>MPLZ02259153.1_pt1 | contig 71866 bp, 67 predicted proteins | sample 1617311 | NCBI WGS metagenome assembly MPLZ02 (sample SAMN05944806, study PRJNA350692) | marine metagenome | biome: marine; feature: ODZ; material: water; isolation source: 160 m water sample filtered on 0.2 um supor filter | place: Pacific Ocean | collected 2012-04-08 | depth 160m m | reverse complement strand
GGGTTGTGGATGAGACGAGTGATGGATCGCAGGGTCGGGCATTGCGGCGCTCGGTGAAACTCAGCGAGGCCGATGCCAAGGTGGCTGCGGCGCTTCGAAAGTCTGGTGGCGGTGATGTCGCGGCGGTGATTGAACTGACCGGGATGCCTCCGGCTGCGGCGATGCGGTCGATGACTTCGCTGGAACTCATGGGTGTGGTATCGCGGCGAGGGCAGTATCTGACGCTCACGCCTGCCGGGATGGCGTTGTCGGTGAAGAGCGGTTCAGGTACTGCTGCGGGGAGCACGCCTGGTTGACGGAGGTCACTGATGCCGGATCGGCGGCGACCGTCTTAGCGATCGTATCGCCGCATCACGCCGACGACGATGCCTTGGATCTGGCATTCGTTGACGATGATGGGCTCGAAGGCCTCGTTGGCTGGCTGCAGTCGGATGCGGCCGTCGGGCTCCCGGTAGAAACTCTTGAGTGTGGTTTCGCCGTTGGGAAGCAGCGCGATGACACGTTCGCCGGCTCTGGCGGTGCTGGTGCGGCGGACGATGACGTAGTCGCCATCGAGGATGCCTTCGTCCTGCATCGAGTCGCCGGTGACCTGCAGCGCAAAGGTCGAGTCGACTTCCCCGACACGAGGGCCGAAGACCGCTTCGAGGTCGAGCGTGTCGCTTTGTTCAAACTGCTCGAGTGGGTAGCCTGCTGCAATACGACCGACGAGGGGAAACCTCAGTCCATTGTCTTCGTTGGGAAGCGGAAGCCCCTCAACAAGCGACAAAGAGCGAGCCTTGTTTGGCTCTCTTTGCAGCACGCCTTTCTTCACGAGCGCTCCGACGTGTTCGTGAATGGTGACCTTCGCCACGCCGACCTCGTCGGCAAGTTCCTGGATCGTCGGCGAATAGCCACGCGCGAGTCGTGAGTCGCGAATGAGCTGGGCAATATGCAACTGGCGGGGCGTCAGATTCATGGGGAGATGCCTCTTGAGAACAGTCATGGGTAAGCACCGAGCGGGCGGACTGCCAGTCGCGTCCTGCGTGGGCGGGGCGGAACTGGTGCCACTCGGCGGGATCTGGCCGGTGTTCGGCCAGAAGTTTGAGTACCTGGGTGAGTCGCTCGCCAGCGTGGCGATCGAGCGGGACGGGGGTCGCGAGGTCCGATGGGCCGGCCACGGGCTGATTGGACAGGGGGGCGTCTGCGTGGACGGCGCGACGCACCAATCGACCGTCTTCTTCGAAGACGGCTGTTCGGTATTCCCCTCCGGGTCCTGTCAGTACCAGTGGCATGCTCATCGGTTTCCTCGCTTCCTTCCCGATTCGTGACTCGGCCGAGGCCCCCACAGCGTCTTGTTCCCCAAGTGCCCCAATGGAGGGGCTGGTGGAGTGGAGGGGCACAAGATGTTGTGGTTGCTTTACCATGACGGGGGCATCTCGACCAGATCTTCCTGTTGGCTTGAGCATTACCATCGACCAATCAGTTCGGGATACGTTAGGGTAACAGAACCCGAACATCAAGTCTTTTTGGGTGGAATTCACAAAGCATGGCTGGGAAGGGGGATGCGTGATACCGTTCCGCCCATGTTGCCGAGCCCACTTGCCGATTCTGAGCGTGAATTGTGGTCGCTGCCCGAAGATTGGGTGTTTCTGAACCCTGGGAGTTTCGGGCTGCGACTGCGGGAGGTACAGGAGGCCAGGGCTGCTTTGCTCGCCGAGTATGAGGCTCAGCCTGTGGCCTTCTTGGAGCGTCAGGCGGCGGAGATGGCCGAGGAGGCGTTGGAATCGCTGTCGGGCTTTGTCGGGGCTCAGCGGGAGGGGCTGGCCTTTGTGAGCAATGCAACCGAGGCGATCGATGCGGTGCTCGCTGGGCTTGGCCGCCGAGCAGGCGAGGGCATCTTGATCGGCGAGCAGGCCTACGGGGCTGTTCGCGCAGCCGCGCAGCATGCCGCCCGCGGCCACGAGGTTCGGATCGTGCCGCTTGAGTTGCCCGTGAAGGATCCAAGCGAGATCGTGGCGGCGTGGGATGTGGCGCTTCGGCCGGACACGCCGCTTGCGATCGTCGATCACATCACCTCGGGGACGTCATTGGTGCAGCCTGTGGCCGAGATCGTGTCGCTGTGCAAGGCTCGCGGTGTGCCGGTATTGATCGATGGTGCTCACGCTCCGGGGATGCTTGATCTGAACATCGACCAGGTCGGAGCGGACTGGTACGCGGGCAATCTGCACAAGTGGATCGGGGCACCATCCGGCGCTGGTTTCCTGTGGACTGCGCCGCAGCATCGCGGAACCACCAAGCCACTGGCAGCCAGCCATGATGTGATGGGCAGTTATCAGGAGGCCTTCGCGTGGCAGGGCACGCGGGACATCACGCCGTGGCTCACGGTTCCTGCTGCGATTGCGGCGGTTCAGCAGCGTTGGGGCTGGGCGAGGCTGCGCGCGTGGCAGCATGAGATGGCGGTGTGGGCGGGCGAGCAGTTGGCCAGCGCGTTTGGGACGGAAGTGAGCGACGGTAGTGGCGGCGAGATGACCGCCGCGATGGTGTCGGCGCGGTTGCCCGAGGCGGCATCGGCACAGTACGAAGATCGCTTTGTCTTTCGCGACGAAATCGCCAATCGGCACCGCGTCGAGATTGCAGTGGATGATTTGTCCGGATGCTGGTGGGCGAGGTTGTCCTTCGGCGCATGGAATCGATGCGGAGATGTGCAGCGAGCGATTGAAGCGGTGCAGGACTGCCTCGCGTAGCGGGGGCTGGTTTTTACCGACACCCACCCTCGGACCCTCGGTTCTCTGGCGGCGAAGGCTATTGCCTGACGCGGGCCACGATAAGTTCCTGTCCGGGGGCCGCCCTCCGCGCTGCGGCCGCTTCGCCCCGAGATGCGAAGCTGCCGCACTGGACCAGCCACCAGGTGCCTCCACCATCTGCGCGGGTGCGCACAACCACAGGCGTGAGACCGGATTGTTGCGCGATGGAAGTCAGTGAGGCAGCGTGTGTATCGGCGGCGCCGCGGGTGCGGTAGGCGCCGGCCTGAAGCGCATAGGGGTGCCCCGCGGGGGCTGCCACTCCTTGTGAGGTGCGTAGTCTCGTTTGCCAGCGGTCCGCCGCGAGTGAGTTGCCCGCGGTTTCGGCTGCGGCCAAGGCTCGCACGCCGGCTTGCCGCCGATCCGACCCGCTCAGCAGCAACCAGGCCCGCTCGTAGCGTCGGAGGGCTTCGGCGTAGTCGGTGCTTTCGGTTGCGATCTGTCCGAGCATGGCTTCGGCGCCACCGGCAACCGCCGGGTTGCCGGATTGAGTGGCCGCGGCGAAGAAGGTCTTGGCCCCGGCAATGTCACGATTCCGGTATTCCGCGAGTCCGCCGTACCACGCGGCGGTGGTGGCCTGCGGCGCGTGCTGGGCAATCATCAATTCGGCGGCGCGGCATGCGGCCCCATCGAGGCGTTCCTCATACAGCCGCTGCACCCTTTGTAGATTTGCAGCAGGGGGCTTGGGTTGGCAAGCGGTCAGCAGCGTAGCAATGGCCAGAGCGAGATATCGTGTCATGAATAGAGCGTACAAGAGGCGGGCTCCGGCTGATAGTCTGCGCTCCGATGCATGTGCTCGAACCCATTCTCCGCAATTGGACTCGCCACCCGTTTCGGGTCTGGGCCGAGGACGACTTCCGACGCTGGCGGGGGGTCACGATGTGGGCCGCGTCGAGGCACCTGGCCCGGGCGATCGAAGATCGCACGACCCGCCCGAATATCGGGGTGCTGCTGCCGACCGGCGGGGCCTTCCCGGTCTCCCTGGCAGCCATCTGGATGCTGGGGCGGACCGTCGTGCCGCTGAATTACCTGCTCTCCAAGGAAGAAATCGCTTGGATCATCGAGCACGCCGAACTTGATCTGGTTGTGACCGCAAGTGCCATGCTGGAGAAGTTCGGTCCACTTCCGGATTCGGTACAGTCACTCGCACTTGATGAGCAGCAGTTCAGAGGTGTGCCGTCGCTATTTCGGCCGATGAAGCGGGCGGATGAGCACGTCGCCGTGATGCTCTATACGTCGGGCACCTCGGGGCGTCCCAAGGGCGTGCAGCTCACCGTCGCCAACCTCGCAACCAATGTCGATCAGTGCATTCGGTGGGTCAATTTCACCAAGCGGGATTGCTTTCTCGGCGTGTTGCCGCAGTTTCACAGTTTCGGATTCACCGTCACCACGCTGCTCCCCCTGATCCTTGGCTGCACCGTGGTGTACACGGCTCGATTTCAGGTGTCGCGGGTGCTGGAACTCCTTCGCCGTCGGCGGCCAACGGCGCTCATGGCGATCCCGTCGATGTACAACGCGTTGCTGCATTCCAAGGCCGCCAAGCCCGAGGATCTCGCCTCGCTCAAGTACATCGTCTCGGGCGGCGAGCCGCTTCCAGATGCCGTGTATGACGGATTCGCCGAGCGGTTCGGCATACGCATTTGTGAGGGGTATGGCCTGACCGAAACGGCGCCGGTGACCAATTGGGTGCGGCCGCAGGAAGAACGTCGCGGCGTGGTCGGGCGTCCGCTCGACGGTGTCGAGGAAGTCATCATCGACCCCGAGTCGGGCGAGCAACTTGACGCCGGGCGTGACGGCGAGATTCGAATTCGCGGCGGCAACATCATGGCCGGCTACTACAAGGATGCCGAGGCGACATCGGCGGCCTTCGACGACAACGGCTTCTTCCGCACCGGCGACATGGGCCGGATTTCCGAGGATGGTTTTCTTTCGATCACCGGGCGTATCAAGGAGATGCTCATCATCGGCGGCGAGAATGTATTTCCACGAGAGATTGAGGATGTGATCCGCCAGCATCCGGCTGTTCTCGACGCAGCGGTGATCGGCATGGCCGATTCGATGCGTGGTGAGGTGCCGCTGGCATTTGTGGAACTCATCGAAGGCGTGCAGGCCGATCCGGTTGAGATTCGCCAATTCTGCCGCGGCTCCTTGAGCGGGTTCAAAGTGCCGCGTGAAGTACGCATCGTGGAGGCCCTGCCGCGGAATCCAACCGGGAAGATCCAGCGGCGGCGGCTCTCAGCGGACACGCCGGGCAGAGAGGAACCGACACATGCCGAGTCGTGATCGCCTGCCCATCACGCTGGCGCACAGTCCGGATCCAGATGATGCCTTCATGTGGTGGCCGTTGGTTGGTCTTGGTGATGACGGACCGGCGATTGATACCGGCCGATTTGACTTCAAACTCGCAATGGACGACATCGAATCGCTCAACATCGCGTCGGAGCGCGGCGAGTATGACGTGACGGCCATCAGCATCGCGCAGTACCCGAACGTTCGTGAGCGGTACATTCTGACCGCCTGCGGCGCTTCGATTGGCGACGGCTACGGCCCCAAACTGGTCACGCTTCCCGGGATGGGTTTGGATCGAATTCGTGATGAGCGGCCAGTCATCGCCGTTCCGGGTGATCGCACGACGGCACTGGCGAGCAGCCGGCTGCTGCTGGGCGAGTCGATGCGGTGGGAGGCGGTGCCCTTTGATGAGATCGATGCTGCCGTGCTGGACGGCCGGTACCTTGCCGGCGTCGTGATTCACGAGGGGCAACTCACCTGTGAGCGAAACGGTCTGGAGATCGTGCGTGATCTCGGGGCGTGGTGGCAGGAGACTCGTGGCTTGATCCTGCCGCTCGGTGGCAACGTCGCCAAGCGTGATTTGCAAGCCCGTGGCGGCCCCGGCACGTTGGCGGCTCTGGCCGGCGTGCTGAAGGCTTCGCTCGAGCATGCGCTGGAGCATCGGGAGGCGTCATTGGAATGGGCGATGCGGTTCGGGCGGGGAATCGACCGGGCAGACGCCGACCGTTTCGTCGAGATGTACGTCAACCGCTGGACTCTCGAGTTCGGCCAGGACGGCGAGGCGGCTGTGCAGACCTTCCTTGAGCAGGCCCACGAGGCGGGTATCCTTAAGAACCCGGGTATGGTGGACTTCGCTCGACCGATGGTGGCGGGCGGCGCAGGAGTGGACGCATGAGTTCGATGCCAGGAACTTCGGCGGGGTTCAGCATCCCTCTGGTGCGGCAGTTCAGCATCTTTCTGGAGAACCGCGTGGGGCGGCTCGTGGACATTCTCCGCAGCTTTGATGAAGCGGTTGACGTGCAACTGCACGCCTTGGCTGTTCTGGAGGCGACCGATTTCGCCGTTGTCCGGCTGATTCCCGACAACGCCGACGCAACTCGCCAATTGCTGCGGGAGCGTGATCTCTCGTTCTCCGAGATCAACATCATGGTCATCGAATTCGATGACGATCACACGCTCTCGGACATGTGCCTCTATTTGCTCGGCGCCGAACTCAATATCCAGTTCATGTATCCGATCATCGGAGATCAGCCGGTGGCTGGCCCGCGCATGGCGATCTGCTGCGATGACAATCAATTCGCTGGGCAGGTACTGATTCGGAAGGAATACCGCTTGTTGGGGGCGGAGGATCTGCGGTAAGCGTCAGCGGTACGCTGGCAGGCAGGACTTGCTGTCTGGCGGAATCCTCAGCGTGACTCCGGGGTGCGTTCTCCGTTGTTCTGCAGCGACGAAGTCGCCGCCAATACCTCACACAATTTCATCGGCGTCATGTCGGCATCGAAGACATCTGGGTCATAATCGTGTTCACGTCTCCGGATGATCTTGACGGACTCAAGTACATCGCCCTGCACCATTTCGCGGATCACATCGAGGCCCGTTACGACTCGCCCATAGGTGATTGCACGTTCGTTGAGGTGCGGCGCTGGGAATTGCAAGATGTAGAACCGAGTGTCGGCGCTGCCTGGCTTGCTGTCCGAGTAGCCCATGAGGTTGCCAGCCAGTACGAGACGCGGCTGACGCTGATATTCCTCCTTTGGAAGCGACCAAAGGGGATACCCGTCGACTTCATGTCGATCGCCGAAAATGGTTCGGAACCCTTGGTGGACCTGCCCGGCTTCATGCCCGTCGTAGAGACCGAGGTCGGCAGCGGCGATGAAGGCGGCGACGCTGTTTGGCGCGTCGTCCTCGAAGAGTTCCATGACCACCTCGCGGCCATTGATGGTCAGCAGTGCCAGTGGGTTGTTGTTGCGGCGTGCATCCTTGAGACGCCGTTGCTGCTCGGCGGGCCACATTTCGGCGGCGGTTCGCCGGAGTGGAATCATGAATCCGAGGCGGCGGAAGAGCCCGGGACGTCCTGCCGTTTTCAGCGCTTCCATGTCGATCGATTCGATCAATTCACGGGCGCGTTCAAAGTGATGGTCTGCGTAATGCGTGTCCGACCAGAGGTAGAGATGCGCCGGGTCGGTCATCAGTTCCTCTGGGATTGAATCAAGCAATCGCCGCGCCACGCTGAAATGATTGGCGTGCCGGTGACCGCGGGCCGTTGCGATCGCGATATCGAGGTTGTTCGGGTGGTCGATCCTGAGCCGCTCACCGATGGCGCCGGCTATATCTCCAGCGACGCGGGCAAGTATGTCCAGTTCTCTCTGGCACTGCTCGATATCACCGTCGGGTCCACCGAGCCTGTTGAACCGTTCGACGATTCGCTGCGGATCTTCAACAGCGAGAATGCGAAACAGCCTGTCCAGATACAACAAAGCATCTGGCCGCTGTCGAACCAGTTTTTCGAGCACTTCAAAGGCATGGGCCGGATCGCGGGACATCCAGTAGTCGGTCCACGTCAGGCCAGCGGTGGTCTTCTGGGGCGCGAGTTTCAGCAGGTGGCCAAAGGCATCATCGACGCCGATTCCGTCTTGCAGACCGATGCTCAGCGTTGCTTCCATTTCAAGTCCGCGTGGGTCATTTGGAAAGCGGTCGGTGAAACTGCGGGCCCGCTCACGCAGTATCCGGGCCGGCGTTGCCCAGTCGACTTCGGGCTCGTTTGATCGAGGCAGGGCCGCGAAGTCTTTCCGGAGCTTCGCCACTTCGATATCTGCCGGGGGGGGCGTCAGGGGCTCACTCGGCGGATTGATGGGGTTCGGCGTGCTGATGCACAGCAGCGTGATGAGCAGTGGGATGAGCATGGAGCGGAGTTGGTTCCTGGTGGACGAGGGGTGCAGACAGCATAGGCGGTCTGGGGTCAACACAGCCCGCATAGACCTACGCCGATTGATTGGGGTGTATTTTGAGAAATTAGGTCTGCGGTCGTTGACGTAGGTTGGAGAGGTTGTATGATTCCACCCGTCGGCCAAGTGGCTGACTCAAATTTGCCCCCGGAAGGGCTCGGTATGCGGCTTTGCCGCTACCGGGCCTTTTTTTGCGCTTGCTTCCAACACTGGGGCGATCGAGCGAACACGCTCGCTGAGCGATGCCGGATAGGGGGCCTCAGGGGCGTTTATTGAAAAAAGTCGGGGGGTGCTGACAGAAATAGGGGGGCTCCGCGGATACGTAGTGGAAGCGGATGTGACTCACATGGGACACGCCGCGAGACACAACTCACTTTGCTCCCTTGCAATGAATGGAGTGCTCCGACGGTCGGAGTGCTCCGTTCATCTTTTCGGGTCTGTGAGAGCTGCGGCGCGGTCTGTCGCGTCGAGTGCCATTGGAAGATCGGATCTGGAGATCCTCATTGGCCGCTCGCCTGCTCCGGCGTGGCTGCTGCTACGAGGCTTCCGCGGCTTCGATCTTGAGTTTGGTCATGGTGCCGGGTTCGGTCGTCTCGTCCTCTGGATACGCAATGCGGCCGTGGTGGATGGCGCCGACTCGGGTGAGGATGGCTTCTTTGATCTTGCTCAGTTCGGCGAGCGTGAGGGGGCACTGGTCAAACTGGCCGTCGAGGAGTCGTTTTTCGGCCAGTTCGTGTACGAGTCCTTCGATCTGAGCAGGTGTAGGTTCGTTCATGGCCCGGGTGGCGCTCTCGACGCAGTCGGAGAGCATGAGAATGGCGGCCTCCTTGGTCTGGGGCCGCGGTCCGGGGTACCGGAACTCGACTTCCTGCGGCGTTTCCTTGTCACCGGCTTCTTCCGCTCGCTGCTTGGCGGCGCGGTAGAAGTACTCGACCAGCGTGGTGCCGTGGTGGGACTCGATGAAGTGGACGATCGTGCGTGGCACGCGATATTCGCGGGCCAGTTCGATGCCATCCTTGACGTGTCCGATGATGACCAGCAGACTCATCGCGGGGCTGAGGTTGTCGTGCCGGTTCTCGCCACCTTGCTGATTCTCGACGAAGTACTGCGGCTTGTGCATCTTTCCGATGTCGTGGTAGAGACCGCCCACGTACACGAGCAGGCCGTCGGCGCCAATCGCTTCGGCAGCCGCTTCGGCGATGCTTGCGACCTGCATGGAGTGGTCGTAGGTGCCCGGAGCTCGCTGCTGGAGTTCCCGCAGGAGTGGACGGCGAGGGTCACGCAGTTCGGCGAGCGTCATGCCGGTGGTGATGTGGAAGACGCGTTCGATGCTCGGCAGGATGCCCAGCACCAGGAAGCCCACACAGAGCGCCGCGGCGGCGGCCAGTGCGGCATCGGTCAACACTTGCAGAATCGCACCGGAGACTGATGGATACTCGATCATCCCCAGCACGATCGTGCCGCCAGCAGATACCGCAGCGGCGATGAACGAGGCGCGGATCAGGCAGGCGCGGCTCCGCACCTCATGGAGTTGGGCGATCAGCGTGCCAGCGCCCGCCATCAGCAGGATGAACCAGCCGATGCTCTCGCCAAAGGCCATTGTGACGATGGCAGCCTGAATGGCGGCGACTGCTATGGCGAGCCGCTGGTTGTAGGAGAGCCGCAAAATGGTGGCAGCCAGCAGCAGGGGACCGAGCGAAGCGGCGAGTTTGAGCGCCGGGACATCGGCGGTGACCAGCACCGTGATGGCGAGCATGATCGCGACGAGCAGGCAGATGGCGATCAGCCGCAGTGTGTTCCGGGCGATGCGTCGGTGCGTCATGGCCGTGAAGCCGGCAAGGAAGATCGAGAGCGCAGCGAGCAGCAGGCCGATGCCGATGCGTGGGATCCATCGGGCGGTCCATGACGCGGATGTGGCAAAAACACGAGCTTCTCGGGTGGCCTCATCATGCTGCAAGGCCGTGATCGATTCGCCGGGGCGGTAGATGACCTCGCCAGCAGCATGTTCGATCATGACCGGCTCGATGCCCGTGGCCGCTTCGTCGGCGAGCGCATCGGTTCGGTCGCGATCCAGCAGCATGGATGGACGCGCGTCACGGGCGATGCGGGTGGTGACGATATCGACGATCGACTCGGGATACCCCGCTCGCCTGACGATTTCGCGGAGGCGAGGGGGGACCACGCCGTCATCCATGCTGGTGACGTTCAGGGGCTCGCCTCGTAGTGGCCGCTCGAAGGTTCCGTCCGCCAATCCGAGGGCGCGGTTGGTCGCGGCTTGGGTTGCAAAGAGTTGAAACGTCTCGGGATCGAGAATGGGTGCCTTGATGAGCGCGTCCTGCGTGAGCGCATCGGTCCATTTGGCCCACGCATCCGTCGGGCCACCGGGACCGGCGAAGGGCTTGATCGTCGCGAGTTTCGCTTCGTCCAGATTGAAGTCCTTCTTCAGTTCATCCGCCACACCAGCAAGCGATTCTGTGGCGGCAACGGCCGTCGGCAAGCCCAGGAGCGACGAGTGCAGGCGGTCAAGCGATGTGGTGTTTGGGACGTAGATGAACGGTGAGTCGGCGCGGGCTTCGTCACGGCGGGTGGTCGTGGCCGCTGCGTTCTCGATGCGGTAGTCCAGTCGGGTCAGCCTTGCTTGCTTGGCGATGAGGCCCGGGTAGGCGTAGACCTGCTCGCGGCCCCAGCCGACCAGCAGGCAGGCGAAGATCAGGAAGCCGAAGATGATGATCGCTGAGCGAATGAACTCGGGCCGCTTCAGAGCTGCTTTCAGATCGGCTGGGGGTTTCGGGATGTTGCGGCGAATCTCCTGCCGCCGCTTCTCCCTGCGGCTGGTCGTCTTCGGCTTGTTGGAGGTGTTCATAGGGGGCGGTCCGGGGTCCGGGGGGTCCGGGGGGGGGCCGGTGGGGCCGGGGTTCAGTGTACCCCTCACGGGGTTCTGGTCGTGGTAGGCTCCATGTCGACCATTGCCCCTCTCAAGGACGACACCGAATGCCCTCTGTTTTCATAATACGCCTGCTTGGTGCCTTTTTGCTTGTCTCTGGGGGATGCGCCAAGGACGCCGGCACGCCCGCCTCGCCGGTACAGGTGTCGCTGAGCGATTCGCAGGTGATTGGGGTGCGGCGGGTGCTCAATGACGGGGTGCTGGTGGAACCGGGCCCGCTGCTGCCGCTGCTCCCGGCTTCCGGGGTTCGCTGGAGCGATGTGGAGCGGGCGGTGAAATCGGCGGCCGCCGAGCCAGAGATCTTGTGCGCGGTGGTGGCAGCGGACGTGAAGCCGAAGACCGCGGCGATTTTTCTACGCACGATTGAGGGCTGGCCGGTTGTGGTGCGGGCACATCTCACCGCGGGGGGAATCAGATTTGATGCAGTTGTTGGTCCCTACCCTAGCGATCCGGCCGCGCAGGCGAAGGCGCGCGAGATGGAGCGGGCGATCACGAAGTCGCTGCGGGAGTGGGGGAAGAAGCCGGCGGTTTCTTCCTGGCAGTGTTCAGCAGAATCCGCTCCTCCTGCAAACGGGAGAGAGGAACACTATCGGGGAGGAACTGCCAAATGAAAGTCGGTCGCTGACTGGAACTGATGCGCTGCTCGCAGCAGCGTGTCTTCGCCGAGCACTGGGCCCTGCAACTGAACGCAGACCGGCAGCGGGGTGCCATCGGTATCGACCGTGCCACAAGGAATCGACACGCCGCACGTGCCGGCGATGTTGGCGGTGACGGTGTATTTGTCGCACAGGTACATCGAGATTGGATCAGCGTGGGAGCCGAACTTGAATGCGACCGACGGCACGGTGGGGCCAAGCAGCAGGTCGACATCCGCATAGATGCGGACGTATTCGTCGTGAATGAGTCTTCGCACCTGGAGTGCTCGTTTGTAGTAGGCGTCGTAGTATCCGGCGCTGAGGACATATGTCCCGAGCATGATGCGGCGACGTGCTTCGGCGCCGAGTCCTTCGCTCCGGCTCGCCGCATACAGGGCCTCAAGTCCTTCGCCGACGTCCTCGGCGCGGCGGCCGTATCGGATGCCGTCGAACCGCGCGAGATTGCTCGATGCCTCGGCGGGGCCGAGAACGTAGTAGCAGGCGATGCCGAGTTCGGTGGTTTCGAGATTGACCGGCTTGACCTCGCATCCGAGCCCGCTGAACACATCCGCGGCGCGGTGTACTGCCTCATTGATGGCCGGGTCGTTCTCCTCGGAGAGGTGTTCGCTTGGGATGCCGATCCGCAATCCCTGAAGCGGCTCCTGCAGCGCATCGATGCCGCCGGTTCCGGGCGCCGATGCCGAAGTGTCATCGCGAGGGTCTTCGCCGGCCATCACCTGCAGCAACAACGCGGCGTCGGCGGCGTTTCGGGTGAAGGGGCCGATCTGGTCCATGCTTGGTGCGAAGGACACGAGCCCCCATCTGCTGATCCGCCCGCCCGTTGGCTTGAGCCCCGTGATGCCGCAGAACGCCGCGGGCTGCCTGATGGATCCGCCGGTATCGCTGCCGAGGGCGCATGGAACGAGTCCTGCCGCCACCGCTGCAGCGCTGCCGCCGGATGATCCGCCGGGCACCCGCTCAAGATCCCATGGGTTGTGGACCGGGCCGTAGGCGCAGTACTCGGTCGAAGAACCCATCGCGAATTCGTCGCAGCGGGTTCGCCCGAGCAGGACGGCGCCTGCTTCGCGGAGCCGCTCGGTCACTGTCGCATCGTAGGGGCTGACAAAGTGTTCCAGAATGCGGGACCCACAGGTCGCAGGTTCCCCCGCGACCATGATGTTGTCCTTCAGGGCGATCGGGACGCCTGCGAGCGGCCCCAAGGGCTCGCCTGCAGCGATGCGGCGGTCTACATTTGCGGCCATGGACCGTGCAGTATCTTCGCGAACGGCTTGAAAGCAGCCGAGCGATCCATCGAGGGCTTCGATGCGGGCAAGCCGCTCGTCGAGGACTGCTGTGGCGGTTGTCTCGCCGGACGCGACCGCAGAGGCGATATCGCGTGCCGTTTCGGGCTGGCTCACGCCGCACCTCCGCCGTCAAGTACCTTGGGCACGGCAATGTAGTCGCCTTCCCGCTCCGGCGCCAGATTCAGCACGGTCTCAACGGGCAGCGGCTGCTGCGGCTTGTCGCCGTGCAGCCGTGAGCAGTGGCTCTGCGGGGAACTCATCGGCTCGATGCCGCTCACATCTACTTTGGAGAGTCGGTCCACATGGTGGAGGATCGCCTTGAGATCCTCGCCGATCGCGACGAACTCATCTTCGGAGAGCGCAAGGCGGGCAAGTGCCGCTATGTGCTGGACTTGCTGCAAACTGAGTTCGGGAGGGGCGTTCATGGGCGATCAGGGTACCTCCGCCGCCTCCATGTGTGCCGCCGCCGCCCTTACAATGCCCAGCCCGCTCTGGAGCAGGGGGACCAATGATGAAGAAGCTCCAAGGCATCCCGGTGGCTCCTGGCATCGCCCAGTCTGGCGCGTTCGTGCTCGATCAGGCTCGCGAACGTATTGCCCGGGACGATGTTGCGCAGCCCCGGCGGGCCGAAGAGGTCGCGTCGCTCGATGTGGCGATTGATGCCGCGGTGGCATCACTTGCCGGGGACCGGGATCAGGTCGAGCGGGATCTCGGCCCAGAGGCCGCGCAGATCTTCGATGTGCACCTCGTGCTGCTCCGCGACAAGGCCCTCATCGACCCAGTTCGGGCGAGGATTCTCGATGAGGGCGTGACCGCTGCCTACGCCGTATCTGAGGCCTTCCACGGGTTGGCCGAGCGGTTCAGGACGATGGGCAGCCCCGTCTTTCGCGACAAGGCCCGCGATGTACTTGATCTGGAACGCCGGATTCTCGATCACATCCTCGGGCGGACCCGCGAGCGGCTCGAAAAGGTGGAGGAGCCGGTCGTATTGCTCGCCCATGAACTCACGCCGGCAGATGCTGCGTCGCTGAGCTGCGAGAAGGTCGTTGCGATCGTGCTTGAGGCGGGCGGGCGGACCGATCACGCCTCGATCGTTGCTTCGGCAATTGGTGTGCCGGTTGTGGTGGGCTGTGGAGATGTGCTCGGCGACATCAGCGATGGCGATCCGGTCATTGTGGACGGAACCGATGGCGTCATCGTGGTGCATCCTGACGAGGAGACGACGGCGAGGTTCCAGCGACGGAAAGAAAAACTCGAGCAGTTCCGAGCGTCGGTTGGCCCCGCCGGTGAAACCAAGACGGCGGATGGAACCCACATCGACCTGTTTGGCAACATAGAGTTCGTTCGCGAGATCGACGGGCTGCTCGAAGTCGGCGGAGATGGCGTTGGGTTGTATCGCACCGAGTTCACCTATCTCACCAGCGCGATCGAGCCCGACGAAGAGGAGCTCTTCGAGCATTATTCGACGGCTCTGAAGCGGCTTGATGGTCGCCCACTCACGATCCGTACGTTGGACCTTGGTGCTGACAAGTACACGCAGGCGCACTCTCTTGAGCCGGAACGGAATCCATTCCTTGGCCTACGGAGCATTCGCTACAGTTTGCAGAACATTCCGATGTTCCGCCGACAGTTGCGGGCCATTCTGCGGGCGTCTCCGCACGGCAATCTGCGGGTGATGTTTCCGCTGGTGACGACGGTCGGCGAGTTCCGGCAGGCCAAGATGCTGCTTGAAGATGTCCGCGACGAACTGCGGGACGAGGGGCACGAGGTCGGCGGCGAGATTCCAGTGGGAATGATGGTCGAGGTACCTAGTGCCGCCATCATGGCGTCCACGTTTGCTCGGGTGGCTGATTTCTTCTCGATCGGCACCAATGACCTCATTCAGTACACCGTGGCGGTCGATCGGGGCAATGAGCGGGTGGCCAGCCTCTACACGGCGGCCAGCCCGGCTGTTCTGAGGCTCGTCAAGACGGTTGTGAGGGCTGCACAGCGTCGAAACGTGCCTGTGAATATTTGTGGTGAATGTGCGAGCGATATCACGTACACTATGCTCTTGTTGGGACTCGGTCTGCGAAGCCTGTCGCTCGTTCCCGCTCAGATCCCCCGGGTCCGTGAAGTGATCCGGCGTGTGACGGTGGAAGACTGCGAGCGGCTGGCCCGGCGGATCGGCTCCCTTGACTCCGAGCGGACGATCCTCAAGGTCCTCCGCGATGAACTGATTCAGGTGCTTCCTGAGATCGCCGGCGAACTGCTCGATGACTGATCGCAGGGCGGCTTTCGAGGGAAGCACATCACAAACCACGGCTGACCTCCAGCCACGACGCGAGAAGAGTGCAACACTCTGGAGCGGCGGCCCGGAGACAGTCACAAGCGAGACGGTCGTGAAGACTGCGTTCAGACAAGACGGTTCGAACTCCCGCCCGAGGTTCATCTCGGCGTGGGTGTTGTCGCATCGAGAGACCTTGCCTGAACACCTTCTGCGATCGAACATACGAAGGACATATTGTGGAAAAGAAAAAAACGAAGAAGCAGGATGCTTCGAAGGGCGAGATCATGCTCGTCAACGATGTTCCCGGCGAAGAGTGCCGGATCGCGATCGTGCGAAACGGGCGGCTTGAGGAACTATTCACCGAACGGGCCGCGACGGCGACCAGCGTCGGCAATATCTACAAGGGGCGGGTGAGCAACGTCGAATCGGCGATTCAGGCCGCGTTCGTCGACTACGGGCAGCCCCAGCGTGGCTTCCTGCACATCTCCGATCTGCACCCACGCTACTTCCCGGGCGGCGAAACCTCGGAAAAGGTCGGTCGCAAGACGGCGCGGCACGATCGGCCGCCGATTCAGCGAGCGCTCAAGCGTGGCGATGAGATCCTCGTGCAGGTCCTCAAGGAGGGCATCGGCACGAAGGGGCCCACGCTGACGAGTTACCTCTCCATGCCGGGTCGTCTCATGGTGATGATGCCCTACATGGACAAGGTCGGCGTGACTCGCCGTGTCGAGGACGAAGACGAACGCAAGACCATGCGGAAGGTGCTCGATTCGCTCGACCTGCCCGACGATTTCGGCTTTATTCTGCGAACAGCCGGCATGGGGCAGACCAAGCGTGAACTGAACCGCGACGTCGCCTACTTGACGCGTATGTGGAAGGTGATGGAGAAGCGGATCGTCAAGACCGGCGTGCCGTCCGAACTGTACACCGAGTCCGATCTGGTGCTGCGAACGGTGCGTGATGTGCTGCGGCCAGAAATCGATGCGATCATCGTCGATGACGAGAACGCGTACAACCGAGTCAAGGCCTTTCTCAGTGTCATCGCGCCACGGTCATCTCCCCCCGTCGTGCACTACCGCCGCAGCATGCCGCTCTTTCACGCCTTCAACGTCGAACGGCAGATCGAGACGATTCACTCACGGGAGGTTGATCTGCCCAGCGGCGGCCAGTTGGTCATCGAGCAGACCGAGGCCCTGGTCGCCATCGACGTCAACTCCGGCAAGAGCCGCGCGGCAAGGGACAGCGAAACCAATGCGTACCGCACCAATCTTGAGGCGATCGAAGAGATTGCGAGACAACTGAGGCTGCGGGATCTCGGAGGCCTGGTGATTAATGACCTCATTGACATGCGGCAGCGATCGCGTCGACGGGAGGTCTATGAGAAGTTCGGAGAACTGCTCAAGACGGACCGCGCCCGCACGACCATTCTTCCGATCAGTGACTTTGGGATTCTGGAGATGACTCGGCAGCGGATGCGTCCGAGCATCCGCATGGCCAATTATGTCGATTGCCCGGCTTGCAGTGGTCACGGAGAGGTGAAGGCTCCAGAGATGGTTGCCGCCGATGCCGTTCGTGAAATCGGATACCTGCTGCACTGCAACGAGACTTCCAGACTTGAAGTCGTTGTGTCGCCGCGAGTCGCCTCGGCTCTGCTCTCGACCAAACGGCGCATACTCGACATGATCGAGGACCGCATGGACAAGAACGTCGATGTGCGGGTCAGTGAGAGCATCCCCGTGGACCGCGTCGTGTTCTACGCCTACGACGTGAGAGGCGCCGATCTGGATATTGAGAAGTTGACGCCCGCATCCTTGCCCCCACTTGAAGAACTCATGGATGATCCGGAGGGCGACGAGACGACCACCGAAGATTCTGGACGCCGACGCGGTCGAAGGAGAGCCAAGGCACCGCCAGCAGACGCCGCCGCGATCGCGCTTTCGGGCGACTTCAAGCGGGAACTCGACGCCTTGGAGGCCAAGGCCGACAAGGCTGAGGCGAAGGCCGAATCCGCCGCGAGCAAGGCGGCCGCTCCGAAACGCAAGCGCCGCCGCCGATCGAGACAACGCAAGGCAACGCCGCTGATCGAAGTGGCATCGCGGTTGTACATGCTTGCCAAGGCGATGGGGGTGACCTCCAAGGAGATCATTGCCAGTTGGAACGCTTCTGGCGGGGAGAAGAACACGGGCTTCGTACTCAACACCCACATGTCTGTGGTGACACCCGAGCAGGCATCGATGATTCAGGGCTGGTTTGAAACGCAGCAGGAAGAACCCGCGATCGAGGGTTCGCCGCCAGAGGTCGAAGCGTCTGTAGATGGCTCGGATGCGCCCAAGAAGGGGCGCCGAAGGCGGCGACGAAGGGGGAGTCGCGGTGGAGGCGATGAGGGAGCGGATACAACGACCGAAATTAAAGCAGACGGTGAGGGTGGGCCGGCCGCATCGGAGGAATCCACCGATGGGGCGCCTCGTCGCAGGCGTCGACGTGGCCGCCGCAGGCGTTCAGGCGGTGGTGATGATGCGGTGGACACGGGAGAGACTCCTGCGGCTGAGCCGATCGTGGCCGAGGAGCCTAAGCCGAGAAAGAAACGGACCCGTAAGAAGGCGGCCAAGAAAGCAGCCAAGAAGGCAGCCGCCCAAGTGAAACGCGATGAATCGCCGCCAGCCGAACCAAAGCCGGACCCGAAACCGAAGTCGGCTCCACGCCGCCGCACGTTGTATGGCAGTAGGCGAAAACTTTCGCCGGGTAAGGCCAGCGAAGCGATGGCTCAGTCGGAGAGTGGTTCGTGAGTCAAGCCCCCCGCATTTTGGTGTTGGGTTCGACCGGGTCGATCGGCCGCAGTACGCTGGAGGTCGTAGCTCATCTGCGGTCCACCGGACTTCGGGATCTTCCAGTCGTCGGGCTCGCTGCGGGCACCAATATCGAGCTGCTTGCCGAGCAGGCCTCACAGAGCGGCGCCACCGACGTGGCGATCGCGGACCCGCAGGCTGCGACGGCGTATCGGGGCCCGGGCCGTGTCCATGCAGGGGCGTGTGAACTGGTCACAGCCATCGCCGAACCCGGCGACATCATTGTGGCTGCCATCGTCGGTGCCGCGGGCATCGATGCGGTACTCGCGGGTATCGAGCGAGGATGTCGCATCGCGCTGGCGAACAAGGAAACACTCGTGGCGGCTGGTTCTGTGGTCATTCCTGCTGCTGCTGCTGCCGGAGTGGAGATCCTTCCAGTCGACAGCGAACACAGCGCCATCTTTCAGTGTCTTCATGGAGAGGAAATGCGGGGCGAGGTCGAGCGACTCGTACTGACTGCGTCCGGTGGCCCGTTCAGAGGTAGGGAAGCCGGCGAGATCGCATCGGCCACCATTGAGCAGGCGCTGAACCATCCAACGTGGGATATGGGGGCCAAGATCTCCATCGACTCGGCGACGCTTGCCAACAAGGCACTTGAGATCATCGAAGCGCACTGGTTGTTCTCGCTGCCTGCCGAACAGATCGATGCCATCGTGCATCCACAATCGATTGTGCACGGCTTCGTCGAGTTCGCCGACGGCTCGGTACTCGCCCAGTGCGGTCCGCCTGACATGCGAACACCTATTCAGTACGCCTTGACATGGCCGGACCGAGTTGACGGCTCCGGTCGCCGCATGAACTGGTCAGAACTGTCACAACTGGACTTTGAGCCAATCGACCACGATGCCTTTCCGCTGATTCGCCTCGCATGGCAGGCCATCCGAAGCGGTGGTACCGCCGGGGCGGTCCTCAATGCTGCCAACGAAGTTGCTGTCGAGGCATTCCTCGGCGGCGGGATCCGGTTCGGCGACATCTCCACCCTTGTCAGCGAAGCCTGCGCAGCCTGTCCGCCCCGACAAGCATCGAGTCTCGCTGACATCCGCGCTGCGGACGCCGAGGCTCGCCGCTTCGTTCAATCACACCTCCCGAATCAGCCTGCTACCGCGTGAAGGGAGTGATATGGACCTGTTGATCTCTGGTTTCAACATCGCTCTGATTGTCGTTGGGTTCGGTCTGCTGATCTTCTTTCACGAACTCGGACACTTCGTTGCCGCCAAGTGGGCCGGTATTCGCACCGAATCCTTCGCGATCGGATTCGGGCCGCAGATTGTCTGCTGGCGGAAGGGCATCGGTTTTTGTTGGGGATCATCGGACGAACTCGTCCGCAAGCGTGCTGGGCGGGCGCCTCGCCAAATGAGTGATCGCGAACTGGCTGAGGAGGGCATCGGCGAAACGGAGTATTCGATTCGTTGGTTGCCACTCGGCGGTTTCGTGCGCATGCTCGGGCAGGACGATCTAGATCCCGCCGCTGTCTCCGCGCAGCCGAGAAGTTTCAACCGCGTATCTATCGGCAAGCGGATGGTTGTGATTTCCGCCGGGGTCATAATGAATGTTGCTGTGGCACTTGTGTGCTTCATCATCGCTTTCACGATCGGCGTCCGTTTCGAGGCGCCCATCATCGGCGAAGTGGCCGTGAACTCACCAGCGAGTGCGGCGGGTTTGCAGGCCGGAGACACGGTGCTGCGAATCGACGGTGACCCCACGGAGACCTTTGTCGACATCCAGATTGCGGCAGGCATGTCCATTCCCGGGCAGCTGCTGCAAATTGAGGTGGACAGGCCCGGCCACGACGAAGCGTTGCGTATCTCGGTCGATCCGATCGAGAACGCGGCTACGGGGATGCGAAGTGTCGGTGTGATGCCGGCATCTTCGCTGACGCTGCTGGACACCAAGGATCTTCGCCCATTGGTGTCGGCCATGCTGGAACGGAATAGCTTGGCCGAGGCGGGGATAGGGCCGGGATGGACGCTTGCAGAACTTGATGCAGAGGCGATCACCAATTGGGGGGAGTATGAACAACTGACGCTGGCTGCAGGCGGCGATTCCGTGCAGAGCGTGTGGCGAAACGGCGACCAGTCCATTCGGGCGACCCTTCACGCAAGGCCGAGTTGGGAGTACCTTCAGTATCCGGATGCGACCCCCGAGACGCTCGTTGGATTTGAAGAGGGAATTGCCGGGTTCGTGCCACTGGTACGAATTGAACGGCTGGTGCCGGGCAGCGTCAACGAAGGTTTGTTGCAGGCGGGCGATGTGGTGCTGGCTTGCGGTCGGGTCGTTGGTCCGAGGATGCGGGAGTTTCGCGAAACCATCGAGGCGGCGACAGGCGACACGCTGCCGATGCGTGTGCTGCGTGATGGCGAGCGTATCGATGTGCAGGCACGGGTCGCCCGTTCCGGCATCCTGAATTCCGTTCCCAAGGCCGAGGTCTTTCCGGGCTATGCGTGGGATACGCCGCTGCTGGCCATGCCGATGGCGTCGATCGGTGGCAGCGTGGAATCATCGACCACGCTGGCGGGGGAAGTGCCAGACGGCGTCCTGCCTGGCAGCCGTTGGGTGTCGGTGGATGGCCATGAGATCGAGAACTGGCGGGACGTATGGATTCGATTCCGATCGGCGGCCGATGCGGGCGCGGAGTCGATTCGGCTCGTGTTGGAGAACCCAACCTCCGGGAGGGAGCGCCGGGCGATCGAACTGCCGATCGGGGAGGCGGCACGAGCGGAGGTGGTATCCCTGCAGTGGCGGCCCGAGATCGGAGCGATGTACTTTGATCCGGTCTACGTCGTTCGCAGCAGCGGGGGCAACCCGCTCGCAGCGATCGCGATGGGGGCGAGAGAGTCTTGGAAGTTCATCGAACTGACGTATCTGACGATCGACCGCCTTGTTCGCGGCTCGGTCGGTGTGGATCAGTTGCATGGGCCGATTGGCATCGTTCACGTTGGAACCAAGGTGGCCGACCGCGGCTTTACCTACTTGGTCTTCTTTCTGGCGATCATCAGCGTGAATCTCGCCGTCTTAAACTTTCTGCCTTTGCCGATTGTCGATGGTGGCATGTTTCTCTTTCTGATCTACGAGAAGATCAAGGGGCGTCCCCCCTCGGTGGGCTTCCAGAATGCGTCGATGATGTTCGGGCTGCTGCTGATCGGAACAGCCTTCGTGGTGACGTTCTACAACGATATTGCGAGATTGCTGGGGTAGAGCAGTGACTTGGTCATCGCAGCGCAGTCGATCCGTCAAAGGCGGACCTCGCAAGCGGGGGATTGCGGTGCCGCGCATTTTCCTGCCCCTCTGGTGGTAGAGGGGCAAGCGAAGTCATGGACTCCATCTGTAGGGCCTGTGCGGCCTGATTACTGCCGGTATTGGCCTCCAAACGTCGCTTCGTGGCTCAGTGTGGCTGCGAACGGAACGATGTCAGTGCAGGTTCTGGTGTCTGATCAGTCTCTGCTTTCACTGCTCACGGAGGTCCTTGTGTGAGTCCGATGATCGATGTGCATGACAGCGTGCTTCCGGAGATTCTCATTGTCGAGAGCGATCCGGAAGTGGCTGGCGTACTGGTCACCGCCGTGACTTCCGGCAAAGGGGGGGGGCTCTTTGAACTCGATGCGCCGCAGGTTGGTTGTGTCGTCGTCGATTCCATCGCGAGCCTGCATCGACAGGACCTTGGTCGGTTCGGCGCCGCGTTGGTTGCCTCAGTGATGCATGACGGTTGCGGGCTTGATGTGTTGGCCTATCTGAGGGGCTTGGCCCCCGATCTTCCCATCGTCGTTGTGGGGGCGGTGGCGGATTCCTCCATTGCGCCGGAGGCCATTCGCGGGGGCGCCTGTGAGTTCGTGCTGCTGACCGGGCATGAGCACGTCACGATCCCGCTTGCGATTCGCAAGGCCATCGTGCATCGCCAGCTGCGGCAGGACAATGAACAGTTGCAACAGACGCTGACGCGATCCATGGCTGAACTGGCCGAGATGAATCGTCGTCTTGAGCAGAGCGTGTCCCGTCTTGAAGACGTCGCGAGAACCGATGATCTGACGGGACTGACCAACCGCCGCTGGCTGAACATCATGCTTGAGAGCAGGTGGGCCGAATCGGAGCGACATGAGTTGGATCTTGGATTCCTGATGATCGACCTTGATGGCTTCAAAGGTCTCAACGACACGCTCGGCCACCATCGCGGCGATGATGTGCTTCGGCATGTGGCGGAACTGCTGGCCGACACATGCCGTGAGATCGATATCGCCGCTCGCTACGGCGGAGACGAATTCTGCGTTCTGCTTCCTCATGCCGATCTCGATGCGACGCTCACGGTCGGTCGGCGCATCGCGGAACGATTTCGTGCAGCCACAAGCGAATGGGGGTTGGCATCGGGCGTGCTGGGGGTATCGATTGGCGCTGCCCATCGCAGCGTCAGCGGTGCGGCGAGCCCACAGGAACTGGTACGGCACGCGGACGAAGCGATGTATGCCGCCAAGAAGCAGGGATGTCACTTCATGCTTCGCGCCTTGGAGAACGGCGGGCTGACGCTTGTCGCGTGAGGGGGTTGGCTGCAGGTTGCGGGGCTGAACCCAAGGCTGCGCATGGACGCATCATCTCCCCGGGCGATACCTGCCCCCCTCCATGTCTCGATTGTGGGCCTTGGCTTTCAGCGCCTGCCGTTTGTCGTAGGCGCGTTTGCCGGTGCCGATACCGATGAGCAATTTGGCTCGACCGTTGACCCAGTGGATCTCGAGCGGGACGATGGTGACGCCCTTGGTGGCCAAAGCCTTGGCGAGTTTGCGGATTTCCCGCTTATGTGCGAGCAGACGCCGCGGGCGAGTCGGATCGTGCTGGTGGACGGAAGAGGCGTTCGGGTACTCGGCGATGTGCACGCTGTGCAGGGTCAGTCGTGGCGGATCGAGTTCTGCACGCACGTAGCCTTCCTGCAGGCTGGCTTGGCCGTTGCGGAGCGACTTGACCTCGGTTCCCAGAAGGTTGAGCCCGCATTCAAGGGTCTCGGTGATGAGGTAGTCGTATCGGGCGCGACGATTGCGAATCAGTGGTTGGTTGTCACCTTGGTTGGCTTTTTTGCCTGATGCGGCCATTGGCGGTGTTCCCCACCTGGGTCCGAGGGGCCATCCCGGTGGTGCCCCGACACATGCGCGAGAGAGGACTCGAACCTCCACGGGATTTTACTCCCACCAGCACCTCAAGCTGACGCGTCTGCCAATTTCGCCACTCGCGCTTTGGGTGAAGCGGGGCAGGATAACAGAGCAGGCGGTGGAGGCGCCGCTCTGGCAGGCGAACACGTACACAATGAAGGAGGGGTGTATCTGGTGGCCGTTGGCCATCTTTCCCTCTTACACGCGTCGGGCACTTGGATCCCAGATCGACTTGTGGATTTGGAGTTGCAGCCTGGCGTTGGTGGTGTTCTCGAGCATCCAGGAGGCGAGGATCGTCGGAGAGAGGCCCGGGTGCCCTGTGATGTACTGGTCCGCCGGTGTCTTGTACACGGGGGCGAAGAGGATGGCAGCGACTCTTTCGGCAAGGTTGTGCCGTTCAATGAGCTGACATGACCATTCGTAGTCTTCTCGGTTGCCGATGACGAACTTGATCTCGTCGTGGGCGTGGAGCCGATCGATGTTGGCGAGGTCGTTGCGGGCGCACTGTCCGCTGCTCGGAGGCTTGAAGTCCACGATGCGGATGACGCGAGGGTCGCAGGGCGAGAGGTCGCATGCTCCGGAGGTTTCGAGCATCACTGTTCGACCTGCATTGCAGAGTGCGGCCATCAACTCGTGGACGCCTTTTTGGAGAAGTGGTTCGCCGCCGGTGATTTCGACGAGTCGGGTGGATCGCTCAAGGACCCGGGCAAGCACCTCCTGTACTTCCATCGCCTCGCCTTCGTCGAAGGCGTATGTGGTGTCGCACCAGGCGCATCGAAGGTGGCATCCTCGAAGGCGCACAAAGACGCAGGGCAGGCCGGCGCGTGTGGACTCGCCCTGAATGGAGTGGAAGATCTCGTTGATGAGCAAACGTGTGGGCATGCTGTTCGAAGAGCCCCGCTTCCCGGGGGAACTTCCGGGAGTCAGGTGGCGGCGCGATCGAGTTTGGTGCCGCGTTCGCGTTCCCCTCGCCCACGCAGTGGATAGTCCTTCCGCAGTGGATGTCCGGGGTAGTCTCGCCACAGGAGGATGCGACGGAGGTCAGGGTGTCCGGTGAACCGGATGCCGAACATGTCGAAGACCTCACGTTCCGGCCACTCGGCGCCCGCCCAGATATCGGTCACGCTCTCCACGACGAGGCCGGGGTCTTTTTTGATGCCTGCGGTGTCGATGGTTGGATTCAGCCAGGCGCGGACAATCAAGGTGCGGTCGTGCGCATGGCTGGCGAGGATCCACGTGAGGCCGAAGCGGCCGGGCTGCGGGGCCGGATAGTCCAGATAATCGACCGCGGTGATCTGCGAGAGGAGGTTGTAGTCGCACGCGGGATCGTTGCAAAGGAAGTGCATGACCTCATGCACATCACTCGTCTCGATGGTCAGCGTCGTGCAGCCGCGAAACTCGGCAGCACTGAGCATCTTGCCCGGGAACGCCGTTCTGACATGGTCAAGGGTTGGGTGTTTATGCGTGTCCATCGCGTGGTTCATGGTAGCCGGGCCGATCGCCTACCGCGCTCCGGAGCCGCGGGGCTGCTCGAGTGTGATGGTGTCGACGTCGGGATCCATATTCCAGATCATCCGGGTGGCCTGCACCGGCATGGGCGATCCTTGGGTGATCAGGGACACGGTTCGGCCGGCCCGCGCAACGAGTTCGGCGATTTTCGTTCGGGTGTTGTAGTCCAGCATGTGGCAGTCGGCTTTGCGGGTGGGCGTGGTCAAATAGACCCGCCCGACAGCGCGGAGGCGATCGACTTCCATGTCAGCGCCGAGTTGGAGAGGAGCGTCGCTCGACGGTTCGGCCGTGGTTTCCTCCCGTCTTGTCAGAACGTGGACCTCCTGCGCGGTGATCGTGGCGATGTCACGCTTGTCTATCGCACTCTTCCAGAGTCCCTCGACATCGCCGAGCATCGTCATGCGGAACCGGTCATCGGCCTCGTGGGTGAGGTCGAGCCGCTCGGACCAGACAAACCGGCTGGTGCCGGGGCCTGAGAAGGGACCACCGTCAGATCCGCTGCTTGCCGTCTGCGTGGCCCATTCGGGTTCGCGGATGACGATATCGCCGTCTCCGATGATTTCCGCCTCGGTCTTCAGGTCATCCCAAGTGATGTGCTGGGCACCAACGTAGAAGACACGAGGCAGAACCGTCCGAGCCGCCATCTGCCATGTGCGGGTTTCCAGTTTGGCATCGCCTTTGGCGATCAATTTGTGGAGTACCCGTCCTCCCGACTGGAAGGGGTCATCGCCCGGTGGTGGCGGTGTTGCATCGGTACTCAGGGTGGCGAACTCGAGTCGCACAGTTGTGCCTTGCAGGCTGCTTCGCTGTACCTCCGAGCGATCGACCACGATGTCCACATCGCCGATGATGTCCATCGCACCAGCGCCGCCACCGAAGTTCGTGTCGTAGTGCAGCGACTCGGTCCACAGGGTTCGCATCGTGACGCGGGGGTCACCGGGGGCACCAACGATGCGAGGAGGTGGAATCCGAGCGTCCATCGAAAGCGAGATCGGTTCGGCGAGCATTCGTGAGCGGCCCGAACCGCCCCAGTCGGCAGTCCCGGCAAGCCGGTCGATTCGGAGGTGTTGCCCGCGGTCGATGACAACGTCCTGTCGGGCGATCATCACATCGTCGCCGGTCAAGACGGCCACCTCCTGCTTGGCGTCGCCTTCGAGTCGTTCGGCAAAGGCCCGGGCGTTGTCCTTCATCAGCACCTGCACGTCGCCGGTGGCAAGAAAGTCGCGGACGGTGATGCGGTCGATGGGGCCATCGCTACTCGGTTCGACTTCGTCATCGACAGGCTCAAGGGTGGCGATCAACTTGTCTGCCCAGAGCGTTTGATCTTCGCTGTGGGCGCGAACTCGTCTGCGGCAGACCAGCCGGTTGGGGGCGCTTTTGCCAGACTTGTCGGGTACGAAGTCCATGTCGAGCGATCCCGCATCGATGGTCCCGTCTGGGCTGGCCATGGCCACTTCGCCAGTGAATGTGATGGACCGCATGGCAGCGTCCTGCTGTTCGGCGGTGGGGTCGAAGTCGATGTGCACGGCCTCGGACCACGTGATTTCACTGTCCAACTCGCCCCGCGTCTGGGGCGTCGTCGGCCGAGTGACCCGGGTATCGGCCAGCAGGTTGGGCTGCGTAGCGAGCATGAGGGCACGTCCTGCTCCGGGCCAGTCGGCGGTTCCCTCGAGCCGCTGCACTTGAAGCGAGGTGCCGTGTTCGATGACGACTTCGCCGCGGGCGATGACCAGATCGGCGGCTGTGAGTTCCACCGACTCCTGTCTTGCATCCCCCTGCAACTTGTCAGCCCAGACACGGGCGCCGTCTGCCATGAGAATCTGCACGTTGCCGGTGGCGAGCACATCCCGCACTTCGATGTTGCCGGTTGGGTCCTGTTTTTCTGACGATGATTCGGTCTCCGCGGGACCGAGGGTGGCGAGCAAGTCGTCCGCCCAGAGCACCTGCTCGTCGCTCGCGGCCCGGACACCGCCTGATCCGATGAGTCGGTCGGGCACTGCCTTTCCGTCTTCGCCGGGTTCGAATCGCATCTCCAGTTCGTCGGCGTTGATGGTGCCATCAGGACTCAGGACTTCGACATCCTGCAGGAATCGGATGGACTCAAGGTCAGCATCGTCGCTTGCCATCGCCTGATCAAATTGCATGTCGACGCGGCCACTCCATGCAATGGTGGTCTCGTCGCCGCTGCGGACGGTGGGCGTCGTTTCGTCTGTCTGAGTTGCCAGTGTTGCCGCGACCAGCGTCGCGAGGCCTTCGCCCTCGACGCCTGCTAGTCCGGCCTCGGGGCGAGCCCACGTATGCTGGCTTTCAATGGTGACATCAGGCGATGTGATGATGACTTTTCCGGGCGCGGCCGTTGTCAGGTCGAAGCGTTCGTCGGCAGATCGCCACACGATTTGCTCGCAGGTGGCGGTGGTACGCTGCATGGTGTCGAGGACACGCACGGGGCTACCCAACAGTTCTAGTCGCATGTCCTCGGGCCGAGGAGGCCGCTGATCGGCTTGCTCGAGGGGCACCATGGTGAGCGGGCCGCTGCATGTGACGAGTACTTCTTCCGGAGCAGGTATGGGAGGCACCAGCCCGATGGCGGCAGCAAGGAGAAGGGATGGCCTTCCAAGCGGCTGGCCGAGATGAACGGCTGCTGGAGGAGATTCGGAGTCGAACGCCTCGGACTTGAATGAGAACACCACATGAAGCACATTGGCTGTTGCGATGCGGCCGTGTCCCGCGGGCGTACCCTCAGGCGGAGTCTGTTCGATGCGGACGTTGTCGTGCAGCGTAAGGCGGTAGAAAGGCGGGGTATCGGCATGGAGCGCGACCGGCACGACGCGGGGGCTGTTTCGTTTCAGGCGTGGGGGGACATTGGGCGAGAGCACGTCTCTCTGTCCTCTGGGCCGAGGCGTGGTGGCAGCGACAAAGGGGGGTGGACCTGCTACGCGAGTCGTGTTCCTGACGTCTCGCAGCAGCAGGTACTCGACATCGGCAATCTCGAGATACTCGATGCGGTCATCGCGATCGTTGAGCAGGATTTGAAGGTCGCGGCCCTCCATCTGTTCGGTGGGCGTCTGCACTTTGAGGCGTCCTGCGCAACTGATTCGACCTGAAAGGTTGTCGAAGGCGGCGGCATTGGTGGTGATGGTGATCGCGGGCGCATCCCGGGCCGGGTCAGCGTAGCCGCCGCGAACCTGCTCGAACATCCTAATCAGCACGTTTCCGAGCAGGCGGCCTTCTTCAAGCGCCCGACGGGGCGCGTAGGCGACCGCTTCGGCGCCGGAGAGTACGACGAGCCGACCACCGCCCATGAAGAGTTCGACCTCTGGATCCTGCATCTCGACCCAGTGGGTAGGAAGATCCTTTGGGTTCGGATCCAGATGGGTGAATCGATACTGCTGTGAAAGGCGACCGGTGTCGTCGGCCACCTGGAGCCACCCACCTTCGGGCAGCGAAACCGAGAGGTTGGGATCCATGATCCCGCCCGCCGTCCGGGTCCCTTCATCAAGGTTGCTCGGACCGATCAATTCAGTGATGGGTTCGTCCGACTCCCGAGGTGCTGATGGGCGTGTCCAGTCCACGAGAAGCAGCAGCCCCAGCACTGCAGCGGATGCTGCGATACCAATGATGCCCAGTCGCCGCCGTGTGGATCTGGAATCGGTGCGCGTCACATTCATGGATCAGCGCACTCGACTTGGAGGATTTCGATGTCGCCGCCGCAGGAAACCTCCATCGCTATCGCCGCTTCGCAGGCGCTGCGGACAATGGTTTGGTTATTTGGTTCGGCACCAAACAACACATGCATGGCACCAAGAGCGTATTCGCAGCCGGATCCGATGGCGTGATACTGCTTGAACTCGGTTACGCCCAGATCGCTTGAGACCTTGAAGAGTCCGCCGGGAGAGGCGATCAAAAAAGTCGCGTCGAGATCGCCGAAGGGTGTCTCCTTGCTGGCGGATTGCTCGTTGACCAGTGAGTAGGTTTCGCGGAGTGCTTTCCAAAAGTCGAGAAAGAAGGCATAGATCTCGCGGCGTGAATTCAGTGGTGGCGGGTCGGCGGTTGCAAGGAAGTGATCGAGGATGTCGTCGTACACGGCCCAGCCGGTTCCGCCGACAATTGCGTCCCCGACGCGGAGCATCTTGCTGACCGATGCGTTGGTTTGGGGGATGACCATGCTTTCCCCGAAGAGGGCGAGCGTGTCGGCGGCCATGGTGATGCTGCCGCTTCGGCGGAGTGCTGCGACGATTGACATCGTGTTTAGTCCACGGCCACGCGGGGCGTCATGAGGTCCTGAATGTCGATCAAGCCGACAGCGCGGCCTTGGTCATCCACGACCGGAATTTCGTCGATGCGGTATTCAGCGACGAGCCTGCGGGCTTCGCCGACCGTCGCATTGCGGTTGATGGTGAGCGGATCCTTTGTCATCAGCGTGCCGATCGACTTGGAAATTTGCTCGGGATCCTGCAGCACGAGCCGTCTGAGATCGCCATCGGTGAACAATCCAACAACGCGATCCTGCTTGTCCAGCACGAGCACCGCGCCGGCGTGCCGAACGGTTCCGGCATGATCTTCGTCGCTCTGCCGCAGCGCCTCCACGAGTGGGACGTCCACGTCGCTCGTCGCGAGGTTCTCGCCCACCCGAAAGCGAATGAGTTCCTCGATGGGGCGGAGCATCGCGCCGAGTGAGCCACCAGGATGACGCTGGCGAAAGTCCGAGGCCGTGAATGATCGGCGATGCGCGACCGCCAGAGCGAGCGCGTCGCCGCAGGCCATGGTCGCTGTCGTGGATGTGCTTGGCGCGAGGTTGAGTGGCCCGGCTTCATCCAGATCGCCGAGACAGATGTGGGTTTCGCACAATCTCGCCAGATGCGTGTCATCACCCCGAGAAACGCCGAGACGCCCCACGCCGTCATTGCGGAGAATGGCGGCGAGTTCTACGATTTCGGGCGTGCCGCCGGAGTAACTCAGCAGCATTACGACGTCCTTGCTTCGGATGGCCCCGAGGTCGCCGTGTACGGCATCGGCCGGATGGACGAAGTGTGAGGGGATGCCCACCGACGAGAAGGTGGCCGAGATCTTTGCTCCAACCAGTCCCGATTTTCCCATGCCCGAGACCACCAGATGCCCTTGGCAGGCATCGATCATGTCGATGGCTGCTTCCCACTGCCGGGCGACTGGGCCGCCCTGCTCGATGGCCTTGCACATGCCGCTGAGGGCGGCAGCCTCTTGGCGGAGCACATCGACGATGATGCTGCAGGTATCGGGCCGAGTTTGAGAGGGGGCGGTCATTGGCAATATCTGGGTAGCGGTTCCGGGGGCGGTGTACGATGCTTGGGGAGAATGTGGGTCAGTGTATCGCCGCACGCCCGAATCGACGCATGAACAGCCCCCAGCCATCTCAGAAAGACTATCGGGTCACCCTTGACGCCTTCGAGGGTCCGCTCGATTTGCTGCTCTTTCTGGTGCGGCGGGCGGAGGTGGATTTGCAGGACATTCCGATTGCGGAGATTACGGATCAGTATCTGGACGTGCTGCACCATACCGGGGGAGACGATGTGGATATTGAACAGGCGGGCGAGTTTCTCGTCATGGCTGCGACGCTTGTTGAAATCAAGTCCCGCAGCCTGAGTCCTCCCGAGCGGGGCGAGGGTGATGATGGGAGTGATCCAGAGACAAGTGGCGATCCACGGGACGAACTTATTCGCCAGTTGTTGGCTTATCAACGCATCCGCGTAGCGGGTGATGCGCTTGGGGTGAGGAAGATCGAGTTTTCGCAGCGATACCCAACCGCAGTCGGTTTCGATCGCGCAGCCTTCCCGTCGGCCAATGACGGGTTGGAGTTGGAAGATGTGCACCTGATGGACCTCTCCGATGCCTACGAGCGAATCGCCTCGGCGATTGACTTTGCCAAACTCGGAGACCACATCGTCGAGTTGGACGACACGCCGATCGCGCTGTACGAACAGGACCTGGTCGATCAACTTGGGCGGCGATCCGGTCGATCACTGTCGCTGCAGGACGCATTCGCCGGGCAGCAGCCGGCGCAGCGAGTCGGCATGTTCCTTGCCATGCTTGAACTGGTGAGACGATTTCAGGTTCGCTTCGAGCAGGATGGGGATGGGCCGGTTGAATTGGTACTGAGGCCGGAGGGGGAGTGGGACAGTTCTTCCCAGGCCGATCAGGCCGATTGATCACGCCGCTTCTTCGGAGTTTTTTTTTGCCGAGTCTTTCCGATGGCGGCATCGTGGAGCAACCGAACCTCCCGTTCAGTGAGATCACGCCATTGGCCGGTACGCAAATCTCCCAGTTTGAGCGGCCCGATGGCGGTGCGGCGGAGTTTGCGAACGGGATGACCAAGGGCGAGCATCATTCGTCGGATCTGCCGGTTGCGGCCTTCGGTCAGCACGACTCGCATGGTTGTGCGGTCCCGTTGTGCCCGCGTGATGCGGACCGAGTGGAAGCGGGCGGAACGTGGCTTGCCTGTTCGCTCATCGGGCAGGTTGATGCCACGCTCAAGTCGTCTGACGGTGCTCTCGTCAACCTGCCCCTTGACGCTGATCTCGTAGACACGCCGCACATGATGTTTCGGATGACTGAGCAGGTTGGCAAGTCTTCCGTCGTTGGTGAGCAGCAGCAACCCCGACGAGTCCATGTCGAGTCGTCCGATACTGTAGAGCCGGACCTTGCTCGGGTGCTGCACCAGATCGAGCGCCTGTCGCCGCTCCTGTGGATCTGCTGAACTGCAGATCACGCCACGCGGTTTGAAGAGCATGACGCACACGGTCGGCGCGCCCGTTCGCACTTTGCTGCCGTGGACCGTAATGGAGTCTCGCTGCGGATCAACCCACGCGGGAAGCGATGTGATCGCGATGCCATTGACGCAGACCGCGCCTTCCTCCACCAGCGTTTCGCAGGCTCGTCGGGAGCCGATGCCGGCTGCGGCGAGGACCTTCTGGAGGCGAGGGCCGCGGTTAGAATCCTGCATGTAGCCCTGCCCTTGCGCCTTGTTCGGAGGCAGCACATGTCCCGCATCGGCAGAATCCGGCGTGATCCAGCCGGCGGGGACGTCATCGGGTTGTGGTCGGTGGGGTGACATGGCGAAGAAGCGGTATCTGGAAAAGGGGTAGGCTACCCCAGTCCCCATGCAGCAGTCAGCATCCGAGTCCATTTTGCTCGCCTCTGTGAGCGGCGATCAGTCTCGATTCTTCGGGACCGTGTCGCTGATCATGGGAATTGCGGTATGGGCCACCGAAATTTTCGTGCCGGTGATCTGCTTCGGTCCGCTCGGCATGCGGTTCCAGGATGTGGAGGCGGCGGGCTCCGACACCATGAGCAGCTCGCAGTGGACGGCCTTTCTGATGGTCGTGGCGCTGGCTTTCGCCGGATTCCTCGCCATCGTCGGCGTGGTGCTTGGCCTGCTTGGGGCCAGCCTCGCCACAAGTGGGCGGAGGCGGGCAGTGATCGGGATCTGCCTGAATGTGGCGGGCTGGATTGTGGTGGCGATCTTCTTTTTAGCATCGTTCGGTGGATGATGGGACTGTCTCGCTGGCGACAATCTTGGCGTGATCTTCGCAGGCGTCTTCTGGGCCAGCGATGGGTCGAGTTGACCGGACGGGACCGCAAGGTCCGCTTTGTGTTGGACATTGCGCGACTCGCGGCACTGCGGCTGCGACGAAACCGTGCAGGCATGATGGCCGCCGCACTTTCATACCGGGTGTTGTTCTCAATGCTGCCACTGCTGGTTCTGGCTGCGGCGGTGGCGAGAATGTCCGTGTCTGAAGAGGCGTTTCTCAAGATGACCGGGGAAGTCATCGAGCGGATGGGGTTGCAGCGCGTCGAGATTCAAGCCGGTGATCACGTGGGTAAGCAGGTGGACCTGGGGCATTGGCTTGAAGGTCTGGCCCAGCAGGCGGCGGCTTACGATGTAACAGGCGTGACCTGGATCGGCATCGTCGTGCTCTTGTGGGCTGTGTACCGGTTGTTCGACGAGATCGAGGCGAGTCTGAGCATGATCGGTTCGGGTGTGCGGCGGCGGAAGGTATGGATTCGAATGACGGTTTCCTTGTTGCTGCTGGTTGTTGGCCCGGCGCTGGCGACATGGGGAGTGACGCTACTCAATGATCTGACCACGAATCTTCAGGCGAGCGGTATAGCAGTGCTCGCCGATGTGGGGCGGATTGTGCTGTCACTGCTGTTGGTTTGGATGTTCGTGACTCTTGCGTACCGGTTCATTCCGGCAGGGCGTCTCTCTTGGCGTTCCGCGGCGGCCGGGGCATTCTTTGCAGCGACGGCGCTGATGCTCGGCGAGTGGGTGCTCGAGCGGTTCGCGGTGAGCGCCGTGCGGACCAGCCCGATCGGTGGGAGCCTCGGCTTGGTGCCGCTGCTGATGCTGTGGCTCTACGTCATGTGGATGTGCGTGCTGTACGGAATGGAAGTCGCCGTGATTCTGTCGCGTGCTACTCGCCGCTGGAGGAATTCAGCGTAGCACATCAGCGTGCCATCTCTGTTCGATCTTGGCAGGCGGCCCGATGGTGCGAGTGAACACCTCTGTGAGGTTCGGGATGGCGCCGGTGGAATCAGGGATACCGATTTCGTTCAGGAAGGCTGCCAGTTCGCGGCGTTTGTGTACATACAACCACGAGACAAGCGAGCCGGATTGATCGTAGAGGACGCCAACGTGTGAGCCGTTGGCGTGGTCGATGGTGTCTTCGGCGAGCAGTTTGATCAGCGGCAGATGGGTCTGCTCTCTGAGGGCATGGCAGAAACCTTCGACACGCGGCGTATAGCCGCGATCCGGGCCAAATGGCTTGCGGTGGTTGTCGGTTTCGAAAGCGACCGCAACGCCTTCATGGAGCCAGGCGGGCCAGTTCGCTCGCCCGGGGAAGGCATCTCCAACATGCACGAGTTGGTGGACGGCTTCGTGGATCGTGACGGCGATGCGGCGGGCGAGTTCCTCCTGTTGCACCTGCTGGCGGGCAGCGTTCACGCGTTGCCGCGCATCGGCGATTTGATCCGGATCGGCACCGTGATCTTCGGCATCCTTGATGTTGATGTCGGCATCATCGAGAGATCGGCTTGCAGCGGTGAGATCGGTGCTGTCCCATGGGTCGAAGCAGACAATCCAGTCGAATCGGGGGCTGAAATAACCGCTGACGTGCTTGGCGGCTTCGCCGAGGTGCTCGGTCTGCTCAGCAAAGGCGACGAAGTCTTCGTGCTCGTGGAAGAGAATGCACAGCAGGCGCTCATCAGGCCGTGGCCGGGGAACCCGCATCACGCGGCACCAGCGATCATATTGGCGACGGGCTTCCTCAAGCGAATGTTCGACGCTTCGAATGAGTTGGCGATCCCCATCAGAGAGCACGACGTACCGGGCCGTTCGGTGGGGCGTGGCATCAGGAAGCAGTTGGCGGGCGAGATCGACGCTCTTCTGTCCGCTCGTGTGGGTGGGCAGATCGACTGCGAGGGTTGAGGCGATGAGCGTCAGTGTGATCCACATGATGTCAGTATCGGTCTCCAGATGGGAGAGATCCAGTGGCAGGGGACGTTACCATGCGAATCCTTCGAATCAGGAGTACACATGGGCCTCGAAACCGCCATTCCAGTCGATGGATTCCTCCCGACTTCGCTCAGCCGCTTGGTCAACTGGGCCCGCCGCAGCGCGGTCTGGCCGATGCCCTTTGCGACGGCCTGCTGCGGAATCGAGTTGATGGCAACCGCTTCAAGCCGCTTTGACCTTGCCAGGTTCGGCGCGGAGGTCTTCCGTTTCAGCCCCCGACAGGCGGATCTGCTGATCGTGGCGGGTCGGATTCCAGTCAAAATCCTGCCGGTACTTCAGCGGATCTACGTACAGATGTGCGAGCCGAAGTGGGTCATCTCCATGGGTGCGTGCGCTTCGACCGGTGGCGTGTTTGATACCTACGCGGTGGTGCAGGGGATCGATCAGTACATGCCGGTTGATGTGTACGTTCCGGGCTGCCCTCCGCGGCCTGAGATGCTCATCGAGGGCATCATGGCCATCCAGCGCATCATCGACGAAGATCGAATTCCCTACGACGGTGACGGAAAGCGCGTGCCGCTCAATCTCGATCTTGAACCCAACTACACGCCTGCCCCGCAGCCGGTTGAAGTGTTGATCAGAGGGCGGAGTCCGGTTCCAACCGGCGATCAACAAGGTACCTGAACGCTTCTGGGGCAAATCTACAGGGTGGCGTGTCGCGGCGCTCTCAATGCCGGAAGTGGCGAACGCCCGTTGTCATGCAGGTCACTCCCCGCTCGTTGCAGAGTTGCATCGTCTCCTCGTCCCGTTTGGAGCCGCCAGGCTGCACGATGCAGGTGATGCCGGCATCAATCAGTGTCTTGGGACCATCGGGGAAAGGAAAGAAGGCGTCGGAGGCTGCGGTGGCGGCGCCATGTTCAGCGATCGCTGCTTCGGCTTTGGCAACAGCGATGCGGGCGGCGCTCAGTCTGTCGACCTGTCCGCCGCCGAGTCCGAAGAGCCGTCCGCCTCCGGCGACGGTGATGGCGTTCGAGGCCGCGTGTTTGACGGCGACCCAAGCCACCGTGGCATCGACCAATGCATCTGGGGTGGGCGGGGGCCCGGCGGCGTGTGTCCACTGGCTCGGTCGGGCGATCTTGAGGTCCGGCGTCTGGACGAGCAGTCCCCCCGGAATAGTGCGGACATCGATGCTCGCCGAGCCAGCCGAACCGATTTCCGGCGTCGTCACGAGTCGAATGTTCTTCCATCGCTCGATGAGCAGGCGTATGGCCTCCGGATGGAATTCGGTGGCCACGATGACTTCGAGGAACCGTTTGCCTGCCGTGATGGTCTGCGCAAGGGCGGCGTCGATCGGGCAGGACATGGCGACGATGCCGCCGTAGGCAGCCAGTGGGTCGCCGGCCCACGCACCTTCGAATGCCTCGGCGGGCGTATTTCCGATCGCGGCGCCGCATGGGCTGGCATGCTTGACGACGATTGCGGCCACACGCTCATCAAAGGAACGTTGGAGATCTCGGCAGCACTTGAAGGCGCCAGCGGCGTCGTTGATGTTGTTGAAACTCAGGGGCTTGCCATCGATGGTCGACGCATTGGCAATGCCCGCTTCGCCGGTGCCAGGTAATGCGTACAACGCCGCCGCCTGATGGGGGTTCTCGCCGTATCGCAGAGGCGTGACGCGGGTGGCGGTCAACTGGAGCCGTGGTGGCAACGCGTCATTGGTTGATTGGCTCAGCCAGTTGGAAATGGCAGCGTCATATCCGGCGGTTCGCGCGAAGGCTGCCGCCGCAAGTTGGCGACGCAGGTGGAGGCTCGTGGATCCAGCAGTTGCCTGCATCTCGGCGATTACGGTGTCGTACTGCGATGGGCTGGTGAGGGTGGCGACGAAGTCGTGGTTCTTCGAAGCGGAGCGAAGCATGGCCGGGCCGCCGATATCGATCTGCTCGATGGTTTCCTGCTCGGTAGCCGAGTTTGATTCGACTGTCCGCTCGAATGGGTAGAGGTTGATACATACGAGATCAATCGGTTGGATCTCATGGGTCTCCATGGCCTCCACATGCGAAGCAACATCACGCCGACCGAGGAGCCCGCCGTGGATTCGCGGGTGCAGGGTCTTGACGCGACCGTCCATCATCTCGGGGAACCCGGTGACATCCTCCACGGGAGTTGTCGCCACACCCGCCGCTTGCAGCGCGGCGGCCGTTCCGCCGGTCGAGATGACCTCGACACCCATGTTGCTCAGCGATCGGGCGAAGGCCACCACGTCGGACTTGTCACTGACCGAGATCAGTGCACGCTTGACTTGGACGAGATCGGGCATGGAGCGGAGCCTACTTGCCGAGTGAGGGTTGTAAGCACTCCAGTTCTCCCTCGCTGCCGAGCAGCAGCAGGGTATTGTTCGTGGTCTTCATCAGGGAGACGCGATTGGTATCGACCGTCGCGTCCACCGATCCGGTACTGGATGAGACAGTCTGGAGTCGCTTCGTCCCCGGTGTCCAAGTCAGCAGCAAGTCGCCGATCGTTGCGATGACATCGCCTTGTACATCGGCGGCGGTCCAGACTTCGATACCGCTTGGGGCATTGCGAGGCGTGGCCTCGAAACGGATCAAGCCGGTGCCGGGAACTTGTTGGTAGACGGCATTTCCCTTGAGTACGGGACCGGAGAGGAGTGGGCTGTCGAACAGTCTGGCCCACTTCAGTTTGCCATTCGCGGTGTCGAAGGCGCGGAGGTGTTGGTCTCTGCTGGCGACGAAGGTCATGGTGCTGCTGGTCGCCGGGACACCGCTGATGGTGTCCAATAGCCGTTTTTGCCACAGCAGAGTACCTGTCTCAGCGTCGAGGGCTACGAGCTCGCCGGATTGCGAACTCGCCAAGACGACGTGGCCGGTGACTATGGGTTGCGACGCGACCCGCCTGCCGATTCGGTGGGCGCGAAGGGAGAATCCCATGGTCCATCCTTGCCAGACCACTTCGCCTGCCAGTCCGCCGTAGATGTATGAGTCGTTGTACACAACGCCCGGCGTCGCGGCGAGCCACTCCAGCGGCTGCATGCTCGACTGTGTGGCGCCGTGCACAATGGGAATGCCGGTCTTGGCCGAGAGCGAGAGAATCGAACTCGCACGGATAACCAGTACCTTTTGATCGGCCGGGATGTGTTGAATATCGACGATGAGGTCGTTCCCGCTCCCGCCGAAGCCGACCCACCGCTGCTGGCCGGATTCCAGATCCAGCATGGCGATTTCATTGTCGGAGTCGATCAGGAAGACGGCTCCGTTGGAGATGAGCATCTCGGTGATGGCATTCGCATCGATCGGCTGTCTCCAGGCGACGCGAAGGCCCAGTTTCTCTGCCGATCGGGGCCCGACAGGCATGGCCTGCTCAAGTGCCTCCACACGGGCGGCGTTGCGGGTCACCGCGTCCTCGTCGACCATTCCTGAGAGTGTGCCGATGGCGATGGCGACCATGGCCAGTACACCGCAGTAACGAAGTGGTCGATGGGTGCGAGAACATGGGCAGGGCATCATGTTGGTGGGCTCCTGAGGTGCGTGTGGGGATTCGGGAGTATATACCTCTGCGGCATCACGAGCCGCTATCGTAGGGCCACGCCATGTTCACCGGACTGATACAGCATGTAGGCCACATTGCCGACGATCCGACTCTGCAGGAGAGCGGCGGCCGGCATCTGCGGATCGACCCCACTGGATGGACGCACGCCCCTTCGGCCGGCGAGTCGATTGCCGTGAACGGATGTTGCTTGACGGTGGCGGATCTCGATGGTGGTGTCTTGGGATTCGACGTCATTGCCCAGACGCTGGAGTTGACGCGGCTTGGGGAGTTGCGATCGGGAGATGCGGTCAACCTCGAGCACGCAGCAACCCCCACAACATTGCTCGGCGGACACATCGTGCAGGGACACATCGACACGGTGGGCGAGGTGCTTGTGATGAGCACATCGGACGATGGATGTCGCTGCCGTATCGGTTACGACGCAGCGTTTGATTCCCTTCTCGTGCCACAGGGATCCGTTACCGTCGATGGTGTGTCGCTCACAGTGGCGGGTTTGGCCGATGGTTGGTTCGAAGTGGCGATTATCCCAACCACACTTTCGGAGACGACCTTCGGCACCTACGCAGAAGGTGACGGTGTCAACTTGGAGTTCGACGTCATCGCCAAAATGGTCGCTCGCCAGACATGTGGCAGTTGACCCTCTTTGCTCAGCGCGACAGTGACTTCAGGCGATCGATGGCGATGGGAACAGCGTCTCCAACGCGGAGGGCGAGCGCATCGATCGACCCAGCGGGAAGTTCAATCGCGAATCGGACGGGGACGCGGCTGGAGTAGAGCGGCAGTCGCTGTTCGTACTGAAGTTGCGATTCCTCCGCGCGGCGGGGCGGTTCGGTCACCATTCGGTACATGGTCGTCACGCGACCCTGCCCGTCGAGGAAGATCACATCGATGTCGATCAAGCAGTTGGCCATCCAGAATTGGTGTATGACCGGTTCAGAGAAGACAAAGAGCATTCCGGTTCCCTTTGGAATGGTCTCGCGCCCCATCATTCCGCGTTGGATGGCCGCATCGCCGACGGCCAGTTCCAGCGACCAATCATCCGAGCCGATTCGGACATGCTCGCGGGTGGCCGCGGATTGCTCGCAGGCCACGAGGCACAACGTGAGCAGGATGATCAGCAGTCGATGAGCCACGCCAAGTGCTCCTTTGTGAGCGTGATGTCTTCGGGCGAGAGCCGTGTGATGTCGAAGGTAGTCGCAAATTCACTCGCGTCCATGGGTCGTGGCATGTCCGAGTCGCCGATGCCGCACCAGAGGGCCATGAGCCCCATGATCCGATCCGATGGTACGCCCGCTTCCGCAAAGGACGATACGCGGGTATCGCCGTGCCTCTTGGCGAGCCGAAGACCGTCTTCGCCGCGGATGAGCGGCACATGCCACCAGCGGGGTGGCGTTGAATCGATTGCTGCGTAGATGACTTGTTGCCGGGCGGCGCTCGGCAGCAGATCATTGCCACGCACGACATCGGTGACACCCTGCCGAGCATCATCGACGGCAACGGCCAGTTGGTAGGCGGGGCCCTTCGCCGTCCACACCGGGAAGTCGCCTACGGTGGCGGCCAGATCGAAGCGGTGCTCTCCCATCAGTTCATCCTGGACAAGGCACTCGGTGTCATCGACGAGGAATCGCCACGTCAGCGCAGGATCTGGATCCATCCATGTCCGCCCCGCGTCCGGTGGTCGCAGCGACGGTTCGTAGCGAATGTCGCCTCGTGTACCGTGCGGTGCCGATTGTGCGGCGGCGACTTCCTTGCGTGTTCGATTGCAGGGAAAGATCAATCCCTGCCGGCCAAGCCTGCGGAGCGTTTCGAGGCAGGCCGCGATGTCGCTGGATTGAATCGGCATCTCCTCGTCCCAGTTCAGGCCGAGCCATGCCAAGTCGCGCCGAGATTGATCGATCGTTTCGGGTTTGACGCGAGGATGATCCAGATCCTCGATTCGCAGCACCAGCGACCACCCATGCTGCTGTGCCAGCGCCCAGTTGATTGCGAATGTGCGTGCGTTGCCCAGATGCAGGGCACCGGTCGGGGACGGGGCCAGTCGTGATCGGAAGGCGCTCATGTGCGGCATCGCTGCGGAGAACTCACCCTTCGCCCAGCCGGCGGCGGACCAGTACGGCTCTGGCTTCCTGCGACTGGATGGGCGAGAGGTGCGAGTCGGCGGCGGTTTGCAGATGACCGGTTTGAATCTCATGAAACAGGTTGTTGATCTGCTGAAGTGAAATCGTCTTGACGATGTCCAGGCAGCAACCAAGTCTGACACTACTGAGCCGCCGCATGGCCTCGTCGACCTTGAGCAGCCGAGCGGCGCGGAGGACGGCCAAATCCCGTCCGATTCGATCCTCGACAGCGATGCGATCTTGTCTGAGCAGCGCCTGCCGAGCGGATCGTTCATAGTTGATGATGCCGGGCACGATGGTGTTCACGAAGCGATCGAGCAGTTCCTCTTCCGAGCATCCGAGTGTTATCTGGTTGCTGACCTGATAGAAGTTGCCGGAGGATTCGGAGCCTTCGCCATAGTAGCCACGGACGGCAAGATGCAGGTCCTTGGCGGCCTGCCTGACTTTTTCGAGTTCTCTGGTCAGCCGCAGGGCGGGCAGGTGGAGCATGGCGGAAAAACGAATGCCGGTTCCGGTGTTCGTAGGACATGCTGACTGGTATCCCCAGCGCTCATGGAAGGCCCATCCGATGAGGGGCTCGATCGCCACATCAAAGTTTCGAATCCGTTCAAAGCACAGACCGGGTTGCAGTCCGGATGCGATGGCATGCATCCGGACATGGTCTTCTTCATTGATCATCACGCTCATCGCCTCATCTTCCGCAACAGCGACGCCGCGGGGACCCTTTGCGTCGGCGTGTTGCCGACTGATGAGGTGCTGCTCAAACAGCATCCGCCGTCGTTGTTTCGGAGCAGTTTCCAGATCCGTCCAAGTTGTTGGTTCGGCGGATGCGGTTCCGGTCAGTGATGGCAGCAGGCGGGCGATGACATCGCGGCGTTGATCTTCACTGGCGACGTGTACGAATGGCATGCCGGCAATGTTGCGAGCGAGCCGGGCCCGACTGCTGAGTACGACGTCTTCGTCATGGGCGATTTTTGGCGTCGTCACGAGCCAGCCCCACCGGAGGAAGGCGGCTCTGCCAGTTCAGCGAGTTTGGCTTTGATCTCCGCAGCCCGCTCGTACTGTTCGGCGCGGACAGCCTGATCAAGTTCTTCCACGAGACGCCGTGACTCGAAACGTCTGGCTGCGTCCTGCTCGCTGCCGCCCGGTCCGCGACCAACGTGATGAGCTGCGCCGCCTTGGGAGCGTTCAACCATGATGGCGGTTCCCCTGCCGAAGGTGTCGTAGCACTCCGGGCATCCAAAGAGCGCATCCTTGCGGATCTGAGTCAGGGTGGTGCCGCATCCCGGGCAGGTTGGCATGGCCGACCGAGGTGACGGTTGGCCGACTTTGGTCATGAGTTTGTTGATCGGTTGCTGCCCGGGATTGGGAACGCCCGCTTCGGCCGCATGGCTTGCGCAGAGGTGAATTTCACGGTGCTTGCCGTTTTTGATGATGACCTGATGCACGATGGCGGGCTTGTTGCAGCGGTCGCATTTCACGATGCGCCAACTTCCACATTTCGCAGGCCGCAGCGAATGGCGTGGGCCTGTCGGATGATCTGCTCGGCCGCATCGAGCGACTGCACGGTGGCGGCATCGGATCGGGCGGTGGGGGGAGTCGGGTGTGTCTCGATGAAGATCGCATCAACGCCCGCCGCGGTGGCAGCGCGGGCAAGCAGACCAGCTCGCTCGGGACGTCCGGCGGTCTGCACGGGGTGTCCCGCGGTGGCGTCGCCGCCGCCGCCTGGGAGCTGCGTGGAGTGCGTGACATCGAAACAGACGGGCCATCCGAGTTCGGCCATGTCACCAAGTCCGACGAAGTCGTTTACGAGTCGGTGGTATCCGAAGAAGGTGCCTCGTTCGGTCAGCATGATGTCGCCTGCGCCAGCTTCGAGGGCTTTCTCTGCCGCGTGCGTCATGTCAGCGGGCGAGAGAAACTGGCCCTTCTTAATGTTGACCGGTTTGCCGGTCCGCCCGCAAGCGGCGAGCAGATTCGTTTGCCTGCACAAGAATGCGGGAACCTGCAGCAGGTCGGCCACCTCGGCTACGGCGGCAGCCTGCTCCGGCTCATGGACATCGGTGGTCACCGGAACATCGAATCGATCCTTGATGGTGGCAAGGGCTCGGAGACCCTGATCCATGCCCGGTCCGCGAGGGGAGCCCAAACTGGTGCGATTGGCCTTGTCGAAACTGCCCTTGAAGATCCAAGGCAGGTTGAGCTCTCTACAGACGCTTCCAATTCGCTCGGCAACGGCGGCTTGAACCGCGTCGTCCTCCAGCACACAGGGGCCGGCGATGATGACAAGATCATGTCCGGGACCGATCACGATGGGGCCGACACGGCATGGCGTATTCATGGATACAGGATATCCGCCCGGCTACGTCCGGGAAACACGTCCCGGGTGCATTGTTGCAGGCGGTTTGTTCCGGGCAGGGCAAATGCAGTTTGGCGGTGTCCGGGAATGGGGTCAAGATTGGTCATTGGTGGGCCGATGTCACCGGTTGAGGCGTCTGTCCTTCGGGTCGCGCCACAAGGAGGCTGCTGAACGATGTCGAAGATGCCGCGTGAACCGGAAGCATTCTCCGAGGTGGTGGTGCAACTGCTCACCAGCCGGTTTCCCGGGCATCATGTCGAGTTGGCGGGTGCCATGGATCTGGTGATCGACGGTCGTCATTTGGCGCTGGCCAACCTGTTTCGGATGGTGAACTGCGACCCCGACAACGGATTCGAGATCGTCAACGAGTTTCTGGTTCGCATCACCGAGGGAGATGCGGTTACCGCGGCGCCGCTTCCGCTCTCGCTTGCACGCTCGCGAATCATGCCACGCATTCAGCCAAATACGCTCTTCGAGCATCTCGATCGAGAACAGGTCGCGCATACGCCATGGGTCAACGATACTGCGATCGTCTACGTCATCGATCTGCCCCGCATGACTGTGAGCATCACGCTTGAGCAGGTCATTCGTTGGGGGTTGGACATCGATGAAGTCGAAATGCTCGCCCGCGCGAATCTGTCTCAGTACACGCCGTCGGTCGAGGTTCGGTTGATCGAATCCGAAGAGGGCGGTCGTGTGGCGATTCTTTCGGTTCAAGACGGTTATGACGCGGCGCGTTTGCTCATGGATTCGCTGCATGGACGACTGGCACCGAAACTGCGAGGCGATTTCTATGTCGCCGCGCCCGCTCGCGACATCTTTCTTGCCGTATCGCAGGGGCCGGACGGTTTTCTCAAACGCGTCCAGAGCAGGGTCGATCGCGACTTCCAGCGGCTGCCGTATCCGATCACGAAGGATTTCTTCTTAGTGACACAGGATGGCATTGCTGGAACCTGCTGCGCTGCCTGAAACACGACGAAGCAACGATCGTTACTCTTCCGGTGTGCTGCTGATTATCGACAATTATGATTCCTTTACGTGGAACCTCGTGCACTGCATCGGGGTGATCGATCCATTGCTGGATATTCGCGTCGTTCGCAACGACGAGATCACCGCTGACGAGGTGCTCGACCTGAGCCCGAGCCACATTGTGCTCTCGCCTGGTCCGTGTACGCCTCGGGAGGCGGGGGTGTGTTCGGATGTGGTGCGAGCCGTTATGGGAAAGATTCCGGTCCTTGGTGTGTGTCTCGGCCATCAGGTCATTGCCGCGGTGCACGGCATGGACGTGCAGCGACATCCACTTCCCATGCACGGCAAGACTTCACTCATCAAACACGACGGGCGTGGGATCTTCGATGGGCAGAAGAGTCCGCTCACTGCCATGCGGTATCACTCCCTGATCGTCACCCCAGATTCGGTCACCGATGACTTCGAGGTGTCGGCGCAGACTGACCGGGGCGATGTGATGGCGATCCGCTGGAAAGGGGGCTGGCCGGGCGGGGCAAGTGCTTCCTTGACCGGCGTGCAGTTCCACCCTGAGAGTTTTATGAGCCCGGAGGGCCCGGCGCTGGTCGAGGCATTCTTGCTTCAGCCGCAGCGCAGAGATGCCTGACCATTTTGCAGCCCTAGTCGGTCGACTTGAGTCCGTTGATCATGTCCATGAATGCGCTGCGGGTGATGGAGACGGTGTCGGTCGGACCGAGCAACTTGATGAAGACCGATCCGTGCGATGATTCGATCATGGCTACGAGCATTGTGTAGTCGTCCTTGTGCCAGCCGCCGCCCATGCCTCGGTACTGCCCCTGGAGTTCGACCAGCGTGACCGGCATGTCCGAGACGACCATCGTCGTGATCTCGGGTTGGGGGGGCAGATCATCGCCGCGGAATTGGTTGGCCCACCGCTCGATGTTGTTCTGTTTGGTATTGCCGATTGCCTCGGGGAAGTGCGCCACGACCAATTCGGCCGGCTCACCGCCCTCGGCGGCGGGAATGACCCAATTAATCTTCCGCATGTCGTTGCGGGGCGGCTCCCATCGCCAGGTCGGATCGGTCGGTGCTCGAAGGCTGACGAAGACGGCGCTGCGAGGGTCCGGAGGAAGACCCTCGGGTGTGAACGCCTCGTTCTTCTTGGTGGTTGTGGTGTCCACCCCGGCGAGACCGCGGCGTGTGGTATCGCCCATCGTCGTGTGCGATGGTGTTGATGCTCCAGGGGGCGGAGGAGGTGACGCGGCGTCATCGCACGCGACCGGCAGCAATACCAGCATCATCAGCGGAAGTCGTGAGCCGAACATTCCCTCACGATAGCATGGTCGCCATGAGTGGGCCTGTTGTTCTTGACAATTCGTTGGATCCGAAGATCGACCTGCGTGTCACGAATTGCCGAATCTGGAATGGTGAAACGATCACGCCTCGCCGTCTGGATTTATTGGTGGATGCCGGGCGAGTGCTTGAGTTGGTGGATCCGGCCACTGTGGTCGCTGCGAGTGAAACACTCGATCTCGACGGCGCAGTCGTGACCCCCGGACTGATCGATTCGCACGTACATCTTCTGCTCGCCGGTGAATCGTCGGTACATCTTGACCTGTCGCAGGTTGACGGCCGCGAAGCCTTTGAAGCGGCCATCGAAGCGGCGGATGCGGCGCTTCCTCCGGAGCGGTGGCTCATTGCAACTGGGTGGAACGACACGCTCTGGGAGCGAGATGACCTCCCTGACAGAGCGTGGCTTCGGGCAGCAGGCTCTCGGCCGGTCGTGTGCTGGCGATGTGATTGGCACTGCGCGTTGGTCAACGATGCGGTGCTCCGACGACTGGATCTTGATGGACCGCTGCCCGCTGGTGGGCGGCTCGGACGAATGCATGACGGCACGCCCAGCGGCCTGCTGATCGAGGCGGCTGCGTGGGAACTGGTCAATCCGCTGATTCCATCGCTTCCGGAACAGGTTCGCGGAGAAGCCGTTGAGCAAGCGGCGGCGGCCATGGCAGCCTGCGGCATTACCGCCACTCGATCGATGGAATATCGCGGTGACATCGAGTCACATTTCGTTCCGCGGGCCGACACCTTGCCGATTCGGCTCTCGCTTGTGCAACTTGATCGCTCCTTGCCGCTCGATACAGGTTGGCATCACGATCTGCCGAATACGGATCGCTTTGCATTGACCGGGTGCAAGGCTTTCTTTGACGGCACGCTCGGTTCGCGAACGGCCAAGTTGACATCGCCCTACAGTGATGCGCCTGAGACCAGCGGATTGTGGCTGGAGGCAGCGAACGAGAATCAGGATGAGCGATGGTGCCGCGAAGTGGTTGCTGCCGGACTCGCGCCGGTCATTCACGCCATCGGGGACGCCGCGGTGTCGCGGGCACTGCGGGTGATCGGTGATGTGCCTGATGCGTTGCGCCCGACCATCGAACACGCTGAGGTGATTGCGCCCGAGATATTTCCAACGCTCGAGGGGGTTCGTCTGAGTGTGCAGCCGACGCACCGGGCAACCGATGCTGCAATGGCTCACGCAAGGCTTGGCGATCGAGCGGGGTGGCTGTTGCCCATGCGTGAGATGTGTGAGGCGGGGGGCCGGTTGTGCTTCGGCACCGACTGGCCGATCGTGCCAGTCGATCCGGTGGCCACGCTTCGGGCGGCGATCACCGGCGAGGATGCCCAGGGGAATCCCTTCTTTCCCGAGCAGCGTCTTTCTCCGCACGAGGCCATGCTCGCCGCGACCGTGAATGCGGCGGAGGCCTGCGGCTTCGATGCCGGCCTCCGGGCCGGCCTGCCAGCGGATTTTGTCGTGTGGTCGAGCGATCCGTTCGAAGATATTTTCGCCGCTACTGTGCAAGCCACCTTCGTGGATGGGACACTGGTTGCCGGTGAGTTGAGACAAGGAGCGTGTCATGGCTGAGAGATTGACCCATGTGGACGAGCAGGGCCGCGCGGCCATGGTCGATGTGTCCGGCAAGCCGGTCATCAGACGCCGCGCGGTCGCAGAGACCTTCTTTCATGCCGCGTCGGGGACGCTTGACCGCATCATGGCGGGCGATCTGCCAAAAGGTGAGGCGCTCGCCGTTGCGAGGATTGCCGGTGTCCAGGCAGCGAAGCGGGTGGACGCGCTCATCCCGCTGTGCCACACACTTCCCTTGGAGCATGCGGAAGTGTCATTTGAACGATCCGCCTCCGATGCCATCCGAATCGAAGCAGCGACCGTCGTGACCGCGCGGACCGGCGTCGAGATGGAGGCCCTCACCGCCGTGAATGTGGCGGCACTGACCTTGTGGGACATGACCAAGGCGATTGACAAAGATCTTCGCATCGATGGAACGCGGCTGGTGCTCAAGGAGAAGGCCTCGCCGGCATCATGAGTTCGCAGCGTGGACCGCTTGGCAGAATGCGGCAATCCGCTTGGGATCCTTGATGCCCCGCGCAGATTCAACGCCGCTGCTGACATCCACACCCCAAGGACGCAAGCACTCGATGGCTGCCGCGACCGTCTCCGGCGTGAGGCCGCCGGCAAGAATCCAAGGTGTGGTGATCGCAGAAGCGACTTCGGCGAATGCGTCATGATCAAAAACGACGCCGCTGCCGCCGCGGTGGCTGTCGATGAGCAGCCTCGCTACGTTCGGGTCGGCGTCCCACCGCTCGATGGCGGCGACATCGTCAAAGGGGATCGCGCGAATCACCGGGCCGGCCTCCGCCGCGATCTGCACCAGTGAGGCGTCTTCGGATCCGTGCAGTTGAATCCAGTCCGTCACGCGTTGTCGGATCTGCTGCTCGCTGGGATCGACCATCAGGCTGATGACGGCGACGCGATCGTTCGCGGCATCGGTCAGGGTCGAGAGTGTTTCCTCGCTCACCTTCCGCGGTGACCCCTCGGCGAGCACAAGACCGATCGCATCGGTGTTGGCCTTTACCGCGGTCTCGATGTCTTCGCTCGTCCGCAGGCCGCAGATCTTGATCCGAGTCGGACCGGTGCCCGGGTCGTTCCAGCGTTCCGAACTCATGTGCTGGCCTCGCCCAGCAGAGATTCGGCCAGTGACCTCCGCTGATCGGTGGTGGCATCGCGTTTGGCCTGTTCAAGAAGTGGTATGGCCTCGGCACCTTGGCCGAGGAATCGCACAAGCAGCAGCCCCAGCAGCAGCCGCACCTCGCCCGCGCTGGGCGACTTGCTGTACCGCTCCAGATAGCGGCGATACGCGTCGGCGGATTCGAATCGTTTGCCTGTGGCCTGAAGATGATTGGCGAGCGTCAATTGATCCTTCTCAGGAAGCACCGCCGCCTCATGTTCGGTGGCCAATCGGCACCACAGAGAGGTGGCGCTGTCGAGGTTGCCTTGCGCGATATGACCACGAACTGCAGAGACGAAGGCGGCCGCAGGTTCGACGGTGGCCTCACGTGGGGCCGTGGCTGGCCGCGGTCCGGCCGTCACCTGCGAGAGCACCTGCCGGCGATGGCGATGTTTCAACAGTGCCACTGCATCGGTTCCATCCCGTTTGAACACGGGGGTGGGCAGGAGGGCCAGCGCTGTGCCGAGCCCCCACAGATAGCCGCCGATGTGCGCGGCGTAGGCCGTTCCGGAGTCGCCAAGCCCGACCCAGCCGATCAGATCGAGCGCGACCCAGATGGAGATGATGAGGAGTGCCGGTGCCATCCAAAACGTGATGAGAAAGAAGATGACCAGCACGCGGATGCGGCACCGCGGAAAGAGTATGAGGAATCCGCCGACCAAGGCGCAGACCGCGCCGCTGGCGCCGATGACGGGGTTCTGCGAGGTGGCAATGTGCGCCAGTCCCGCCACGATGCCGCCCATCAGCACGAAGATCGCGAACCCGACGCGTCCCATTCGGCTCTCAATGGCACTGCCGAAGACCCAGAGACCCATCATGTTGAAGCCGAGGTGCAGCAACCTCCAGAGCGGATGCTCTGTGCCGCCCATGAGCGGGTTGTCGTGGGTGAACTGGTAGGTAATGACCTGCCACCAGTGAAAGTCGCGGGCGGAGAGTGCCAGCCCACTGATGAGCCGTTCGGCTGCTTGCTGATCCAAGGCCCCGACAACCAATACGGCGAGATAGGCCAGCATCATCAGCACGATGAGCGTCTCGGTCACCACTGGGCGGCGGTCACGGGGCAGATCGGTGCCGAGAAGGATGAACATCGGCCCAGTGTACTGAGCGTGAGAATCGAGATCGCGACCCCTCTTCATCAACGGCTGTGCTGTACAATCCGTGGCCCTGCGTGGCGCGTGCTGCGGCAGGGTGGGGGGCACATCAGCGATGAACGGAGTACGCCAGATGGCCGATGCAACCGCCACGATGACGATGGACAAGGGGCTCGATCATACGATCATTGGTGAATCCACCAAGTCGTTCATCGATGGGCAGAAGGGTGTACTTGAGTACGTGGGCATCGATATAGACAGCCTTGCGCGGGAGTCGACCTTCGAAGAGACCACCTTCCTGCTTTGGAATGACCGCCTTCCGGACGCCGATGAACTCGATGCGTTTACCAATCGGATCCGATCCCAGTACGACCTGCCAGACGGAATGTGGGATGCTTTGCGTGGCCTGCCGCATGACGCCCCGCCGATGCACGTGCTCCAGACAATGGTGGCCATGCTCGCTGCATACGATGCGGATTGCGATGTTCAATCACGCGAGGCCGAGGAATCCAAAGCCATTCGCATCCTCGCGGCGACGCCCGCCATCATTGCCAATTTTGATCGACTTCGTCGCGGACTCGACATCGTGCGGCCCAGCGCCGACGACACAATGGCCGAGAGTTTTCTGCGAATGCTCAATGACGAGACGCCGGGCACCGCAACTGCCAGGGCGCTCGATGTATGCCTCATTCTGCATGCCGATCACGGCATCAACGCCTCTACCTTTGCCACGATGGTCGCCATCGGGACCGAAAGTGACATGTACTCCGCCATCACGGCGGCCATCGGCACGCTTCGCGGCCCATTGCACGGTGGCGCCAACGAGCGGGTCATGCGAATGCTTCAGGGAATCGATGGGCTCGATGCCATCGAGGATTTTGTACTGGGGCGTCTCTCTCGCAAGGAGAAGGTGCCCGGCTTCGGACATCGCGTCTACAAGGCCATCGATCCGCGGGCAACGTATCTGAAGACTTTCGCCGAGTCGATCGCCACGGAAACCAGCAATCTCGAACTCTTCAAGATGAGCCGGAAGATCGAGGAGATCATGGAGTCGCAGGTGGGGGCCAAGGGCATCCACCCCAACGTCGACTTCTACTCGGCGACAACCTACTTCTCGATGGGGCTCGCGATCGACCTCTTCACGCCACTCTTTGCCATGAGCCGCAACGCGGGCTGGGCGGCCCATGCGATGGAACGCCTCGAAGACAATCGGCTGATCAGACCACGGTGTCAGTACACCGGCCCGCATGGGGTCGAGTACCGCGTCGACGCCTGAAACCTACTCGACGTACACCACAATCCGGTCGTGAACAAGCATCACAATGTCGTGCTTGCCGTCGCCGCTGACATCCGCGATGGCGATTTGGCGGGGTTGATACTCTCGTCCTTCGCCGCCGTGGAACAGTTGTGACTCATAGATCTGGAACCCGGTGGCGTGCAGCATTTCGCCTGTCTCATCAAAGGTAAAGAGTTCCATCATCTGTTCGCCAGCGTCGAGGGCAACCATGTCACCGTACCCATCGGCGTTGATGTCACCGATCGCCAGTTCGTGCGGGATGTGCCCGTCCAGTGAACTCTTCCACGTGCCGACTTCTTGCAGCGTCCGCCGCTGCCCGCCAAGCGGGATGACGGCAAAACCGTCTTCTCCAACAGTCAGGATGCCTGGGACGTCGCCGTTGAAGCGTCCAGTCGCCAGTGGTCCGGGTGTGAATCCGCGAATGCGAAGGGTCTCGGATTGTTGCCACCGCTCACCTTCATCATCGGGTTCGAATACCAACAGTCGGTCTCCGGCCTTGTCGGCGGCGACGAGCCGTTGGCCCAGCGGTGTGACGGCGACAAGGTCGCTGTCTGGATCGTCTGCATTGAACTGTCTGATGACACGCCAGCCTCCGGCTTCGCCGTCTTGAACGAATCTCACTGCTCGGACAAAGTTGCCATCGGCGATCAACAACTCGTCGGTGCCGTCGCCGTTGACATCCAGCGTGGCGATGTTGTTGGCGCTCGCGGAATCGACCAGCCCGTACTGGGCCATGTCCTTCTTCTCCAGCAGTTTGAACCCTTCGTCCTCACTCGCGTCCGCAAGCAGCAGCATCATCGGCCGCTCAGGCGTGAGGATGATGATGTCCTCGTGTCCGTCCTGATCGACATCCACCGATTGCAGGTGATTGGGTTTTCGACTGAGCGAGCCCAGATCGATCGATCGGGACTCGGTCGTATCAAGGTCAATGAGATCCAGCAGGTAGTCCCGCTTCTTGACATTGATGATTGCAGCGTGGGGGGTATCGCCGACCGTGACGACATTCATCGCGACCGGCTCATAGCCCGCTGTGACCTTGATCGGCGTTGGGAACGGCAATTCGCCCGGCCCCAGTGGGGTTCGCCCGACCACGCCTTCTTTGGACGAGAGCACGAGCAATTCGGCTGGGCGGGTCTCACTCTTCGGTACCGCGGCCACCGCGTCGATTTCCGAGAGGCTCGGTGAAGACTGTACGGCTGTCAGATCACCGGCGTCGGATTGTCGGTAGACCGCCAACGCGTTGGACTTGGTGTCGGCGGCGACCACATCGGTTCGTCCGTCGCCATCCACATCAACAACGGTCCATGCTCGCCCTCGTTTGCCCGGATCCGGGAAGCCGTGCACCGTGAAGGCAACTTCGCGGTCGCCTCCCGACTCCACAGCCTCCTGCTTGAGTTCGTACAGCACGACTCTCCTGGCATTGCGTTCAATCACTGCAACGCGAGTGCCTTCCTGAGCGCCGAGTGCTTCGAACTCGATGATCGGAGGCATTTCGAAGATGGCCTGAGCGCCCGGTTCAACGCCATCATCGCCACGGCGTCCGAACCAGATTCGCACCGGAGCGGCATCGTCCGGGCTGATTCCGGCGAGATCCATCATTCCGTCGCCATCGTAATCCGCAGGTACGACACCGAGCATGGAAGCCCCGGCGGGGTAGGTGGTACTGGGACCGAGCGAGAAGCCCTCGACCGGCCAGATTGCCGGTTCGCCGCCGACGATCGACACCAGATCGGGCTTCCCGTTTCCGGACATGTCCACCAGCGAGAAGGCCGCTGTCGAGGCGGCGAGTTTGCGGATGTCGCGTTTGGCTTCCGACTTGAACTTGCCCGGCGAAGTTTGCCGCAGGAAGGTCACTCGTCCAGGGGCGCCGCCCGTCAGCAGGTCAAGCAGCCCGTCGCCGTCCAGATCGTGCGCGGCGATGGCGGAAATGACATCTGATACGGGGACGAAGAGTCGTTCAAATCGCCAATGATCTGGAAATTCGTTGATATCGCGAGGAATCTCCACCGGATCGTCAGGACTGGCATTGGGTCGCTGTTGGAATACCTCGATACGGCTGCGGTGATTGTTTGCGACAACAATGTCATCGAGCCCGTCATTGTTGAGGTCGACGACCAGCATCGGCCCGGGGTCGTCTCCGATCGGCATGACGTCGAACCCCGAGAAGCCGAAGTAGTCGGCCAGTGGGGGCGGTTCGGAGTCTTGGGCCAGGGCGGTCAGGAGCAATGGAGCAAGGAGCAGTGGATTCATCTATCGGGCCTCCGTGGAGCATCGCATGGTAGTCGGGTGCAGCACAGGGGGCTCCTGAGGCCCTACACTTGACTCTTGCTGGGCTACATCGGCCCGCCAAGGAGGTTTCCAGATGGGTGCTCGCATGTGGTGTTGCAGTTGCCTGCTCGTCGTCGCCGCTCAGGCGGATGTTGTCCAGTTGGAGGCCGGGGGCGAACTGCATGGCACGGTCATCAAACAGGACGAACGGAGTTTGTGGATCGATGTGGGACCATCCATCGTCCGAGTCGACAACAACGACGTCGTGGATGTGCGGGTGTCCGATCCCGCCGAGGTATCTGATGAGCCGAGCGATGCAATCTTCCATACGGTCGAGAACCCACCGGACCTGAGCATTCGCCAACAGGCCGCTCGTGTCAAGCCATCGGTGGTGCTGGTGAAGACGCCTTCGGGCACCGGCTCGGGCGTGATCGTCAATGGGCAGGGGCATGTTGTCACCAATGCGCACGTGGTCCAAGGAGAAAAGGATCTGCGGCTGGTCATCTGGGTGCCGCGAGCGGATGGCACGCTCGCTCGCAGGACGATCGAGGATATTGAAATCGAGGCGGTGAACGACCACTTGGATCTGGCACTCCTGAAACTTCCTACCGAGGAAGATCATTCCTATCCGTGGGTGCCACTGGAGTTGTGGGAGTCGATCGAAGTAGGACAGCCGGTTTTTGCAATTGGCAACCCGATGGGGCTTGAGCAGACGACCAGTCAAGGCGTCGTTTCGACGACGCAGCGCAGTTTCGATGGCTTGAGCTACATCCAGACCGACGCAGCCATCAACCCGGGCAATTCCGGTGGCCCGCTGTTCAATGTCAGCGGTGAGGTCATCGGCATCACGAACATGGGCATTCTTGGAGGCGAAGCGCTTGGGTTTGCGATCCCGACGCGATATGTGAAGGACTTCCTTCGCAACCGCGAGGCTTTTGCCTATGACCCATCGAATCCGAATACCGGGCATCGCTATCACATCCCCCCGCCGCGGCAGCAGGCTGGGATTGCCCCTCAATTGGAGAAGACGCAATGAGTGTGTTTGGGACGATCGTGCTGGTCGCGGCGATGGCCGATCCGGCCGTAGGGGCTCCGCTGTCAATCGAGAAGGTCGCGCCGAGCAATGCTGTTGGTGTGGTTTCCGTGACGGGGTTGGACGCAGTTCTCTCGCGGTTGACCGAGTCGGAACTTCTCAATTCGGATGATCGAGAGGCTTTGAATGAAGAGATCCGCGGGGCATTCAATCAGGACGAGTCGAGTATCGGAGACGTATGGAAGACGCTCCTTGAGGATCATGATCCCTTGGAGGTGGTGTCATCGATATCCGGCGGCTTCGTTCTCTGGGTGGAACCTTCGGAGGATTCAGGTGGTCAATTGACGATGGCGGCTTGGGTTGATCTGGGCAGTGAATCGCAGGTGATTGTGGACGCATGGGACACGAGTTGGGAAACGTTGCGGGCTGAGCCTCATGTAAAGACCGAAACAGTGCTTGGCCGTGAGATCGATCATGTCACATCCAGACGCCCCGACGAGGAGAAGCCGAACCCTGCGCCAAATGATGCGTGGGTCGTGCGGGAAGATCGATTGATTCTGTTCTCGAACACCCGCTCGGGCATGACGCGATTGCTCGATGCCGTGGATGGAGAGGACTTCGATGATGCGCTCGGCGACACCGAACAGTGGGCAGCCGTCAAGGGCATGTTGGACGGGCCGGACTCGTTGGTGGCGGCCATGTTCGTGGACCCGTCGTGGGAGGCTGGGACGCTTTTCGATCAAATGGGCATGGTGCAAATGCTGCGTGCTTCTTTCGGCGCGGCGATCGGTCCGGTCAAGGCGATTGCGGTGTCTGGAGGGCCCGGAGCAGATGAAACGCTGCTCTCTTGGTCCGGGGCGATCTGGATGCCCGAAGGACAGGGCGGATTGCTCCGCCTCTTGGCGCACGACACGCCGCGGGCAGCCATGCCGGGTTGGGTCGGCCCCGACACGGTGTCTGTCATACGACTCAATATGGACTTCAAGCGGATTCCTGACTGGATCCGATCGGTTGTCGCCACCAATCCAATGCTCATGGGAATCGGTCAGATGATCGATCAGTTCGAGCCGACACTGCGGTCCATTCTTGATCCACTTGGCCGGCGGATTCTGCAGGTGCAAACTGTTTCCCGCCCACTCACGGCGGAGAGCCTCAATGCGGTCTCAGCGATTGCCTGCACGAATCCAACGGGGTTGAATGACGCATTGGCTGCGGCGGCGCCGAAAGCGGACATGGAACCTCGCGATTTTCAAGGGCATCAAGTCTGGTCCGCTGAATTGGGGCAGGGGGGAATGATGCCTCTTCCCGGGCTGAATGGAAAAATGAGTTTGGCCGTGGCGGGCGGCATGTTGTTCGTCGGAGATCAGACGGCGGTGGAATCTTCCCTGCGTGGTCTTTCAGCTCGTGGAGGAGGTGCGCCGCCCTGGCTTGATCGCGTCACTGCCTGGCTGCCCGATCAGCCTCTTGCAGGTTGGGGTGGTTGGGATCTGGCCGAGTCGCTCACCGCGGTCGCCGAGATCGAACGCATGCAGATCACCCGCTGGGAGGATGAACTCAAGGCGGACGACCCGGAACTCTGGGAAGAGATCAAGGGGGAACTCGTGGACGAGGATCAAACCGAACAGTACGAACGCTTTGCCAGAATCGCCACGCACCTCGGCCCAGCAGCGTGGTGGGCCAGTTCCGGCGACGACGGTTTCCGCATCCGCGGCATCGTGATGGGGCGAGACGCCGCCACGGGAGAGTCAGAAATCGGGAGCCGGGACGCGGACTGAATTCGCCTGTACTGTGACCATATGAACACCCAGTGGCGTGAAATAGGAAGCCGCGATCGCCCTACGTCCACCCCATCTGCAGGAACGCCACATCAAACACCAGATTGGCGACGATGACCGCCACGATTGTCTGCACAACGGTGTCGGTTGTCGCCTTGCCGACGCCGGCGGCGCCGCCGCTGACTCGCAGGCCGTTGAAACAGGCGATGGCGCCGAGCATGAGGCCGAAGGTGGTGGCTTTGATCAACCCGGTTGAGAAGTCGAAGAGATCCAGTTGGGCCATCGTATTGTCGTAGTAGGAGATGGCGCTGACGTCGAAGAACACAACCGTGATGAGACCGCTGCAGAGCACCGCGGTCACATCGGCCAAGATTGTCAGCAGCAGGAGACTGACAACGGTGGCCGTCAGACGGGGCAGCACCAGAAATCGAACCGGATCAAGCGCATGAGCCTCCAACGCTTCAATCTCCTCGCCGACGACCATCGTGCCGATTTCAGCCGCGATGGAGGCCCCCGCAAACCCGGTCAGGACGACCGCCGAAATGAGCGGCCCCATCTCGCGAAAAACGGCAATGGCGACGATGCGGGCGATTTGGTTCTGCTGTCCGAGGTCCGAGAGTGGGGGATACATCGCGATGGCCAGAATCAGTCCGATGCACGCGCTCACCAACAGCACGATGCCGATCGATCGGACTCCTACGCGAACCATCTGCGCCACGACCGCCGGCCATCCCAGCCGCATGCCTGAGTGCGATGTGGACTGCCAGTACCATCGGCCGACCGATCCAGTCAGCCGCGTCGTTCCGCCCAGAATCAGCAGCAATCCCAGCGTACTGCCGCCAATGCGATTAATGCCTCGCATGAGCAGTAGGTCGGGACGGTTCTTTCGTGAGGCCATGCTCAGTCGTTGAGGTCATCACGAATAGTGAAGACCGCGTCCAGTTTGGAGATCTTGAAGATGGACTCCACGCGCGAGCTGAGGCGGGCGAGCACCAACTCGCGGTGCTGTCGCCGGCAGATCTGGAGTGCTTCTACCAGCGTGGCGACCCCGGATGAATCCATGTAGGGAACTTCGGCCAGATCGACAATGACAGTCGTGTCACCATCAGCCAAGGCGGTCTGAAGCGTTTGCCTGAGTTGTGGCGACGTAGAGAGATCGATCTCGCCAACAGGCGTCACGACCAACTGGTCGTGTCCTTGGTCGATCGAGATGCTCAGTGATCCGGAATTGTCTTCACGCATGGGTAATGTTCTCTTGTTGGACTCCAGAGCGTGCTTGATCGATGTCTACTCGCATGGTGAGCGATGTGCCGCCATCGGGCTTGTGGCACCACACCGCCTCATCCATCACTTGTTGGATTAGATGAACACCGAGTCCCCCGGGCTTGACGTTGTCCAACTCACGCGGCCGGATGGTCTCAAGCGGAACCTGCTTCCCATCGTCTTCGAGGGTGATCAGGACCGATCGTCCCGATGGCCTGGTTTGCTGGGAGCAGATCAGGCGGATGTGCCCGCATTCCCCGGCGTAGGCGTGGCGGATGATATTGGTAGATGCTTCGTCTACGGCCAGGCAGATCTGGTCGGTCTGGGCAGTTTCGACCCCCACTCGCTCACACCACGCAGCCAAGGCGGCACGGACGACTCGCAGCAGGTCGGGCCTGGCGTCGAGTTCGAGGATGAAGTCGGTGGTGGTGGGGGTCTCGGACATTGAATTCGTGGAGTGGATGATACAGAAGGGGGCGAGTATTGCTCGGAGAATCACGCCGACGGGTTGATCCCGGCTGTTCGTCCCCGGGTGATACCCGACCCCCTACACTGCCCTTCCTTTTCAGGAGTTCAGCCCGTATGTCCGCACCCGTCATTGGCTCGACCCGCCCTGCCGGCGTCGAAACCATTCCGATCATCGACTTCGGCAGTCAGTACGCCCAGTTGATCGCCCGCCGCGTGCGGGAGGCCGGGGCATTCAGCATTCTCGTGGCGCCGGATGTCACGGTTGAACATCTGAAATCACTTGAGCCGGCGGGAATCATCTTATCTGGCGGCCCGGCCAGCATCGACGAACCGGGGGCGCCGCGGTGCGATCCGGCCATCCTCGACATGGGCATTCCGGTGCTTGGGATCTGCTACGGCATGCAGTTGGGATGCCATTTGCTCGGGGCGACGATTGAGCGGGCAGAGGCATGCGAGTACGGACGCGCGAAGTTGATGATCCAACGGGCAGCAGGATTGTTTGAGCATCTTCCTCAGGACATGACGGTGTGGATGAGCCATGGTGATCAGGTAGGTGATCTTCCTGATGAATTCGAAGTCATCGCGGCGACCGATACGTGTCCTGCCGCAGCGGTGATGCATCACGAGCGTCGGTTCTACGGTTTGCAGTTCCACCCAGAAGTGACTCATACGCCACATGGCATCGACCTGCTCCGCAACTTTCTCTACGAAGTGTGTGGCTGCCGCGGCACGTGGAGGATGGCCGATTTCATGGAGACACAGTGTTCGCTGCTGCCCGATCTTGTCGGGAAACGCCGTGTGATCTGCGGTCTCAGTGGTGGCGTTGATTCTTCGGTCGTGGCGGCCCTGCTCGCCCGCGCCATCGGCGATCGCTTGACCTGCATCTTTGTCGACAACGGCCTGCTGCGAAAGAATGAACGGGGACTGGTCGAATCGACATTCAAGGACCACTTCGATATCGACCTGCGAGTGGTTGATGCAGCCGACGAGTTTCTCGGTGACCTCGCCGGTGTCGAGGATCCGCAAGAGAAACGTCGCCTGATCGGACACCGGTTCATCGACTGCTTCAGGAAGGCCGCCGATGAGGTCGCCGCCGATGGCGGTGATCCAGTGCATTTTCTGGCTCAGGGGACGCTGTACCCCGATGTCATCGAGTCCGGACACGGACATGCCGGGACCGCCGCCAACATCAAACTGCACCACAACGTCGGTGGTCTGCCAGATGAACTCGGCTTTGAACTCATTGAGCCGCTGCGTGACCTCTTCAAGGACGAAGTACGGGCGCTCGGCGAGGTGCTCGGCCTGCCGAGCCATGTTGTGTGGCGACATCCATTTCCGGGTCCAGGATTGGCGGTTCGTGTACTCGGCGACATCACGCCCGATCGGCTCGATCTGCTGCGAGAGTGTGACGAGATCGTGCTCGACGAGATTGTCTCGGCGAATCTGTATCGCAGCACCAATCAGGTCTTCGCCGTGCTGCTGCCCGTCAAGAGCGTCGGCGTCATGGGCGACGGGCGAACCTACGACTCTGTCGTCGCCGTGCGGGCGGTCGAGACTCAGGACTTCATGACCGCCGACTGGGCCCGAATTCCATACGACGTGCTCGCCACCATCAGCAACCGCATCATCAACGAGGTGAAGGGCGTCAACCGGGTCGTCTATGACATCTCCAGCAAGCCACCGGCGACGATCGAGTGGGAATAGGTTTGCATCGCAGCACGGAGGCAGACGCTGCGAGAGAATGTTGCGACAGAGTTGACGCCGATCATTGACTTCGGTCGGTGTCTGACTCCTTCGGTCCCGGTCCCGTGTGTCGCTCCTGCTTGGTTGCCGCATTCCGTATTGACGGAGGTTCAGGTGACGCCTTGGCAAAGATCAGTCGCCCGGCGCTGGTCTGCACGGCATTGGTGATGGTGACGAGCACCTCCTCGTCGATCCGCTCGGCGGCATCCTCGATGACGACCATCGTGCCGTCGGGCAGGTACCCGATGCCCTGGCCCTCGGACTCTCCGGCGCGCACAATTGTCAGCCACATCGTCTCGCCCGGAACCGCGGCATCCCGCAGCAGGCCGCCCAGATCGTGCAGGTTGAGCGTCGGGGCGTCGCTGATGTCGGCAACTTTCGCAAGATTGGCGTCGGTCGTCACGATCCGGAGATTTTTTTCCAAGGCCAGATCAACGAGCATCGAATCGACCGGGGCCCCCGGCGGTGTGTGCATCTGTTCGATGTCGATATTGATGTCCGGGTCGTTCTGCATGAGCCGCAGGTTGTCCAGCCCGCGGCGGCCGCGATCTCGCTTGGTTCGATCTGCCGAGTCGGCCAGCGTGTGCAGCTCAGTCACCACGAACTGCGGGACGATCAGGGGCGCGTCCATGAAGCCGGTCTGAGCAAAGGCGTTCATGCGTCCATCGATGAGGGACGAGGTGTCCAGCAACATCGGGCGAAGGCCGCGAACCTGCTTGGAAAACTCGACGTAGGGGATGACCAGCCGAATACTGTCTCGAGTCGAGAGCACGACGGATACAGCGATGTAGGTGAGGGTCAATCCCACCGTGAGTTTGAGCAGCGTGAGGTACTTGAGCGCTTCTTCATCGCCGGACATATCCCATGCCTCGGCGATGAGATCGATGAGGACGCCGACCGCCAGTGAAGCGAAGAGGCCCGCAACGACCGCGAGATAGATGCCCACCACATTGGAAATGCGTTTCCGAGGTGTGCGGATGTCCAGCAGTACGACGATGACGACAACCGCGAGCGTGGCGGCGATCGGCATGAAGTAGTAGATCAGTGGATCAGCGGCCGAAGGCGCATTGATGATGGGGATCGACGCGGCCGCGAGCATGAGGCCCGCGTAGAGAATTCGGAAGGCCGTCAACAGGAACGGTGCTGCGTCGGCGTCTCCTGAATCGGGTGCATTTCCAACGGCGTGAATCGAATCATGTTCGGGCATTGGGGCGAGTGTACCAGCGGCCCGTCAGCGGATACCATGAGCGACAGGAGTGTGGTAGGCGGCCGGGTCCTCCGGGTGGTCGGCCCGTGAACCTGGTCAGGGCTTGATCGCAGCAGCCATAAGCGTCGCTGCCCACGCCGTTGGTTTCCTGGCCGCCTACCACGCTCCTCCCTGTGCCGCCATTCTTCTGCTTGATGGCAATGGATTCTGCTTCTGGTCCCACCGTTCGCGAGGAATTTTTCAGGTGACCTACACCGTTCTGGCCCGCCGCTACCGCAGCCAAGACTTTGGAGAAGTCATTGGTCAGGCAGCCATTGCCGATACGCTTCGTCGGGCCGTCGAGGGTGATCGGACGGCCCATGCGTATCTCTTTTCCGGCACGCGTGGCGTCGGAAAGACGACCATGGCGAGGCTCTTTGCTCGTGCAATGAACGTTGCCGATGATCTCAAGGATGCGGCCGCCATCGCCGAAGCGATCATGCGGGGTGATGACCTCGATGTCATCGAAATCGACGGGGCCTCCAATCGCGGTGTGCAGGAAGCGCGGGATCTCATCGCCGGGGCTGGGCTTTCGCCAGCCCGCTGCAAGTATCGCATCTACATCATCGACGAAGTGCATATGTTGACAACCGAGTCATTCAACACGCTGCTCAAGACGATGGAAGAGCCGCCTGAGCATGTGAAGTTCATCTTGTGCACGACCGAACCGCAGAAGGTGCTGGCAACCATTCAGAGTCGGTGCCAACGGTTTGACTTCAAGCCCATTCCGCGACGACTCATTGCCGATCACCTTCGAACCATTCTCGCCCAGGAAGGCGTCGAAATGGATGATGCGGCGATTGGTCGCGTCGCAGAACTTGGGAACGGATCAATGCGGGATGCGCTGAGCGTCATGGATCGGGTACTTGCCGGGGGCGACACCTCGATTTCTGCGGAGAAACTCGAGGAGATGCTTGGTCTTCCCGAGGCGGGCCTGATCGACGCGGTGATCTCCGCCATTGCGTCCGGCGACTCCAAGGCCGCCTTGGAGGCGGCCGATGCCTTGCTTGCGGGCGGTACCAGCATCGATCAAGCGTTGGCAGCCTTGACCGAGTCTCTTCGGCGGATGCTGCTGCTGCGAACCTGTGGCAGTGATACCGAGGTGCTGGATCTGACGGATGAAGCACGGGAATCGTTGTCGGTTCAGGCCGAACAGTTTGAACCAGCGTCGCTTGTTCATGGCATCGCTGTATGCGAAGCGGCAGCCCGGCAGGGCAGACTTGGCGCATCGGCCCGGGCGGTCTTCGATGCGGCACTGGTGCGATTGGCACTCGCGGCTCAGTTGATCGATCCGGCGAGTGTGCCTTCCCCGATCGCTTCCGGCGGAACGAAAAAAAAAAGGTCGGTAGAGAGGTCTGAGCCGAAGCCGAGCCCCAAGGCCACCAAGCCGAAGCCTGCGGCGAAAGCGAAAGCGAAAGCGAAAGCGACTCCGCCTCCTGCCTCTGAGACGCTGGAACAGATCTGGACGCGTTTGGTCGATTCGGCCAGCGGTCAGGCCGCCAAGGCGATCTTTGATGGCATCGAGCCGATCCGCTTTGATGCCGATCTGATCATCGTTCGATCGTCAACTGGGCCCATGTCGCGGCTCGTGCTTGAGCGATTGGCCGAGCGACTCACAGACGCCGTCGGGCGAGGTATTCGAGTCGAAAGCGACGAGTTTGCCGAGCAACCCGCGCGATCGCCGCAACAGGGCGGAACGACACACATTGATGATCCGCGGGTGGATTTGGCGATGGAGTTGTTCGACGCCTCTGTTGTCGATGTCAAGAAACACAATCCACGGGAGGAGCAGCGAGATGTTTGAAGGTCTTCGAGGTATGGCGGGGATGGCATCGTTGATGAAGGATCTGCCGAAGATGCAGAAGCGGATGGAGGAGGTCAAGAGTTCGCTTGCTGAGTTGCGTGTTGAGGCGAGTTCCGCCGGAAATCGTGTGCGGGTGGTGGCCAGCGGCGTGATGGAGATCGTGGAGTTGGACATCGACTCCGAGTGCGACGAAGATCTCAGCGCGATCATTCGCGACACTGCGAATACGGCCCTGAAGATGGCGAGACAGGAGGCGGCGAGGAGGCTCTCCGAAGCGGCGGCCGAAATGGGCTTGCCCACACCACCTGACGGTCAGAATCTTCTTGGAGGCATCTGACTTGGCAGGCAGCGGTTATCCCGAACCGGTCGAGCGGCTGGTCGAATGTTTGCAGCGGATGCCGGGCATTGGCAAGCGGACTGCGACGCGTCTGGCATTCCATCTGCTCAAGGCCCCGCTTGAAGAAACCAACTCGCTTGCTGATGCGCTGCACGATGTCAAGGGCAAGGTGGCGTGCTGTCAGATCTGTTGGCAGTTGACTGATGTGCAGCCCTGCCGCATCTGCGCCGATCCGAACAGGCAGGCCAGTTGCGTGCTGGTGATCGAACAGCCACGTGATCTGATGAGCATCGAGGCCACGGGTCTGCACCGCGGCGTGTACCACGTGCTGACCGGTCGACTCGATCCGCTCGGCGGTGTCGGTCCGGATGACATCACCGCAGCGGCACTGCTGGACCGCGTGGATCATCCCGATCGCAATGTCCGTGGCGAAGCGATCGAGGAAGTGATTCTCGGTCTCAGCCCGACGCTTGAGGGTGATACGACGGCACACTATCTGGCTGAATCCCTTGGCACACGCGGCGTCCGTATCACGCGGCTCGCACGGGGATTGCCGAGCGGATCCTCGCTGGAGTTCGCGACACCCGCGATGCTGGCTGATGCGTTGCTTGGGCGAACCAAGAGCATTTGATTGACACCAACGCTCGTGCAGAGGCGGTGCCCAACCCCTTACCATGAAGCCCATGAACATGCGGTTTGAAGCCAGACAGCAGGCCGGGCTCGGCCAGCAGCAGAAACTGAGTCCACGGATGATTCAGTCGATGGAGATTCTGCAGATGCCGATACAGGCGTTGCAGGAGCGAATCGATCAGGAGTTGGAATCGAACATCGCGCTCGAGGTTGATGAGCATCTCGCCGGCAAGGATCGAGAGACGAGCGACGATATCGAGGATGAAGAACTGGTTGTCGGAGAATCCGATACAACCGGAGACGGTGCAGACGACTTCGAGCGTCTCGCGAGTATGGAGGGTGGCTACCGCGAGGCGATCGACAATGAGTATTCGTTTTCGAGTTGGTCCGCCGCCCGCATGTCCGGTGAGCGGGACCGCAAGATGGATGCGATGGCGAACATTATCGCCGGTACAGACAACCTAGTTGATCAGGTGTTGCACCAGTGGTCATTTGCAGAAGTATCGACGCCAATCGTCGAGGCGGGCAAGGTGTTGATCTCACATCTGAATCCCGACGGACTGCTTGACCTTCAGATTGAGGATATTGCCGCGGCGGAGAATGCGGTGTCGCTCGATGATCTGAGGCGGGCTCAGGAAGTGCTCCAGAAACTCGTTGAGCCAGCAGGCATCGGTGCCTCCACGATTCAGGAGTGCCTGCTGCTGCAGGTCGATGCGTGGCGGGCCCGTGAGGGCGAAGATGCCGATGGATGGGATCGGGTGGGCGCGTTGATCGAAGAGCACCTTGATGACCTCGTTCAGAACCGCCTTCCCGTCATCTCCAAAGCCACGGGATTGAGCCTTGACGAGATCAAGGCGGCCCTTCGACTCATGCATCGGTTGAGTCTCTCGCCTGGTCGTGAAGTGGTAGATGAGCACGTTCCACCGGTCATCCCCGATGTGATCGTCGAGTACGACCAGCAGCAGGATCGATATGTCGCGGCGCTGTGTGATGGGGTGGTTCCGCCACTTCGTGTTTCGCCGCGATACACGGAGATGTCGTCGGACACCTCTCTCGACGCTGAGGCCCGCTCATTCATCACCCGCAATGTCGGCAACGCCAAATGGCTCATCGAGTCGATCAATCAGCGATCAAATGCGGTTCTGCGTGTCGTGGAAGTGGTACTTGATCGGCAGCGGGGCTGGTTCGACGAGGGGGCACGGGGCTTGAAGATGCTTCCCATGACCGAGGTGGCCGATCTGCTTGGTGTACACGTGGCCACCGTGAGCCGCGCGGTGTCAGAGAAGTGGATGCAGACGCCCCGCGGCATCGTTCCGCTGCGTCGGTTCTTTTCTGGAGGCACGGAAACAAGCGGCGGAGAGAGCCTTTCGTGGGAGGCGGTCAAGGCATTGCTGCGAGACATCGTCGAAGCCGAGAATCCCGTCAAGCCGCTTGGCGATGAAGCACTCGCAGCGGCCCTCCGCGAGCAAGGCGTTGATATTGCTCGTCGTACCGTGGTGAAGTATCGGCAACAGATGGGGATTCCCCCGGCACGGCTGCGACGAACCTATTGAAAGGCGGCGGATCTCCCCCGGGAGATCACGTCAGAGAGTCATGGCACGTTGTTGGTCCCGGATCGACACTCGGCTTCTTACAACTGTTCGATCTCGCCTGTCTTGGCGTCGCTCAGTGTGTCAGCCTCCGCGATCACTTTCTTCGTGAGTTCATCGACATCGGACTTCATGCCCTTTCCCTGATCTTCGGACATTGAGTCAGACTTGTCCTTGATGCGAACGTCGATCTGCTTCATCGCGTCACGCCGTTCGTTGCGGATGGCGATGCGGGTCTCTTCGGCGAGTTTGCGGACCTGCGCGGCCAACTGTCCTCGCCGCTCGGCCGATGGCGGGGGGAGGTTGATGCGGATGGACTCACCCTCGACCTGTGGGTTCAGGCCGAGGTCCGCCGCCTCAATTGATTTGGCGATGCCGTTCTTGAGCGAAGGGTCGAACGGCTTTACGAGCAACTGGGTCGCTTCGGGAACCGAGACAGCGGCAACATCTCGCAGGTCGACCATCGTGCCGTAGGCCTCGACCTTGAGAAACTCAAGCAGGGCCGTGCTGGCCCGACCGGTACGGATACCCCGCATTTCCTTTTGGAAGTACTCGATTGACTTGGCCATTCGGCTCTTGGCGTCCTTGAGAATCACATCCGGCATGGTGACGGCTCCAGAGGGGGACGGTGGTGATCAGGACGTGCTTGCCGCAGTGGTGTTGCGGATCAGCGTGCCGACGGGCTGGCCATCGACGACTCGCCTGATATTGCCCGGTTGTTTGAAGTCAAAGACAATGACGGGCAGGTCATGCTCCATGCACATGGCGAGGGCAGTAAGGTCCATGACGCCGAGCCGTTCTTCAATGGCTCGCGAGAATGTCAACTCGTCGAAGCGTTCAGCATTCGGGTTGATCATCGGGTCGCTGGCATAGACACCGTCGACTTTGGTCGCCTTGAGAACGACATCGCAGTTCAGTTCGGTTGCCCGCAGAGAGGCGCAGGTGTCGGTTGTAAAGAAGGGGTTGCCCGTGCCCGCCGCGAGAATGATGCAACGCCCCTTTTCCATGTGGCGGATGGCGCGTTTGCGGATGAATGTCTCGGCGATGGCCGGTACGGTGATGGCGGACATGAGCCGGGCCGGGTGGCCGAGGTGTTCAATGGCTTCCTTGAGCGCCATGCCATTCATGATGGTGCCGAGCATGCCCATGTAGTCGGCGGTCGACTGATCGATTTCCAGTTGCTTTGCCAGGTTGGCGCCGCGGATCATGTTGCCGCCGCCGACGACGACTGCCAGATGGACGCCGGCCTCCATTGCATCGCCGATCTCGGAGGCGATGTTTCGAAGTTCGGCCGCGTCGATACCGGTCTGGCCGGACTGGGCGAAACTCTCGCCACTGATTTTCAGGAGGACGCGTTGGAATTTTGGGCGGTCACTCATGCTGCACATTGAACCGGCCCGAGGGGGCGGCGGTCAAGGGCTTTCGGGCAGCGGTCTTGGCAGATCATCGATGTCAGCGGCCCTGAAGCCAGTTCAGACGCTGCTGTAGCAGCAAGATGAGGTCGTCGAGCATGTTTTTGGCCGCGACCGGCCAGACGGCCCAGTTTGTGGAGTATGGCTCGGCTGCCAGATCCAGGCCGTCTCGGATCGCCCGTTTCATGCGGCGGGTATTCAGTTGTTCGAGGAATTCGCGGTCCAGAGGGGCCGCGATCTGGAGGTTGTCGGGGGCTGGCACAATGATCGCGATGGGCTGATCTTCGTCGGTATCCTCGTTCTCAAGGTAGTAGGCAAGTGTCCAGAACCAGCAGTCTCCATACCACTGCATGCTTTCCAGCAGGCCATCCCGCTCCAGCAGGAAGGCCCGCGTGGCGTCGAAAAGTTCGGCGGCCGGAACCGGAAGATCGGTTCGCAGGTCATCGAGGGTCGGGACGTTGAACTCGTCCTGCCAAGGGGATCGCTTGTCGCTGATGTGCATGTCTGTGGGGCTCCGAGGCGGAATCAGGGCATTGTATCGGGTGCGGCCTGCCAGCGGTGAGTCCCGCCCTGCTAGGATCGTCGGTATGGATGCCCAGCACGACACTGCCGATACGCCCGCCGCGGATGTGAGCGGTGCCTCGATTCTGCTCGTCGATGACAATCAGCAGAATCTTGAATTGATGGAGGCCTATCTCGCGGACCTTGGCTGCCAAGTGACCGCTGCCGAGGACGGCGTGGCGGCCATCGAGGCGATCGAGCGAGATCGCCCCGATCTCATGCTGCTCGATGTGATGATGCCTCGTATGTCCGGATTCGAGGTCTGCCAGCGGATCAAGTCACAGCCTGCCACGCGGGACATCATCGTCATCATGGTCACCGCGCTCAACGAGGTCGGCGACTTTGAACGGGCAGTCGAGTGCGGCACGAACGACTTCATCGCCAAGCCTGTCAACAAGGTTGAATTGCTCGCACGGGTCCGTTCGCTGCTCGAACTGCGTATGGACAGCAAGCGAAGCGATCAGGTCGGGCCGGACGTGCGGCCGCGGGCAGCGGACATCGAGGGGTTGCTGGACGAGGGCGATCGGATCATGCCACCTCCGGTGGAGGATGAACTGCAGGAGTCGGAGGAGGGGTAGGAGGGCACAGCCCCCTTGGCGATAACGCCAGCACCCCACCATTGATCCTGTCGGGACCGTGTGTGCTGGCGTTATCGGATATGTCGGTTCCAGAGAGAACTCAGGCGGCGGTGGCGCGTCCTGTGATGGCTGGCGTATCACCCGGGCGAATCCATGCGGTTTGTTTGGGATCCAGCGTGCTGAGCAGATGATCGAGGTAGACCCGCAGGGCGTCGTATGAGAAGGCCGAGAGCCAGTCGATGGGGGCGGTCGGGTTGTGGGTGCGGATGGCGTCGATCAACTTGTGCTTGGAATGCATGTGCTGGTGAGCTCCTCTGTCTGAGATCTGCTTTCGACCGGCCGGCCTCCGTTGGTTGACCTGATAACCACCGCTCGGGGCTCGGAAACGACGATTCGCGGATGCTGGCACACCATGCTGGGTGGAAGGCCCCTCAGGCAACCACCACATATAGTGGCCAAAGAATCTTTTCTGGAACGTCCGGAGCCCCTCGCCCCCGCCCCGGGTCAGCCCTCGGAGTCCGAACCCTTCCGCAGAACGTGCGTCTTGCCCGCCTCGAGGCGCCCGTGCTCGGTGATCTGGCCGTCGGGCCACCTGACACGCACCTGTTCAACCGCAGGTGCCTCGCCGAGCCCGATGTGCACCGTCGGCTCGTTGGAGGCCATATACGAATAAGCTCGCCGAACCGGCCGGGTGATGGTCCGCTTGCCAGTGGTCCCCGAGACCACTGCGCCAATGGCTGGCATGCCCGCCTCGTTGAGAATCTGGAGCCGCACCCAGTTGCCTCGACTCGCGGCGATGTTGCGGTAGAGGTTGGCCGGGGCGTCGCGGTTCACGACCACGATATCGATGCCACCGTCCCCGTCGAGGTCGCCAAAGGCCGCGGCGCGGCTGGTCAGGTTGATGGTCTCATCAGTGCCGCCTCGTGGCTGCACCGGTTTGAATTTGAGTTTCGGCCCGCCTCGGAGCAGCATGTCTTCCTGAGCGTAGGGGTCGACGCCTTCGGGGACAGAAAGCCGGGTCACGGCGCCGCTTGCCTCATACAAGTCGAGCCAACCGTCGTTGTCGAAGTCGATCCAGCCGAGTCCGAATCGGGTGTTGTGCTTGCTCTTGGCGCGGATTCCGGTACGTCCTGTGATGTCAACGAAGTACTCGCCATCATTGCGAAAGAGCGAGTCGGACTCGCCGATGAGATTGCACACAATGATGTCGAGGTCGCCGTCATCGTCGATGTCGGTCGTATCGACGCCCATCCCGGCTTTGGCTTTGCCCTCGTCATCAAGGGCGCAGCCCATGGAGACGCCGGACTCCACCCATGTCCCGTCACCCTTGGCCACCCACAGCAGGTCGGGCATGCCGTCGTTGGCCACGAACAGATCAGGGTGCCCGTCCTTGTTCCAATCACCGTGTATCACGCCAAGGCCGGTTCCACTGGCGGTGTTGAAGCCCGTGGGTACGGTGGCATCTTCGAATGTCCCGTCACCGCGATTGCGATAGAACACATCCAAGGCCGGCGAGAGGTAGTTCCTCGGCGAGCAGTAGTCTTCACCCCCGAGCGGGCTGTAGCAGGTGACCTCGGTCTTGGGCGTCCAGTTCAGGTAGTTCGTCGCATACAGATCAAGGTCGCCATCACCGTCGGCATCGAAGAATGCGGCGCTGGCGCCCCAGCCACCATGCCCTGTTCCCGACGCTTCAGTGATGTCGTGAAAGACGCCGCCGTCGTTTCGGAGCATGGTGTTTCGCCCGGCGTTGGTGATGTAGAGATCCGGGTCACCGTCGGCATCAATATCGCCGACCGCCACACCCATGGCATAGCCTCCGTCACCGCCCCCGGCGGTCTCAGTGACATCCGTGAAGGACCACTTCCCATCGTTGCGAAACAGGCGGTTGATGTGCGGGTTCGCGGCGGGGTCATCCCAGGCTGTCGAGAGGTCGCCGCCCTGAGCGAAATAGACATCGAGGTCGCCGTCGCCGTCGTAGTCGAGCAGCGCCACGCCGCCGCCGACGATTTCGGGCATCAAAAAATCGCCGTCGTGTCCAGATATCCACGTAAACGCGAGCCCGGCATCTGCAGTCTGATCAACAAGCCACGGCGGCATGTCGGACTGAGGCTGAGCAACGGCTTGCGCCGCCAAGCCGGTGAATACGCCTGCCAAAACGAGCCCGAGTTCTCGGTACATCAAGGTGCGTCCTCGCCCGATGCAGCCCGGCGATACCACTCGACGATCCGAAGGAGATCGCTCTGGCCTGGAAACCGATTGAGCCCGTCGATGGCCGTCTTCAGCGCCTTGCGATGCTCGTTGCGCGCGCGATAGACCTCGCTGAGAATTGCCCACGCCCGCGGGTCCGCATCGGGCCGCGTGATCAATTGCTCAAGCACACGCGAGGAGTCTTCGAGCCGACCGCCCCGGAAGAGCAGATGTCCATACAGCAGATGCTCACGCGAGGCGTCAACGCCGATCGCAAAGGCCCGATCGATCGGTTCCAACGCTCTTTGAATGGCCTTGGTGTCGGCCTCGCGGCCTCCTTTGTCGATGCCGCTGAGCACGATGCGGAGTCTGCCGATCTGCATCCAGCCCTCGGAGAAGTCCGGCTTGGCCTTGACAGACAAGTGGGCCTCATTGAGTGCCTGCTGAAGATCACCAGTTCGCTGCAGGGCGACTGAAAGGTTGTGATGCGTTTGAGCGTGGTCCGGATCGATTCGAGTCGCCTGTCGCAGCGTGCGAACCCATGCCTTGATGTTGCCTTTGACTTTGTACAGTTCGCCACGCCGATTGAGCAGGTTGACATCTTCAGGCCAGCGTTTCTGAGCATCGTCCAAGGCAGCAGACGCTTCACGCAGACGGCCGGCTGCGAGCAGGCTTTCGATGTGATCCATCCGACCATCGAGTCCGCGTTTGGCGGCGGAAATGGCATCCTGCCAGGAGTCTGGGTATGAAGGGGGCCCAGCACCGCTGGCCGACCGCCGCTTCGCTGCCTTGTCGGCCTGCCCGGATCGGCGGTAGGCCTGATTGAGCAGGTAACTGGCGTAGGGGTGGCTGATCAGCGTGTTGAGTTCTTCCAAGATCGGGACGGCTTCCGCGGGCCGGTCGAGATCCATCAGGCATCGAGCCATTCCGATGCGGTAGGCGGCGCCATCCGGAGCCGGTGTGGCGGATTCGCGATCGACGACTGCAGCCTGCCGGAACAAGGGCAGTGCCTCATCGGCCCGCCCTTCTTCCAGAAGCCAGAATCCCGGTCTCCACCAGACGGACAGATGCCCAGGCTCAAGCCTGCGGGCGGTCGCCATCGCAGAGAGTGCCGTGTCCACATCACCTGCCTGATGCGCGGCCTGTCCGAGATAACCCCAGAGAACTGCCTGCGACGGGTCGAGCGTCGTTGCCTGCCGGAAGGCGTCTACCGCGTCCTTGGGGGCGCCGTTGGCAATGTAGAGCAGCCCCAAGTCGCGGCGACCTTCCGCGTCAGCGGGGCGTGCCGTGATGGTGGCGATGTGCTCGGTGATGGCCTCGATCACCTCGCCTTCCATGGCCTGCGGATGACGCGGCGGAGGCGGCGGGCCGACCTCCCCGGCACTGGCCGCGCAGTTCAGCAGGACACTCAGGAGCAGTAATTGACGCATGGCCGTAATTGTACGGGCAGCAGCCCGGGTCGTATCACCCGTATCATCCGTTTCCGATGAGCCTACGGTACTACGCAGCCGCCTGCCAAACGGCCTTCGACCCGCCTGCCACCCGAGCCGAGATCAAAGGGCGGACGGATCGCATGCTCGAACTCGCCGAACAGGCGATCGTGGGGTACGAGCCCTTCTTCGATGTGCGGCTGCTGACCTTTCCCGAGTTTGCCCACTCCGTGCCGATCCACGATGAAGTCAAGCGGCTTCGGAAAGAACTCGCGGTCGAAGTTCCGAATGAACATACCGATCGCTACGAAGCACTCTGTAAGCAATACGGATGCTGGATTCAAACCGGGACGTTCCTCGAGCAGCGGAGCGCGTACCCAGACGCCGTCTTCAACACCACAGTGCTTGTCGGTCCGAGTGGCGTCGAGTCGATCTACCGCAAGGTAAACCCGTGGATCCCGTGGGAAGTGCAGGCATCACCGCACGACTTCGAGCCGGAGGGCGATCACTTCCCGGTCGCGGACACCGAAATCGGCCGCATCGGCGCAGCCATCTGTTATGACTGGCTGTTCCCCGAAGTACTGCGTGAGATGGCCTTCAAAGGCGCCGAAGTGCTGTGCAGACTCTCGGCCTACATGGACCCGTGGGGCGCGACGCCGCCAATGGACTGGTGGCCGCTCTTCAACCGCGCCCGAGCGGCCGAAAACATGTGCTACGTCGTCGCGTCCAATCAGGCCGCCCATCGCGATCAGTACCCGCCGTTCTCATGGCCCGGTGGCAGCATGGTGGTCGATTTCGATGGTCGCATTCTGGCGCAGGCCGACCCCGGCCCCGGCGAGAAAGTCGTCGTCGCGCCCATCGACATTGATGCGCTTCGCCACGAGCGAGCACGCCGGATGGGGCATGACATGCGGTCGCATCATCGACCAGAGGCGTATCGCTACCACACATCGCCAGGGCTGCCACCAATCGAAGGCGAACTGACAACCGATCGGCTTCGAAGCCGCATCCAACAATCGCGGGAGCAACAACCATGAACCGGTTTGCCCTTGCCGCAGTGTGCCTGCTCCTCCACGGATGCGATTCCCAGCCCCCCCCGGAAGCTCCCCCGGAAGCTCCCCCGGAAGCCTCCCCGGAAGTACCCCCGAAACCTCCCTCCGAAGTGGCTTCGAAGCCGCCGACAGATGCGGCCACCATTGCCCGTCACAACGAAGCGGTCGCTGCAATGGGCGCGTTTGACTACGGGGCGGCCATGGAGATCCTCGGCGAGTTGACTGCGGCGCACCCGACTTGGAACGACGCGCAGGTCGATTCCGCCATCGCGCAACTCAACCGGCAGGCCGAAGGGGATGACGCAGCGGCGCTGACGCGGCTTGCCAAAGTGCTCGATCGTGATCCGTCCCATCTGCGGGCCCACTTCACATCAGGCATTCTTCGCTTGCACGCCGGCGAGATCGACGAAGCCGCCAAACATTTCGAGATCGTGACGGAAGCCGATCCGTCGGACGCCCACGCCGCCTACTACCTCGGACAGGCACGCATGCAGCAGGGGGACATGGAGGCCGCAGTACCGCTGTTTGCGAAGGCCATCGAAACCGACCCCTATCTGCGAAGCGCTTACTACGCAGGAGCGCAGGCGGCGCGGCGAGCTGGGCAGCGTGAGCAGGCAGCCGCGTGGCTCGATGTCTTTCAGCAGATGGAACACAACCCCCGCGCGCACCTGGCCGAGATCAAATACACGCGGATGGGGCGGAAGGCCGAAGTTCTGGCGATGGTGGCCGGCGAGCCAGCATCGGCTACGCGGCCAGAGGGGCCCGTCTTCGGTCGTTCCAGCAGGTCTCCATCGGTTGGGGATTCTGGGGTTCGGGGGGAACTTGCGGGGGGACTTCCGGGGGGGCTTCCGGGGAGGCTTCCGGGGGGGCTTCCGGG
>MPLZ02014309.1_pt1 | contig 72146 bp, 40 predicted proteins | sample 1617311 | NCBI WGS metagenome assembly MPLZ02 (sample SAMN05944806, study PRJNA350692) | marine metagenome | biome: marine; feature: ODZ; material: water; isolation source: 160 m water sample filtered on 0.2 um supor filter | place: Pacific Ocean | collected 2012-04-08 | depth 160m m | reverse complement strand
GCGATGCCGACGGATTTGGCGACTCCGCGGTGGTGCGCTTCCTGCGTAGCGCAGACCTCCTGCAACTGGGCGCGGAAACTGCCATCGACATGACCGTCTTTGATCCCGACTACACCACCCTTGAGGTTCCCGTCCCGACGGAGGCCCTCGGCGAGAATGTGATCATTGAATGGACTTTCGTGAGCGACGGCAGCGCGGATGCCTTCAGTGGGTTGACCATTGACGATATCGAGGTGATCGAATAACCGGGAAGGGGAACGCTCCCTTCCATGGCACCGAGCCCACCCAACCTCCCGGGATGGTCCCGGAGAGCGTTTTGCGCCCCTCCCTGCTGCGCTCCCGCTCGTTGTCCCGGAATCCGGATCGCACCGGGTGAAGAGGGGCATCAGCCCGGGATGCACCCTTGTAAGGACCGGGAATCGATAGGATTCTTACACACATGAAGGCTCTCGTCCTGACCTCTACCGATGGCACCCTTGAATTCACCAGCGTGGAAGAGCCTGCCGCCGGTCCCGGACTGGCGGTGATCCGCCTCCAGGCCGCCGCCCTCAACCGGCGCGACTTCTGGATCACGCAGGGCGGTTATCCCAATATCCAGGCTCCCTGTATACTGGGATCCGACGGAGCCGGGATCGTGGAAACCGTGGGCGAGGGCGTCGATCCCTGCTGGCTGGGAAAGCAGGTCGTGATTAATCCCAGCCTCAACTGGGGTGACTCACAGGAAGCCCAGGGCGAGAACTTCCGCATCCTGGGAATGCCCGATCATGGTACGTTTGCTGAAAAAATCGCCGTCCCGGCGTGTCAACTGGTCGAGAAACCCGCCCACCTCACCATGCATGAGGCCGCGGCCCTGCCCCTCGCCACTCTGACGGCCTACCGGGCCCTCTTCCCGCAGGGCCGGTTGCAGCCCAGCGAATCCATTCTCATCACGGGAATTGGTGGAGGGGTGGCCACCGTGGCCCTCAAGATCGCCCATGTCATCGGTAGCCGCGTGCTGGTCAGCTCTTCCTCAGAGGACAAGCTTGCCCGCGCGATCTCGCTCGGGGCATCCGCCGGAGTGAACTACACCGGGGAGAACTGGTCCGAGCACTTTCTTGCCGCCAACGGATCCGTCGACCTCGTTCTCGATAGTGCAGCGGGCACTGGATTTGGTGACCTGCTTCCGTTGGTCCGCCCCGGGGGACGGGTGGTGAGTTACGGAGGCACTGCTGGTCCGTCCGTCACCTTTCCCATTCGCTACCATTTCTGGAATCAACTCCAGCTCATCGGCTCCACCATGGGATCGCCCGCCGATTTCGCAGGCATGATCGCCTTTGTGGAGAAGCATGAACTGAGGCCGGAGATTGACTCGATCACTCCCCTCGCGGAGGGCGCAGGTCTCATCCAATCGATGACCGGGTCCCCCCAGTTCGGAAAACTTGTTCTGGAGATTGCCTGACCATCAACCCGCCAAGGCTGCTGCGGCCGATCTCCCGTCACCCCGGGAGATCAAGTTGTGGCAGGCAGGCCCTCGTCGCCGAGCAACGCCAGCGTCTCAGGGGTGAGGTCCAGTCCGTGTCCAAAGGGCGCCTCTCCCGGTGACCTGGTCGAGACCCGCCCCCCTTCAATGCGCAGGGAGGCATAGCCTTCCGGCCTCATCTCATAAAGATCGGGGTGTCTCTCACACACCATCTTCTGCAACTCCCCGGGGAACATGCTCAACCCTGCAAAGTAATGATGCCCGTTGCGCTCCACGTTCCCGATCCCGAAGACCGCCATGGCTGCCAGATCATTGAGAAGGGCCACCGGCCCGACGTTGGCAAGGTCTTCACCACTCATCAGCCAGGGGCCCTCTTCCGGTTGTTGTCGCCGGCACCATTCGATCAGGCACCGGTTGGCCAGACCCTTGATCACCCCCTTGCAGTTCTTGTGACTGGTCCCACGGTAGCCCAGCGCGAGGGCCCGCCTCATGCAGTCCAGCTCGCCGTCCGATTCGTCGATGATCATGGACGGGGCTTCGTCCCAGGCCGCCAGTTCATCCCGAACGCTCTCTGCAAGAGCCACGTCACGATGCAGGGGTTGCTCGACAAAAAGCAGTCTGTCGCTCTCGAACAGGACCGCCAGCCCCGGCTCCGCACGATAAGCCTCCCAATGTTCACGGAAGGTGGCGATGTCCCGGAACTGCTCGTTGCCGTCCAGAGTGTAACGGAATCCCGGGGATGCTTCCGACAGCACCGCCGCAACATCCTTCAGGCGCGGGACATCGACTTCCAGGCTGCCGCAGACCTTGATCTTGAAATGGGTCAACCCGTAATGACGGATTGCCTCAAGCAGGGCGTGGGGCAGGCCATCGTCAATGCCTTCATCCTCCGGGATATCCCCGGCGCGCAGGGGATCGCCGAGTCCCACCGTGTGGCGCACGACAATGGATTCCCCGGGTCCGGCCAGCCATTCGCCGGGCTCCGTGCCGGCCAGTTCGGGGTGGAGGCATCCGAGATCGATTCCGAAGGAGTTCGTGCCCACCGCCTCCGGGAAGCTCAACCCCGCCCCCCGGCAATAGCCATCGATGAGCATTCGCTCCACCAGGGCCGTTCCCAGGTGCGCCAGAAGCGGCGGATACCCCTTTTCCCGTGCCCAGCGATCCTGTTCCTCATGGAGTGAGCGCCAGGCCGCAAAGACTGACTCATGGGCCGAGTTCTCCACAAGATCGCATGCATGCCGAATGCTCTCGACCATGGCGGGAAGGTCCTCCTCGAAACATGTGTCCGGGTTCTTCGTGAACCACTTGGGCGGGAGCCCTTCCGAGGCCAGGCCGCACCAGGGCGCACCTCCCAGGCTCCCCTCCGCCACTCCAAAGACATGCGGCAGCTCGGTCATGGACGCGATTCCGTATTTGAACGGAAAGCGCGTCTTCATCCAGCGCGTACGGAAGGAGAGGGAACCGATGCGAAACGGGAGGGACATGGCGTCGCTCACTGAATCCGAGATGATCCTCCAGCACAAGTACCGGCTCCGCAGGTCGCCGCCAATCCCCTCCAGACAGACTTTTCCATCGACACCCTCACCCCTTCTCCGCTGAGATGACCCAACCGTGGGCAAGGGACCGCTTCTCACCGTCATCTTCCTGGTCGCACTCGTCCTGGGACCGGGACCCGGTGCGGCCCTGATCGATGGCACCAAGGAGGCCCCCAACATCTGGTTTGGAGTACCCGCCCTCTACCTCTGGGTGGTGTTCTGGTTTCTCGTGATGGCGGGCTGTATCGTGACGGCAGCCTTCACGGTGTGGAAAGATACGGATTAGGAACCAGCCATGTTCGATCTCCTCGCCACCGGCAAGAGCCCACCCAGCCTGGGCGCATGGCCCTACATTGTCCTTGCCCTCTACCTCGCCGGCCTGCTCGGGCTCGGTGCGCTCAGCCTCCTCAAGAGCCGTCGCGCCGCCCATGCAGAGACCGACTACTACCTCGCCGGCCGCGGCCAGGGTGTGATCGTGACCTCTCTCACCATCATGGCGACCTACTTCTCCAGCTTCGCCATCCTCACCTTTCCGGGCTGGATGTATGAGGGAGGGATCGCGCCCATGCTCTACGCCCTCAACCTCCCGGTCGCCGCGGCCGCGATTTATCTCCTCGGAAACCGCATCCGGCGAATTGGCTGCAAGCGTGGCTACATCACCCCCGCCGACATGGTGACCGACTATTACGGGGATTCCCCCGCAATCCGCGGACTGGTGGCCCTCACCGGCGCGCTCTATGTCATCCCCTACGTTGTCATGCAGATCAAGGGCGGGGGACTGCTTGCCGATGGGCTCTTCCGCGAAATCGAGCACATGTCCCTGTTCGGGTGGCGGATCACCATGGAGGACGCCGGGGTAGCCGCCCTTTCGCTCGTGACCATGATCTACGTCATCATCGGCGGGATGCGTTCGGTGGCCTGGACCGATGTCATGCAGGGCATCATCCTCCTCAGCGCCATGGTCCTCTCCGGAGTAGCGGTCATGTACGCCCTGGAGGGCCCCTCAGGTTACTTTTCCCGGGTCTCCTCCGAACTGGATGGCGCCCTCCTCACCGTGCCGGACCCCGGTGATGCCAATCCCCACAATACCTGGAAACTTCTCACCTTCTGCGCCTTCGCCTCTCTCGCCAGCATCATTCAACCCGCTCAGTGGATGCGCTTTTACGCCGCCCGCGATTCCTCCACCTTGCGCCGCTCCGCCATCGCCTTCTCCACCATCCTGCCAGTCTGCTTCATCTTCGGCGTCTTCCTTGTCGGTCTGGGAGGACGGGTGCTCTACGAACCACAGATCATCGAGGGCACAATACACCTTACAGACGGCTCCAAGGTCGACCAGGTGCTTATTCATGTCATCCAGGATTACTTCCCGGAAATGTTCGGCGCGATCGGGATCGTTCTCGTCGCCCTCATCCTGGTGGCGGTGATGGCAGCCTCCATGTCCACGGCTGACTCCAACCTGCACGCCCTGAGCGCGATGGCGACCCGGGACCTCTACCACCCGCTCAAGAAAAACTCCTCCGAGCGGGAACGGACCTGGATTGGCCGCCTCGTCATCGTCCTGGCCACCGTTGCCGCAGCAGCCATCACGTTCCTGGGCAGGGATCAGAAGGGGCTTCTCGACACCATCACCGCCTTCTTCTTCCTCGCCATGGCCTTCTCAGCCCAGCTGCTGCCCATCACCATCGACATTCTCTTCGTCCGCAGGGGCAGTCGCGCCGGAGCAGTCGCGGGCCTGATCGCGGGCCTGCTCACCGTCTGCCTCTTCCCTCCCCTGGGCAGCCTCCTCTTCGGGGGGGATAATGCCGTGGTCGAGGGGGCCTCCCATCTCAAGGCGCTCTTTGATGTCGGGATGTGCGGGATTATCGTCAACGTCCTCGTCTTCGCCGCCGTGAGCAAGTTCAGCCCACCTCTGGACAAGACCCACCGCGAAGCCTTCGCCCGTGATCTCAGGGGCGGATCGTAACTTGCAACTTCAAACCCGGGACTTGAAACTCCCTCCACAGCGAATCAACCACGTCCGAGCATGAACACGATCCCTCCCCTTCCCGACGGGCCACGCATCCTGACAACCACGGTCGGTTCCTACCCCGTCCCCGACTGGCTGACCGCTCTCCCGTCTGAACAGGCCGTCACCGATGCCACCCGGGTCATCTTCAACACCCAGCGCCAGGCCGGGATCGACCTGCCGACCGACGGAGAGCTTTACCGCTTTGACATCAACCACCCGGATACCAATGGCATGATCGAGTATTTCGTTTCTCCCATGGGTGGCTGCGACACCACCATCGGCCGGGCCGAAGCAGAAGCCTTTCACGCGAACCAGAGCATGGGCTTCCGCGCCAAGCCCGCCGCCGTGGTGCGCGAAGCGCTGCATGGCGGCGGACTCAACCTGATCGACGACTGCCGACGTGCGGCCAATCTCGCCGGCGGCGCCTTCAAGTTCACCGTCACCAGCCCCTACATGCTGGCCCGCACTCTCCTCGACCAGCACTACCATGACTTCGCAGCCCTGACCCTCGCGCTCGCGGACGTCCTTGCCGGGCAGGTCTCCGGTTGCCCGTGTTCCTGCCTGCAGGTCGATGAAGCCAATATCCCAGGCAACCCGGCCGACAGTCCGCTCGCCGCCGAGGCCATCAACAGGGTCCTCGATGCCTTCGACGGTTCCACCGCGGTGCACTTCTGTTTCGGGAATTACGGTGGCCAGACCATCCAGGCCGGCAAGTGGAAGCCCCTCCTCGAGTTTCTCGACTCCCTGCACGCCGACCACCTTGTGCTGGAGCTCGCTCACCGTCCCAAGGACGACCTGGAGGCGATCAGGGATCTCAACGGAAAGGTCGGCATCGGCCTGGGGGTGGTCGACATCAAGGTCAACCAGGTGGAAACCGCGGAAGAAATTGCCCGGGCCATCGAGGAGGCCGAGAAGGTGATCGGACCGGGACGGGTCAGATATGTCCATCCCGACTGCGGCTTCTGGATGCTCAAACGCTCGGTGGCGGATCGCAAGATGGCCGCCCTCGCGATAGGACGGGATCTCTTCCTCGGTAGGTAGACACCATGCGCAGCTTCCCTGTCCTCCTCACTGCCTGCATTCTTCTGCAACCCGGTGCCCTCATCGCGAACACCGGGAAGAACGCTCCCAGACCAAACTTCCTCTTCCTCCTGGTCGATGACCTCGGCTGGGCCGACCTCGGCTGTTACGGGTCCACCTTCCACGAAACACCGCACCTCGACCGCCTGGCGAAGGAAGGCGTGCGCTTCACTGACGCCTACACCGCCGCGTCCATCTGCTCCCCTACCCGGGCCTCGCTCATGACCGGCAAACACCCGGTCCGGGTGGATATCACTGACTGGATCCCGGGGAGCAGCGGCCAGGGCCGCCGGATGAAGACCCCCCAGGACACTCACCAGCTTGCTCTGGAGGAGGTCACCATTGCCGAGGCCCTCAAGGAGGGTGGATACTCCACCTTCTACACCGGCAAATGGCATCTCGGGGGAAAAGCCTTCAGCCCGGACAAGCAGGGGTTTGATGAATACTACGATCCCCACCACGATCCTTCCAAGGGATCGCCCGGCAAAGGCAGGACCACCGGCCGCAAGCATGCTACGATCGACCTCACCCGTGAAACGAAGAGTTTCATCCGCCGGAACAGGGACGGTCCCTTTTTTGCCTATCTCGCCTACTACGACATTCACACTCCCATTATCGCCGAGAAAAAATACCAGGAACACTACACCAGGAAAGCGGCCATGCTCGGCCCCTCCCCCAAGCCGATCAGGGAACATGACGGAGTGAGCCGTCCCCGGCAGGACAATGTCGCCCTCGCCAGCATGGTGCAGGCCGTCGACGACTCGGTGGGGGAGTTGGTGGCGCACCTCGGTGAGCTGGGAATCCTGGAAAACACCTACATCTTTTTCTTCTCCGACAATGGCGGCCTCTGCACCAAGCACACAGTGGGCCCCGGATGCAACCTTCCCCTCCGGGCCAGCAAGGGATGGCTCTATGAGGGCGGCATTCGCGTCCCTCTCATCGTACGTCAACCTGGAAAGAAAAATGCGGGGGCCCAACCCACCGACTGTGTCTTGAGCACCGACCTTTACCCCACCCTTCTCGGTCTCGCCGGTCTGCCCCTGCGTCCCGGACAGCACGCCGATGGCCGAAGCTTTGAGGATCTCCTCGTGGACGCCGGAGGGCGCAAGGCTCCCCGCCGCCTCTACTGGCACTACCCACACTATCATGGCTCCACCTGGACGCCCGGGGCAGCCATCCGGGATGGAGACTGGAAGCTCATCGAGTTCTACCACTACGGCAACGTGGAACTCTACAACCTGAAGGACGACCCGGGGGAGGCGAAGGACCTCGCTGCCCGGTTTCCCGAACGCACCAGGGAACTCCGCCAGCGCCTCAGGGCCTGGCAGGAGGAAACGGGTGCCAGGATGCCGACGCCCAGATAATGAACTGCCGACCTACGGTGCGCTCCCGACCACCTGCAGGAAGACCTTGGGTTCAAGCACAAGATCATCCGGAACCCGCAGCGTCACGGGCGAAGCGACCAATCCAACCGCAGCGGTCACGGGAAGGACGTTGTCCTGCCGATCAATTGCTGCCAGATCAAGCTCCGAGCCCATCTGGATTCTGAACGGCGCGGAGAGAGCATCGTCCCAGGCCACCGTGAACTCATTGGTGTCCGGATCGAAGGTGAGGCTCGTGATCTGGATGCGGGCGGACTCATTGCCACCACCGTTGCCGGGATCTCCCACCTCGAAGCGATACCAATCCGCCCGCCCCGGTTCGAGCACCATCGGCACGATCCCGTTGGGATGGGTCAGGCTGTAGGACCCGCCTGCCGTTCCCGCAGCCACCTCAAAGCCGTCGAGGAACGTGGAAGGGTAACCGGCCACCACTGCAAACCACACCCCTTCCGCAAGTCCCTCGGGAATGTCGATCAGGCTCTGGTAGACGCCGGCGTTAACATCCACGTCATCATTGTAGTACAAGAAGTAACCGAACTCATCGTAGATCGCGAGTTGGGTGTCGACCAGGGACTCAAGGGTATGGAGCTGCAGGGGAATTCCGGGATCGGCGATCTTGCCCAGATCCACAAAATCAAGAGGAGGACCGAGAGAAATGGTGAACTCAAACCACACCGTCTCCGAGGCTTCCGTCCCTGCCGATGTTCTCGTCGTAGTTGTCCCTGCCCCGGGATCAAGGTTGGGATTGGAAGGATAATTGAGGATCACATCCCCCACCGCTCCACCGATCGTCGTGATCGGCCCAAGCTCGAAGGTCGCCCCAACTCCCGCCACCACCGCGATGTAGGTTCCGGCATCCAGTCCTTCCGGAATCGAAACCTGACTCTGCAAGCCTTCGCCTGCGTTGTCATTTTCCTGAATGAGATCGCCGCCAAAGGAAAAGATCGCCAACTGGGTATCGAAGCTGGACCCAAAGGTATCAAAGGTGAGCGAACTGCCCTCGCTTCCAATAAACCCCAGGTCAATCTTCACCTCGTCCGGGAAGAGAGCGGGCAGCACGTTGAGATTCAGGGAAAACGTGGCATCGACCTGATTGACCGCTCCGTCAAAGCCGACAAAGCTCTCCACCACCAGATAGTAGGTCCCCGTCCGGAGAACCAGCGAACCCTGGTCCGGAGCTGGATTGTCAAAGAAATGGTACCAGATCCCTTCCTGGGCGACATTTTTCCCAAGATCCACGTCAAATTCCGTGCGCAATCCCTCCACCAGGAAAAAATCGGGATCCCCCGCAGCAAACTCGCGGTCCTTGCTCAATGTCAGGGTCGCCGGCTCGGCGAGAGTGAACTGGATGACATACTCGTTCCCCCAGTTCGCTGTCGTGTTAAGATCCATATCTTCTCCGATCACCAGGTCCGCATTGTTGCGCCCGCCCGTAACGACCTCCGGGGGGCCGGGATCAACCACCAGGGCGGTGGTCCCGGAAATTTCCGTGTTGCCTTCAAGCAACGTCCCCAGATCAATATCGACCTCATAGTCAGCGACAGCGGCGAGAGTCGCGGCGAACGTAATAAGCAATCCCTGTAAAGCACGTTTCATGATTTGCACTTTGGTTTACGGCGTGGGGGGTCAACCTGCCTCCTTCCCTCCATGCCTGCAAGCACGCTTTTCCCCAAAAGAAGCCGCAGTGACAGGCTCTCCGGGCGGGGGGTGGTTCCCGGGGGGGAGCAGGAAGAAACAGCCTACTTCTCGATGTTGTAGACCGAATTGTGGATCTCCCGAACCACCTCCACCCCATTGACACCACGGGTCTTACAGCGAATGGACATCCCCCAGGTGGGGGCCAGTTCCGGTATCGTCAGGGTCACGGACCTGCCGTCCGGACTCAGGGCGACCTTGCTCACTTTCCAGGGCCGCTGGTCGTAGTGACGCGATCCATAATTCCTGGTCCGCTTGAGATTCCAGGCCTCAATGGCCCAGGCTCCGGCGTTCTCGGTGGCGGCCTTGTCGAGGGGGTCGCTGAACGTCACCTTCACTGTCTGCGGCGCGGTAGCCAACCCCACCGGCACATGTGCCGGCTCTCCGGTCGCACGCACACGATAGAAGCCCCCGGCCTGCCGCTGATTGCCGGCCCAGGCGAACATTCCGCAGGCGTAGAGCTGACCATCACCGGGATGAAAGCGTCCCCGCATCACCCCGGTGGGAAACTGTTTGAAGGGGAGCTGGCACATGCCCCCCTGGACCTGCCCGTTCACTTTCTCATGAGGGACGACGTAGATCTTCCCGTAGCCGTAGGAGAGATTGAGGAGAGACCCGCGCAATGATTTCCAGGCCGAGTCCTTCGGCACCCAGAGCAACTCGGCCGGGGAACGGTCGAATCCGTTGGTTATCCAGCACAGGGGCGACGTCATGGCCGAGTCCGAGGAATCGGTGATACTGTGGTAACCGAACATGTTCCCGTAAAAGTCATTCTTCCCTGTCCCTTTCACCCAGTTGATGCGGTTCTTGGGATTCCAGTGGCCCTCCTGGTCGGTGACGATGAAGGTTCCGTCCGGGTTGAGGCAGACCCCGTTGGCAGCACGGAAACCGGTGGCCAGGATGTCGGTCCTGCTGCCATCCCTGCTCACCCTGAGAAGGGTTCCATGGTGCGGGACCACCGCGGTCAGGGCATGCCGCGCCGACTTCGCGTAGTAAAAGTTGCCATCGTCATCGGTCTGCAGGCCCATGGCGAACTCATGGAAGTGTTCGGTGACCTGGTGGTCATTGTTGAACACCTCCACGTAATCGGTCTCCCGATCACCGTTGTGATCACGCAGGAGCGCGATCATGTCGCGACAGCCCACGTAGATCCGGCCCTCCACGATCCGCAATCCCAGCGGCTGGAAGAGCCCCGAGCAGATCCGCTGCCACTGCAACACTCCCTCGCTCTGGTCGATGCCGTCCACGATCCACACATCCCCGTTCCAGGTGCACACCGCCGCACTCTTGCCGCCCTCGAAATAATCGAACCCCGACGTCCGCATCCACGACTGCCAGGGATTCTCAGCCGGTGGAGGCGTGGGCAGCACGTCCACCGCGAAGGGGCCGTCATCCGCGCCCCGCTTAATCCTGGTTACCAGCCTTCCCTGGAAACGCGGCTCGGATTTCCGTCCAAAGAGTTTCTCGTCCCCCGCGCGCGCAGCTTGCACTTCCACCTCTTCCCCGATCACCACCCGGTAAATCTGCGCCCCCTTGCTGGCCGGGAAGACATGCTCCTTCCCGGCATTGAGCCGCATCCGCAGGGCCTTCCCGCCCGGCCCGATCTTCATGACCCGCACGAAGACCTGCTCCGCACCGTCCCATTGGGGCACTTCCCGGATCTCCGTCTCTCCCACCGTGTAATCGATGACCGCCTCTCCGCCCACATACTGAAGCCCCCGGAATTTCACCCATTTCCCGGGCAGAGGGCCGTAGGGTTTGTTATCGCGCCCCAGAATGCGCGAATCTTCGTAGCCGCCCTCCTCCGGGTTGGCCCACATCGGTACGTTGGGGAAAATAAACTTCTTCTCCCCCACGATGCTGGTGTGCGTGCCATGGGATCCATCAAAGGCGATGCCCCTCCAGTCGACAAACTTGTCCCCCGTCCATGCTGCCGCCAACCGCATGGTATCGTGGTCGTAGAGCATCCACGCCTTGCCACTTGCCACGCCGCCCGGGCCGTCGTCCACCCGCACCGTCATGCCTTTCTGGGCGATGTTTCCACCCTCCACCTGCATGGTCCAGAAGAGGACGTTCCCGTAGTCCTGAAGGACATACTGCGGAGCCTTCCTGGGACCCTTGCGCTCCTGCACCGTGCTCATTCCGCGCGGCAGGCGCTCCAGGTAGTCCTCGTTCACCGCGGAGAGCTGATCTTCATTCCTCCCCTTGAGGAAGGTCTCGCGCACATAATGGATCACGTCGTACTTCTGCGCGGTAGTGTATTGCGGCTGCGGCACCATGAGCCCGTAGCCGCGCTCCAGGGTCTGGAACATGCGATAGGGATCGTTCCCATTCTTGAACTGTCCCTGGTGGAACCGCAGGGCGGTCGGAAGGGATCCTTCCTTTTCAATCGTCCCATGACAGGTCACGCAAAGCTGCCCGTAAACCGCCTTGCCCCGGGTCAGGCTTTCCCCGTCCCAGCCGCGCACCAGGGCGGCATGGTCGGCCCTTTCCAGCGGCTGGATCCTCGCGCTGCGCAGGCTGAAGCCCGCCCCGGCCTTCAGTTTCACCCTGGTGCCATAACCCGGAAGGCGACCGTATTTCACCTCCACCAACCTGCGCGGTTTGACTTCCGGCCTGGCTTCCCCACCGGGCTTCCAGTTGTAGTCAGGGGTGTTGACGGTATCCTCCCGACCGCCTGAGAGCGCCTTCACCTCCGCCAGGCTGAGGGCCCGCTTCCACCAGCGCACATTGGCAATCTTCCCGTCCCAGCGCCCCCCGAAGTCGGTCGATCCCGCCCCGATCTTGAAGACATGACTGTCCACGTCGGGACGCATGAACTCCCGGTTGGCCGCCTCCAGGCCGCCATCGACAAAGAGGCGCGCGGTCTTGCCGTCCATCTGCAACACCACCACGTGATCCTTGCCATCGTTGACCCTCTTGCGGCCCTCAATGTCACCGAGCCACCCCACGTCATAAACCATCCTGCCATCACGCAGGAAAAGCATCTTTCCGTTCTCCACCCACTTCCCTGCCGCAGGAGCCTTGGCCACCAGGGGACCATTTCCCCTGGTATTGAACTTCACCATCACGGTGAAATCGCGGTCAAAGCGGAAGGTTCCTTTCGAATCGGCAGCATTGGCCACCACCGCTGCGCCGGCAACCTGTCCCGCCGGGGCCGAATTCTCCACCTCCCCGCCCTCGTTGACCAGCTTGCCCTCGTTCCATTCCCTTACCCGCGCCGCCTGTCCGATGGCATGCTCGTAGGCCACTTCCACCCGTCGCTGTTCCCCCGCAGGCAGGTTCACCACATGATCTCCAAAGACAATCAACTGGGCCTCGGAGGACTCGGTGGCATCATAATCGAGAAGCACCCGGAAGTTCGAGTAGTCCTTCCCCGACTCAAGCGTGCAGGGACCTGTCGTCTCCGGAAAGAGAATCTCCAGGGTCTTTTCCAGGGGAAGGGAGGTCGGCGCGCTGGGAATCTGGGCCCGCAGGACAGCGGACAGCGCAAGGGCCAGAAGGAAGATCGGAAGGAGGGACGACTGGGAACGGTTCACAATTGATGGGATATTGTTCCCCGCCCCTTAGCGGAGATCGCCCCCCCCGCCAATGCGATTTCCATCGCCCCCCGATCACGTCTGCGTGATCTCCACCCCGATCCGCGGTTCATGGCACCGTTCCGGCGGCCCTCACCCGGACCACATGCACCTTGTTGAGGTCATTCCTGCGTTTGCCGAGCCGGAGAAGCCCCTCCCCGCAGGTAGTCCAGATCTCGTGGTCACTGATGCGGCAAACCCCGGAATTGCCCAACGTGGCCCCTTCGTCTGGCAGCAGGGTCCGTTCCGTCCTGCGCATCACGCAAAGGCGACCGGGATCAACCTGTGCGATGAAGAGCGGGGCCCGATGCCGGAAGACATGGTCATTTTCCGCTCCCCGGCGGGTATAGATCAGAAAGAGCCCTTCTCCAATCCTGGCCCAGTGCTGCTGCGTGTTGTAACTGCCCAGGGGTTCCCCGTCCTCAAAGGTCCACTCACGGACCTGCTCGAAAACCAGTCCATCCCGGCTGCGCGTCACATAGCCACTGTGATCCGCCCGCAAGGTGAGATAGAACCACTCTCCGTGCTGGATGAGTGAGGGTTCGTAGAGCCCACGTCCCTCTGGGATGTTGAGCTCCGTTCCATGTTCCACGTAGGAAATCCGTTCGCCGTCGAACCGGCACCGCACCACCACGCTCGTATAATTGAATTTCTTCTGGTCCGCCATGTAGCGAACCGGCAACAGGATCTCACCATTGGGCAGGTCCACCCGCTGTGTGTTCCCCGCATTGGCCGCCGTGATGGCATGTCCCCCATGATCCTTTTCCGGCATCTTGAGAAAACGCAGAGGGCCCCAGGAACCATCCGCGGGATTCATCACGGCATAAGACACCTTCTCCCTCCGCCGGTTCTCCTTGGTTCCTCCCTCGAAGTTGAACGTCTTGCCGGTAGCAATCACCTTCCCCGACCTGGCATGATAGGTCGGCCATAAATCACCTGCGCAAACCTCGTAGCCCTCCTCCTGGCTTGTCCGCTTCAGGGAGGGAATGACCTTCGGGATACTCCAGGTCTTTCCTTCATCCCGGCTCAGTGACTGGTAGATGTCATGAAAGTTGTGCACCCCCCCTCGCCCGGTCTCCGACATGGTGGTGATCCACATCGGTTTCCTTTCTTTCCCCGCTTCGGATGCCGGCACAAAAGCCGTCCGGGCCTGCCACCAGTCCCAACTCCTGTCCCGTCCGGGGATTGCCGTCAGCGCCTCAATCTCCAACTGGACCGGCTTCACCTCCCGGGCAACAACCGTTCCTGCTCCCACTGACAGAAACAACGACCCCGGGATAACGGACAACAGCAATCGAAGCGACATGGCAGAATCCTGATTACAACACGCACACCCCTTGGCCCACCTAAAACATTCAATCGCCTGTTCGCACCTGCAGGCCTGCCGCTGCATGCAGTCGGCCTCCGTGAAACATGGCCCCGTTGAGGGAGCCGGAAAATCACTGATCAGGGGACCGTCTGCCCCGAACCGGACGGGAAGCCGCCGGGTTCGAATCCCCGGCGAATGATTCGGATTTGACCAGGAGGGTGGTATCGCGGACCCTTGACACTGAAAATAAACCTCCTCGGATTCGTCCGATCGCCCTCTTCCATGAAACCCCGGATTCTTCTTTCAGCAGGCGCCCTCGCCCTCGCCTCCCTGCCCCTCCACGCCGTCCAGTACGGTCCCCAGGTCTTTGACCAGCCCGACGGCACCACCAACCTCGGTGACGGCACCACCCTTGCCAGCAACGACGATTCCGCTGCGGTGGAGGGCGGCGCCCTGATCCTCACCAGGGACGGGACGGCCAACACCCATGCTTCCCTGCGCATCCCCGCCCAGGCCGCCTCCGCCCAGGGCTGGACCGCCTCCTTTGAATTCACCCTGGCAGACCAGCCCGGAGACGACCCGGGAGAGGGCTTCTCGTTCTCCTATGGGGCGATCCCGGCCTTCAACAACGGACAGGGCGATCCCGCTGCGGCGGACGCCCACGGTTCCGCGGAAGAAGGATGGGGCGCGACCACCACCCACCTCGCCTTCGAAATCGACACGCGTGACAACGGGGCGGCTGAGCAGGGCCTCAACATCTCACGCGACGGAACCGACCTCGCCTTTGAGAATCGCATGATCCTCACCGACGGTCAGACCCTCAGCGGATCGGTCTGGCTCTCCTGGCATCCCACCAACGGCGCGAGCATGAGCGTTGACCTCGGAGAGGGGTTGTCGCCGGTCTTCACCAACGTGGCCACCCCGGGCTTCGTGGGAAACAACAGTCACCTCTTCGCCCTCAGCGCCCGGACGGCCGGCGCGACCCAGCGCCTTGAAATCGACAACCTGCAGGTCACCACCATCCCACCCGGCTTTATCGTCCTGCCCAACCCCATTATCTCGGAGTTCATGGCGGAAAACGACACCACCCTGGAAGACGAGGACTGCCGGACTTCGGACTGGCTGGAGATATTCAATTCCACTGCCAATGCCATCAACCTCGAGGGCTGGTATCTTACCGACGACCCGGACGAGCCTGCCAAGTGGCCTGTTCCGGACCTCCCCCTCGACGCCAATGAGCGCATGATCATCTTCGCCTCCAACCAGGACCGGATCGAGGGCGAGCTGCACACCGATTTCCGCCTCGACAGCGACGGGGGCTATCTGGCCCTGGTCAAACCGGATGGCCTGACCGTCGCCTCTTCCTACCTCTACCCGCCCCAGATCGGGGATATCTCCTACGGGACCCTGGGCCTGGAACAGACCGAAGGATCCTTCCGCAACCCCACCCCGGGCGATCCCAATGTCGAACCCCAGGGTGACTTCCTGCTGGAAAAGGTCCTCTTCTCGCAGGAGAGCCAGGTCATCACCGAACAACTGAACCTGGAACTGAGCAGCCCGCTCCCGGGAACAACCATCCGCTACACCACCAACGCCACGTCCAACAATCCCACCTGGCGGACCTATACCAATCCCATCCGCATCGACGAAACCACCCGCGTGACCGCCCGCCTCGAGCAACCGGGAAAGGAGCCCGGCCCCCTGCGTGACCGCACCTTCATCAAGCTCGCCTCCAACATGCAGAATGTGAGTTCGCCCCTGCCCCTCATCATCATCGACTCCTTCCGCCGCAACATCGATGCTGAGTCGAGTTCCAACTCGCAGAACCCCAAGCGACCGGTCCACGGGATCTTCATCGACGTGGACCCCGACAGCGGAGTGGCCCGACCAACCGACCTTCCCGACTTCGAGGGACGGGGCGGCATGCGCGTGCGGGGACAGACCTCGTCCGGATTCCCCAAGAAACAGTATTCCTTCGAGACCTGGACCAGCGAAGGGGATGACAAGGACGTGAGCATCTTCGGATTCTCCGAGGAATCGGACTGGGTGATCCACGCGCCCTACTCGGACAAGACGCTCATGCGCAACAAGATCGTCTACGAGACGAGCCGGGAGATAGGCTACCCCGCCAGCCGCACTCTCTTCTGCGAGCTCTATTTCAACACCAACGGAGGGGATGTCTCCAGTGCCGACTACCGCGGGATCTACGTCTTCATGGAGAAGATCAAGCGGGACGACAACCGCGTGAACATCAAGGAACTGCAGAACTGTGACAACGGCCGGTCGGAGGTGACCGGCGGCTACATCTTCAAGAAGGACAAGGGCCAGTCCGTGGACGTCACCTTCAACACCAAGAGGGAAGGCCACACCCTCGCCTTCGTGGAACCCGATCAACCGACCCAGGCCCAGCGGGAATGGCTCGACGCCCACGTCGACCGTTTCGAGGACACCCTGTGGGGGAGCCGCTTCGACCATCCCACCCGCGGCTACCGCACCTTCATCGACATGCAGTCCTTCATCGACACCCACATCTGGGTGGAGGTCTACAAGAACATCGACGGCTACCGCCTGAGCAGCTACTTCTACAAGGATCGCGGACGCAGGATCGTGGCCTCCCCGGTCTGGGACTATAACCTCTCCCTGGGGAATGCGGACTATCTGCAGGGTGAGTTTCCCAACGGCTGGTATTACACGCAGCTCAGCAGCAATGCCTATCCCTGGTACGACCGCCTTTTCCTCGATCCTGAATTCAACCTCCGCTACTGGGACCGCTGGTTCGAATTGCGGGAGGGCATCTTCGATACCGAAGCCATGATGGCGCGTATCGACAACTACGTGTCCCTGCTCAATGCGCCGGCCCGGCGCAACTTCCAGAAGTGGCGCATCCTCGGCAACCACCTCTGGCCCAACGCCCAGAGCTGGACTCCCCCGGCGCCCCTGCCCGGGAGCGACCGCAACCTGGCCGGAGCCCGCAACCGGCGGGCCTACCGTGATGAAACCGACTGGATGAAGGGCTGGCTGACCGCCCGCCTGGCCTGGATCGACGACCAGAGCGACAATCCGCCCGTCTTCAGCCAGGACGGAGGGGTGATTTCCCCCGGAACCAGCCTCGCCATCACCAATCCCAATGCCGGAGGGGGACAGATCTACTACACCACCGACGGCAGTGATCCCCGCCTGCCCGGCAATCAGAACGTGACCGCCCTGCTGTCAGCGGAATCGCAATGCCGTTACACCATCCCGGAAGCGGAAATCCCGGACTGGAACACGGTGGATGGTCCCGCTGACCTGGCAGGCTGGAACACGGGCCCGGCCGGTCTGGGATACGAGAGAACCCCGGGGCCCTACGCCACCCTGATCAACACGAACCTGCCCGCCGGAACCACCAGCGCCTACGCCCGTTTCGAGTTCGAGATCGCGGAGCAGTCCACCCTGGACGCCCTGGTCGCACTCAACCTGCGCATGCAGTATGACGATGGATTCGTCGCGCATCTCAACGGCGTGAAAGTCGCGAGTGCCAACGCTCCGGACACCCCGTCTTGGAACTCGGTGGCCACCAACACCCGCGAGGGCGAGGTCGGCACCAGCATCCACACCCTCAGCCTCACTTCCTTCAAGAGCGACCTGCTGATCGGAACGAACGTTCTGGCCATCCAGCTCCTCAATACCGGCACCACCAGCAACGGCCTGCTCTGCAGCCCGGAAATCCAGGCCAGCAGTTCGGATGATGCACCCTCCTCCAGCGCCCGCCTCTACCGCCAACCCCTCCCCCTCGACAGCTCGCAGACGGTGCGGGCCCGCGTAAAGACCTCCTCGGGATGGTCTCCCATCCAGACGGAGGCCTACCTCGTCAACGGCGTAGCGGCCGGACCGGCCAACCTGGCGGTAAGCGAGCTGAACTATCGCCCCTCTCCGGGCATCTCGGAGGCGAGCCGGGGCTTCGACGCGCGAGTCGACTTCGAGTATGTCGAGGTGATGAACATCTCGGAGGTGGACGTGGATCTGAGTGGAGTGGCCTTCACCCGCGGCATCGGGTTCAACTTCGATCTCGGAGAGGTACGCTACCTGGCCCCGGGTGAACGGGTGGTGGTGGTTTCCAATCGCGATGCCTTCCGCCTGCGTTACTCCCACCTGACCTCGGCCGTGCGCATCGCCGGCGAGTATAACCAGAATCTCAGCAACGACGGGGAGACCATCATCCTGAGCGCGGCGGACGGATCCGATATCCGCAACTTCGCCTACAACGACAAGGATCCCTGGTCTGAACTGGCCGACGGCGACGGACTCTCGCTGGTGCTGCGCAATCCCCTCGGCAACCCCGACCACTCCGACCCCCTCAACTGGCGCTCCAGCACCATCGTCGACGGGGCCCCGGGTGGCAGTGACGGCAGCGAGTTCACCGGCGATCCGGATGCCGACAGCGACGACAACGGGATCAACGACTTCCTGCAGTATGCCCTCGCCCCGGAAGGAACCACCCCCAACCTGCCCTCCATGGCGATCCAGCCCTTCGACCTGGGCGAGGAAGGAGACGGCGGGGACTTCATGACCTTCAGTTACACCCGCAACCGCATCGCCGACGACGTGAACTACGCCGTGCAGCAGAGCCCCAACCTGAGGGACTGGTCTCCCGGAACGGCCGAAACCATGGAGCTTATCGAACGCATTGAAAACGCGGACGGCACCGACACCATCAGCTTCCGCCTCAAGAAAGAGGTGACGGAAGCGAAGGAGCTCTTCCTCCGGTTGGCCGTTGAGAAAAACTGAGCCCGTCATTCTCGCCAGCGGCGAGCTCCCCGGCACCCGCGAGCGTCTCTTCCTGCGCCTCCAGCTCTCCTCAAGGGAGGAAGGCACCCACCGTTCCGTCCTACTTCCTGCGGTAGCAATCCAGGCGGGCGCCCACCCGCAGGTAGAGGCTGTTGTGAGCTACCGCCGGACTGGCGTCCACCCAGGTGACTTCATCTCCCGCCCTGAGATCCGAGATGGCCAGCACCCGTGCTTCCTTGTCCACCTCGATGGAGTAGGCCTCGCCGTCCCGCGAAAGGCAGAAGAGCCTGCCGCCGATGAGGAGTGGCGAGGCATAGAAGTTGCCCTGGAACTTCTTCTCCCACTTCGGTTGACCCGAGCGGGGATCGACCGCCTGCAGCACCCCTCGATCGGCCAGCACGTAAAGAGTCTTTCCATCCGACACCGGGGTCGGGACGTAGGGGGCATTGTTCTCCAGCTGCCAGACCACCTCGGCCTTCCCGCCACTGGCATCGGGTGGACGCACCGCGAGGAAGACGTTGTTGCCGCCCTCCCGCTTGCAACCCACCGTGAGCAACGAGTCCTTCTCCCCGCTCCCGGCCAGGATATCGACCGGCGAGACAATGCAGCGCTCGTTGAAAACATCGGGCAGGGACCAAAGCTCCCGTCCGTTCTCAACATTCAAGCCCCGCACTCCGATGCTGGTGCTGCTCACCACCACTTCATACTCCGGGCCATCAGCACCGTGACGCCTGCGGATGAGCGGGGTCATGTAGGTCGTCTTGGGACTCGGACGGGGATACAGTCTCTTCCATTCGGGCTCACCTGTCTTTCCGTTCAGGGATGCCACGTATCCTCCGCGCTGGTGCAGATGGGCGATGATCACCGAGCCCTCGTGAATAACGGGAACAATGTTCAAACCGTGGGCTCCCTTGAACTCCCCGATGTCGTAATTCCACAGGTCCCTGCCCTCATGCGAGCAGGCCGAGAGGACCGCCACCTTGCGGCTGGAATCATACCAACTGAAGACCACCAGGTCCTCAGCCAATGCCGGAGTGGCTGCCGCGGTATTGTTCATCTTGTGGGTGAGGTAGGCACCGACCTTCACTTCCTTGCGCCAGAGCGGCGTGCCAGCCTTGGCCTCGAAGCAATGCAGTCGAACAAGCCCCCTGGCACGGTCTTCCGAGGTCACAAACACGCGATTGTCCCAGACCACGGGCGAACTGCTTCCCGGACCGGGCAGGGACACGGACCACGCCCGCGTACTCTCGCCCAGTTCGAGAGGAATTTCCTGCCCGGCCGCCACTCCCGATCCATCGGGACCTCGGAAACGGGGCCAGTTTCCGCCCTCGCCGGCGGCACTTTCTAACAAAAGCAGGCTCACCCATGAGATGAGGGCAGTTCCCTTCATTGTTCTGCAGCGCAAATCCTTCATTCGTCCTGACAGCACACTACGCTGTCGTATTCTCGTCCCCTGGTCAACCGCCCGCTGAACTCGCATCCCAACCACCGAATTTGACGAGCTTCCCTTGTTGAATTATAATCCAGTCAGGGTAAAGCCCCTCCCCACGCCAACGTGCAGACTTGCATGCCCGTGTCGCTCTCCCTATCCCCCTAACATGGAATTCCCAAAACCCCATTCCGCAAAGGGACTCCTTTTCAGCCTGCTCCTGCTGGCAGGATCCCTCCTCTCCCCCGCCGCCCCCATCATTTCCGAAATCCTCGCCGACAACGAGTCGGGCCTGCGGGATGAGGACGGTGACTGGGAGGACTGGCTGGAACTCTACAACCCCGATCCCGATCCGGTTGACCTCGGTGGCTACTTTCTCACTGATCGCCCGGAAAACCTTCCCAAGTGGCGCATCCCCGACAACACCGTCCTCCAGCAGGGGCAGTTCCTTCTCCTCTTCGCCTCGGGCAAGGACCGGGCGGTGGCCGGCCAGCAACTCCACACCAGTTTCAAACTCGAGAACAACGGCGAATACCTGGCCCTCGTTGGACCGGACGGAGTGGCCATCATCCATGAGTTCTCTCCCACCTATCCTGTCCAGTTCAACGATGCCTCCTACGGCGTGGAACAGGAACCTGTCACCGCGGAGGATATCCTGGTCGATGTGGATGCCGCCTGCTCCACCCATGTCCCCCCTGACAACAACCTCGGGATCAGCTGGACCCAGATCACCTTCAACGACAACCTGTGGACCGCAGGCTTCCTGGGAGCCGGTTACGATCGCGGCATCGGCTACGGCGACCTGATCAAGGCGGATCTTGAGCAGGTGGCCTTCAACCAGAGCTCCTCGGTCTATCTCCGGGTTCCCTTTGACCTTGATCGGACCGACAACATCATCAGCCTCGCCCTTGACCTGCAGTATGACGACGCCGTGGTTGCCTACCTCAACGGCGTGCGGGTCACCTCCCTGAACGCGCCCGGCTCCCTTGGTTTCAATTCCGTCGCCCTGAGTGACCGGCCCGACACGGAGGCCCTCGACTTCCAGGCAATCCCGCTCAACAGCCACCTCCACCGGCTGCGGGTCGGACAGAATGTCCTTTCCCTCCACCTCATGAACTCGGCCGCCGACGACGATGACCTCCTCGTCCGGCCCCAGCTCAGCGCCATCAGGGTGACCGACCTCACCCTCGGCAACCAGGCCTACTTCGCCACCCCCACCCCGGGACAGCGAAACGGCAGCCAGGAGCAGCTCCCCACCAGTGAGGTGATCTTCTCCCACCGCAGCAGGACGTTCAGCGACAACTTCGAGATTACCCTCGCCAGCACCTTCCCCGACGAGGTGGTCCGCTACACCACCGACCGCTCAGAACCCGAAGCGACCTCTCCCCTCTACACCGGACCCATCACGATCACCGATTCCATCCAGATCAGGGCACGCGTCTTCGGTGAGAACAATGCGGCCGGACCCATCAAGATGCGAAGCTTCCTCAAACTGGGGGACGCCAACCTGCGGCAATTCAACTCCAATCTGCCCATTATCATTCTGGAAACCTGGAACCGGGGAGATCCCGGGGGCGGCAATCCCATGGACGGGTTCATGGCCATCATCGAACCCGACCCGGAAACCGGTCGCGCCAGGATGACCGATGAGTTTGACACCGATACCCGGGTGGGCCTCAAGCGCCGTGGTTCCTCGTCCTTCGGCTGGCCCAAGTATTCCATGACCGTGGAGGCCCGGGACGAAGAGGGTCTCGACAAGGGGATCACCCCCATCGATCTGCCCCGCGAATCCGACTGGGTCCTGAGCGGACGCTACCAGTTCGACCGCTCCCTCATGCGCAACGATCTCATCTACGAACTGAGTCGTCAGACCGGAGAGTATGCCACCCGCACCAAGTTCGTGGAGGTCATTCACAACGTCCGCGGTGGCCCCCTCACCTACACCGGCGACTACTTTGGCGTCTACTCCCTGACGGAGAAGATCAAGCGTGATGACAGCCGCGTCCCGGTGGCCCGTCTGGATCCCCGCGCTTCCCGGGAACCCACCATCTCGGGTGGCTACATGTTCAAGAAGGATCGCCTCGACCCGGGAGACAGCGGATTCAACGTGGGCGGCCTGGGCAGGCTGGGCTGGGTGGAGCCAAAAGAGCGGGAGGTCTCCAGCCGGCAACGTGCCTGGCTGGTGACGCACATGAATAAGGCCAACGCCGCCATCAGCGCGGGGGACGGAGTCAATCCGACCACCGGCAAGCACTTCACCGATTATATCGACCAGTTTTCATGGCTCCGTCATCACTGGCTCAACACCCTGGCCATGAACGTGGACGGTTTCCGGCTCAGTGGTTACTACTACAAGCACCGCAGTGACACCAACGGGGGGAAAATCGGAGCGGGACCGATCTGGGACTTCGACCGCACCATGGGCTCCACCGACGGCCGGGACGATAATCCCTCCCAGTGGAACGGCTCCGGCGATTCCAGCCGGACATGGAACGACGGCCGCTACATCTGGTGGGGCCAGGTTCTCGCCAACCCCGATTTCCGGCAGGCTCATACCGACCTCTGGCAGGAACTGCGCGAAAATGTCTTCTCCACCGTCAATATCGAGTCCGTCATCAACGACTTTGCCCGACAGATAGACGGACGGGATCCGCTTGGAGCGAATGCTCCAGCCCTCGGACGCAGCCCAGCCGAACGCAACTTCAGCAAATGGGGCAATACCAGCCACCGCAACGAGGTCCGCATCCTCAAGCAATGGCTACGAACGCGGGTTGGCTGGATCGACCGCCAGTACACCGCCAAGCCACTCTTCAGCGCCCTCGACGGCATGAAACAGCCGGGCCTCGTCGTGGCCGGGGACGAGTTCTCCTTCGTGGGCGACGGGGTGATCTTCTACACCACTGATGGATCGGATCCCCGGGCATCGGGTGGCAATTCCTCCCCCACAGCACTCCCCGCCAATTCGAACGAGCCGATTGAAATCGAGGGCACCACCACCATCACCGCCCGGGCCCGCAACGGTCGTGGTCTCACCGCATGGAGTGGTCCGGTGACCGCCCACTTCCTGATCGGACCCATTGCAGACGCCTCCAATCTGGTGGTCACCGAAGTCCATTATGCTCCCCTGCCGCCCGAGACCTCCGAAGAACTCGCTGCCGCCGATGACGCCTCGGATCTCGAGTTCATCGAGATGAAGAATATCAGCACTGAAACCATCAATCTCACCGCCGTGAAATTTGCCGAGGGCCTGGACTTCGATTTCACCTTCTCTGACGTGACCTCCCTGGCACCCGGCGAGTTCGTCCTGATCGTCCGGAACAAGGCTGCCTTCGAGGCCCGCTACGGAACGGCTCACAGCGACCACATCGCGGGCGAATACGCTCCCACCCGACTTGAGAACGCGGGTGAACAGCTGCACCTGGTGGACGGGATTGGAAACACCATCGCGAACTTCCGCTACAGTGACGGTCCCCCCTGGCCCGAAGCGGCCGGCAAGGGTGGTGTCAGCATGGTCCTGGATTCCTCCGCCCTTCCCGATCCCGATTATAATGAAGCCGGGAACTGGATCAGCAGTGCGATTATCGGCGGAACACCCAACGCCGACGAGGTCATGAGCGGATTCTCGGGCAATGCCACTGCCGACAACGACGGCGACGGTTATCCCAGGCTCATCGAGTATGTCCTCGGCACCAGCGACAGTAATCCGAACGACACCACGGACAGAATCTCCACTGAAATCAGGAGCATGGAAGGACAGGGCGTCCTCACCATGAGCTTCCGCCGGATCAGTGACACCGTGAATGTGACCCTGATTCCACAGTTCAGCCTCGACCTGGAAAACTGGTTCGGGGGAGAGGAATTCGTCCCGCTGGTCTCGGAAGAAGCCCAGGGCGATGGAACGACCATCGTGACCTACCGGGCCTCTCCGCCACAGCAGGAGGGCGTCCCGCGGCTCTTCATGCGCCTGCGAGCCGAGGTCGTGCAACCCTAGCCCCTGCTACTTTTTCCGCTTCAACCGGCCCTGGTACTCCGGGCGCTCGCGCCACGCCTTGAAGTAAGGCCGGTAGGCTTCCAGCTCCGTCCAGAAGATCCGGGGCGGCTGGGGAGAATCAACCTTGCCGGAGGGGTAATCCTTTCCCGCCACACTCGCATCAACCGTCGCGTTCCATTTTTGGAAGGCCTTGCGAAGGCGCTGAGCCACCTCCGGGTGCTTGGCGCTCACATCCTCCTTCTCCGCTGGATCGTCACCCAGGTGGTAGAGCTCAAAGTCTCCCTTGTTCACGTTCTTCGAGTAGAGCTTGAACTCGTTGTCGACCAAGGCGCCCCGCACCGCGCTCCGAAACCCGATCGGCTTGCGGCGCGGACCCAGCTCCCTCTCGAAGAGCGGACGCAGACTCTGTCCGTCTTGCGGCTGGAGCATGGAGGCAGCGGGGAGCCCCGCCACTTCCGCCAGGGTGGGAAAGATATCCATGGTGGCGGCCGGAAACGAGGTCACCCGTGGCTTGGTGATTCCCTTCGGCCACTCGATGACTCCCGGTACGCGCAGGCCACCCTCGAAGAGCGATCCCTTGTAGCCCCGCAGTCCGCCCACCGTGTCGGGCTTGAATCCCGCAAGCCCCCCGTTGTCGCTGCAAAACCAAACCAGGGTATCGGGGGCGATTCCAATCTCGCGCAATCCCGCCCGCAGGGTTCCGAGACTGCGATCCATGGCCGCTAGTTCCGCGTAGTGATGCTGCGACCTCTCATCGAGATTCGCGAAGAGCTTGAGATCCCGTTCCAGGCCCATCCACGGGCTGTGCGGGGTGCCAAACCAGATCACCGTAAAGGAGGGATTCTCCGCCTTGGCCTGCGCGCCGATGAACTTGAGCGCTTCCGCCACGATGACTTCCGAGGAATCGCCCGTGAACTCCTCGAACTTCCCCTTCCGGCTCATCACCGGATCCTTGTCGAAGAAGTTTGTCACCGAGAGCCATTCTTCGAATCCGAAGCCACCCGGGCCGTGGGTGTCTTCCTTCAGGATGGGAACTCCCGGCCCACGCAATCCGTTGAGGTGCCACTTCCCGAAATGTCCGGTGGCATAGCCCGCCCCGCGGAGCGCCACCGCCAGGGTCTTCTCCTGCTTGCGCAGGGCAAAACCGTGGCTCTGCACTCCGGTCCGGTTGTGCGTCCGCCCGGTCAGGACCGTCGCCCGCGTCGGGGAGCAAACCGGCCCCCCCGCATAAAACCTGTCAAAGCGCAGCCCGCCCGCCGCCATCGCATCGAGGTGCGGGGTCTTGAGCACCGGGTGGTTGTAATACCCGGTCTGCCCCCAGCCCATGTCGTCAGCCATGACGAGGACGATGTTTGGCTTTTGCGCGTGGCAGGGGATGAAAGCAACGAGCAGGAAGAAGGCGGCGGGAAGGATTCTCATGACTTGATCAGGTTGTGAAAGCCATCCCACCATTCTTCCTCCAGCGTGGCAACTCATCACGATCCGAAGGAGCTGTGGCGTATCTACCCGGACATGGAACCCGGGCCAGCTGGTTTACTTTTTGAGTGCCGAAACCTTGTCCGCCCACGCGATGCCCCGGTCGAAGAACACTGCGAACGGCTTGTAGTTGTGATACGGCACTGCACCCTGCCGCCATTGCTGCACGAAGCCGTCGTAGCTGCGCCGCATCCTCTGGAGAAGATCCTCGTGCTTCTCCGGACGCGGGACGAGGTTTTCCAGTTCCAGGGGATCCCGCTCCGTATCATAAAGCTCTTCCACCGGTTCGAAACCCTCCCCGCTCCAGGGCCAGTAAATGTACTTCGTCTCCCTCGTGACCACCGCGAGACTGTGAACCTCGGACGGGCCCCAGACATTGATGAGAGGCAGGGCGGCGCGGATGCTGCCCTGCGGATTCCCGTAAAGCGGCAGGACGCTGCGGCCATCGATCCCCGCCGGAGCCTCCACCCCCGCCAGTTCCAGGATCGTGGGCATGAGGTCGACATTCCCGGTCAGAGCGTCACACCGCAGCTTCTTCCCGCTGTTGGCCTGGCGCGGGTCATGGATAATCAGGGGAACGCGGGACGATTCCTCATAGGGCAGGACCTTGGATCCGTACCCGTGCGATCCGCAGAGGAACCCGTTGTCGGAGGTGAAGATCACGACCGTGTTCCCCGCCACCCCGTGTCTTTTCAGGGCTGCCCGGATCATCCCCGTCGCCACGTCGACGGCGTAGACCTGCTGGTGGTAGGTGGCCATCACTTCGTCGTACTTGTTCGCATAGTTCCAGCCGTAGAACCGCTCGTATTGCCGTCCCCGGCGGCTCTGCCTGGCAAAATGCAGGCCATACTCGCGCCCGAAGTTCCCGGGCCTGGTAAAGGTCTTGTCGGCGTAGACGGCCTCGTCCAGTGGATCCGGAGTGGCGGGCTTGTGGGGAGCCTTGAAGCTGATGGAGAGGCAAAAGGGCTTCCCTGCCTTCGCGGCCTCCGCAATGAAATCCGCCCCGAAGGCCCCATACGAACGTGAGGAATGGGGATACTTCCCGGCATAGGCGGCCATCGATTTGTTCCTCGCGGTCTGGTAATGCGTCTGCCCCGGCCCCGCTCCCCACTTGTCGAAGTCCTTCTCCGGCAACAACCCCTTCTTCCCCGGTCTCTCGGTGACCACGAATCCGATCTTACCCGCCATGGCGGTCAGGTAGCCCGCCTTCTTCAGGAGGATCGGATAGGAATCGGCCCAGTGTGAGCCATGCAGAGCCCCATGTTCAAAATTACACCCGTGCCTGAACTCAAAGTTGCCGGTCATGATGTTGGCCCGGCTTCCCATGCAGATTGCAGTGCTGACATAATGACAGTCAAAGACCATGCCGTCCTTCGCGAGGGCATCAAGGTGGGGGGTCTTGACCTCCTCATTCCCATAACACCCCATTGAATAGGTGCACTGGTCATCAGTAAGCAGAAAAACAATATTGGGTCTCTCCTCTCCACCGGGAGAAGCCGCTGCCACGGGACCTGAAAGGCAGAAAATGCAGGACAGCAGCAACAACGGGAACTTCATCGTATGGGAGATGGTCGTCAGTATTGCCGCGGAAGCGATCAGGAAGTCGCTGTTTCTCCACCCCTTCCATGCCGTCGCCCCCCGCGGAGGGGTTTTAAGCCTTGAAGCTGTCAAACAACTCCCCTAAACCCCGCCCCCGAATTCACGCCAAAACATGTCTGACGCTTCCTCTGATATCGGACTCGTGGGCCTTGCGGTCATGGGTCAGAACCTCGCCCTGAACATAGCTGACCATGGCTTCAGGATCTCCGTCTACAACCGCACCACTTCCAAGACGGACGACTTTGTGGCCGCCAACCCGGATACTCCCGGAGGTCTGGTCGGCACGAAAACCCTTGAGGAGTTCGTTCAGTCCATCAAGCGCCCGCGTAAGATCATCATCCTGGTTCAGGCCGGGGGCCCCACTGACGCGGTGATCGACGGGCTGACCCAGGTCCTCGACCCCGAGGACATCATCATTGACGGGGGAAACTCGCTCTGGACCGATACCATTCGCCGGGAAAAGGATCTCAACGAAAAGGGATTCCGGTTCGTTGGTTCCGGGGTCTCGGGTGGGGAGGAAGGTGCGCGCTTCGGTCCGGCCCTCATGCCCGGCGGGAAGGAAAGCGCCTGGCAGGAACTCCAACCCATCTGGGAAGCGATTGCGGCCAAGGTCGACGAAGAGACCGGCAAGCCCCTGGAAGGCGCCGCAGCGGGCAAACCCATCGAGGGTGGTGTCCCCTGCGCGACCTACATCGGCGAAAATGGTGCGGGCCACTACGTCAAGATGATCCACAACGGCATCGAGTATGGCGACATGCAGATGATCTGCGAGGCCTACAGTCTGATGGGGAACCTCCTCGACATGCCCCCCGCGGAAATGAGCGCGATCTTCGGAGAATGGAACCAGGGCGTCCTTGATTCCTTCCTCATCGAAATCACCACCGACATCCTGGGACAGGACGATCCCGAAACCGGTCAACCCTTCGTCGATATCGTGCTCGATACCGCCGGCCAGAAGGGAACCGGCAAGTGGACCTCGGTCAACGCCCTCGACATGGGCATCGCGGCACCCTGCATCGCGGAGGCCGTCTTCGCCCGCTTCATCAGTGCCATCAAGGAAGAACGGGTCGCCGCCTCCAAGGTCATCAGCGCCGAATTCGAACCCTTTGAGGGCGACCGGGCCGTGTTCGTGCAGGCCATTCACGATGCGCTCTACTGTTCCAAGATCTGCTCCTACGCCCAGGGCTTCCAACTCATGCGTGAAGCGCAGAACGAGTACGGCTGGAAGCTGGACTTCGGACAGATTTCCATGATCTGGCGGGGCGGCTGCATCATTCGCGCCCGCTTCCTCCAGAAAATCTTCGAGGCCTACCAGGCCAATCCCGGGATTGCCAACCTCCTCCTCGACCCCTACTTCAAGAGCGAAATCGACCGCTGCCAGGCCAACTGGCGCAAAGTGGTGGCCACCGCGGCCCTGCACGGCATCCCCATCCCCTGTTTCAGTTCGGCACTCTCCTACTACGACAGCTACCGCAGCGCCCGCCTCCCGGCCAATCTCCTGCAGGGACAGCGCGACTTCTTCGGAGCCCACACCTACGAGCGGGTGGACAAGGAGCGTGGTCACACCTTCCACATCGACTGGCCCGCCGCCGACCGGCCGCAGATCCAGATCCAGCCGTAAACGGCCTACTTCCCGCCCTTCGTTCCGATCGCGATCAGCTTGAACCGCGTCCGAAAGAAGAGCATCCCCTCGGCCAGAGCCGGTGAGACCAGGCAGGTATCGTCCAGCTCATTCTCAGCTGCCACCGAGAATTCATCGCCCGCCTTCACCACGAAGACCTTCCCGGTTTCTCCCGCAAAGAAGAGATGACTGCCATCGGAAACAGGTGAGGCGGTGAATCCTCCGCCGCCCTGCCCGATCCGCTCGCGATAGCGGATCTCGCCGGAGGCCGCATCAAAGCAGGTCAGGACACCCCCCCCGTCGCAACTGTAGAGGTTCTTCCCCACCACGATGGGCGTGGCCATGTAGGCACCCTTGCGCCCATGAACCCAGGGAATGTGCTCGCTGGTCTCGTCGAGTTTGCGAAGCGTGATCTCACCCCGGGCGCTCAACCTGACTGCGCGCATGGGGCTGTATCTGCCGTGCGCATTGCTCAGGAACACGTTCCCGTGGGCAGTGACCGGGGTCGGCACCGGGATGTCCCCGCCACCCTGGAGCTTCCAGATCTCCTCACCGCTCTCGAAGTCGTAGGCCCCGGTGTGATGCCAGCCGTTAACGAGAATCTGGGTCCTCCCCTCGTGCTCCACGATGGTGGGGGTCCCCCAGGTCGGCACATCCTTCCGTGCTCTCTTCCATAGTTCCCTGCCGTCCTCCAACTGGTAGACCGCGAGAAAGGATCCCTCCTGCACATCGCAAAGGACCACGACCTTGCCGTCGTGAATGACCGGTGAACTCCCAAATCCCCACTGGGCGGTCTTCACCCGGAACCAGCCCGCATCCATGGGCCCGAGATCCTTTCGCCAGCGCAACTCTCCCTCCATGTCAAAACAGAAGAGGCCCTCTGATCCGAAAATGGCCACCAGGTTCTTTCCATCCGTGGCGGGGGTCGAATTGCAATGGGTGGCCTTGGTGTGGCGCTTGACCTTTGGTTTCCCCTCGAACCCCAGCTTGTTGAAGAGAATCGCTCCCGTCGCCTTGTCGATGGCGAGCAACCGCCATTGCTGTACGCCATTGTCGCGGGCGGATCCAACATCACCCCTGACCTTCACATCCAGTTCCTGCACTCCCTCGGTGACCGCGGTGGCGAGATAGACCCGATCGCCCCAGACAATGGGGGAAGCATGCCCAAGGCCCTTGATCCCGGTTTGCCAGCGCACATTTTCCTGTTTTCCCATGTGCCAGCGGATGGGCAGTCCGGCATCCGGCAGAATTCCCCTCGCACGGTGGCCCCGGAACTGGGACCACTGCCCCGCCGGGGCCAATCCCGGAGCGGGCAGGGCAGCCCTGGCGGTCTCTTCAGCTCCCTCCGCCCCAGGTAGCGTCGAGCTGATCATTACTCCGGCGAGGAGGAGGTGGTGGAATGGTCGCATGGCAGATAATTCCCGACAGATTACCAGTAAAACCAATCTCCGCCCAGAGCAGGAATTCAAGTTGCAGGGAGGGCCTGCCGGAGTGCTCCTCAATCGTCCAGACCGACCATCGCATCGACCTCCTGATCGTAGTCGACGCCCGACAATCCAAAGCCGAAGAGCTTGAGAAACTCTTCCTGGTAATTATTGAAATCCGTAATCTCCCGGAGGTTTCCGGAGGTCACCTGGGGCCAGATCTCCCTCACCCTGTCCTGGATGTCCGGCTCCATCTCCCAGTCATCGATCCGGATGAGCCCCTTGTCATCGAGTTGCGGTTCGTTGTTGTTGTAGAGGTGCGTGGAGAAGAGCCGCTGGATCTGCTCGATCGTTCCCTCGTGATTTCCCTTCTCCTTCATCACGTGATAGAGGATGGAGATGTAGAGCGGCACGACCGGGATGGCCGAACTGGCCTGCGTCACCAGTGCCTTGTTGACAGAGACGTAGGCACCTCCATCGCCATTCGCCTTGAGCAGAGCATCGATTTTCCGGGCCGCATTCCGCAGGTCGATCTTGGCGCGTCCCATCGTGCCGTTGGTGTAGACCGCCCAGGTCGCTTCCGGGCCAATATAGTCATACGCCAACGCAGTCGTGCCCGGGGCCAGCACTCCCCCCTCGGCCAGGGCTTCCATCCAGAAGCTCCAGTCCTCGCCTCCCATCACCGCCACCGTGTCGGTGATTTCCTGTTCGGTGGCTGGTTCAATGGTCACCTCGCTCACTATCCCCTGGTCGGTATCCAACGTCCTGGAGGTGTAGTCCTGACCAATCGGCTTCAGGACCGACCTGTGGATCTTGCCCGTGCGCGGATGCTCCCGCCGGGGCGCAGCCAGGCTGTAGACGACCAGATCGACCTGCCCGAGATCAGCCTTGATGGCCTCCACCACCTGCGCCTTCATTTCATCGGAAAAGGCATCGCCGTTGAAGCTCCGCGCATAAAGGCCCTCCGCTCCAGCGGCCCGGTGAAAGGCGGCGGAATTGTACCATCCCGCCGTGGCACACTTCTTCTCCTCGGGAGGGCGCTCGAAAAAGACCCCCATCGTTCTGGCTCCACTTCCAAAGGATGCCGTGATCCGGGACGCCAGGCCGTAGCCGGTGGAGGCTCCAATAACGAGAACGTTCCCTGGGCCGTTCGCGATGGCGCCCCTCGCCTTCACGTAATCAATTTGTTCCTGCACGTGAGCAGCGCATCCCGTGGGATGAGCCGTGAGACATACAAATCCCCGCACTCTCGGCTTGATGATCATGAAGCGAACTCTCCGGACGTCACCCACGGCGGTCGAGCAAAACCTGTCCCTTCCGGTCATTTTGGGTCCTGGTGGGTGGCTGCTACCAGGCCATCAGGGGCTAGACAGTCTTCCCAGCAGGATTCATACCCGTCCCCGTGAATCTCACAGGAAAACGCGCAGTCGTCTTTGGTGGCACTTCAGGGATCGGACTCGCTACGGTCCAACAACTGGCCACCGCAGGGGCAAAAGTTGTCGCCGTGAGCCGCTCCGCGGAAGAGCAGCCGCCACCCGCCGGGGGGGTGTGCCGGCGATCAGTGGATATCCTCGATCGAGACGCCCTCACCGCCTTCTACAAGGAAGCCGGCCCCTTCGACCTGGTGGTGAACACGGCCGTTCCGGCCGGCCGGGAGCAGGGGCCCTTTCCCGGGATGGACCTCGACGGCTTCCAGGCCACTTTCAACAAACTGTGGGGCTACGTGAACACGGTCCACCTGGGGCTGTCCCATTTCACGGATCAGGCGTCCATCGTGCTGGTGAGTGGATTCCCGGCCCGCAAATGCAAACCCGGGGCTTCCGCCATCTCCACGGTGGGCCATGCGGTGGAGGGGTTCGTGCGTGCCATTGCCCCCGAGATCGCCCCCAGGCGGATCAACATCGTTTCGCCTGGTATCATCGACACCCCTCTCTTCCCGCAGGAAGGTGCCGAGCGGGAAGAGTTTTTCCAGAAAGCGGTCGGCGACCACGCCATTGCCCGTCCCGGCCGGGCCGAGGAGGTAGCGCAGGCTATTCTCTTCCTGCTACAGAACGACTTCACCACCGGCACCGTGATCGACGTCGATGGCGGAGCCTCCTTACCCTGACCTGTTGCAGGTTCCTCCCGGACCGGTCGTCACCGCTTTCCCGGGAACAGGACTCTAGCGCTGCACCCGGGCGTTGCCCTTCCAGATACTCCAGACCTGATCTTCATCGGCGGGCTGGCCATAGTCGGTGAGAAGGGTCGCGGCCAATGCTCCGCTGGCCCAGCCGAACTGGGCGCACTTCTCGCCTTCCCAGCCGCGCAGGATGCCATACAGCAGTCCGCCCACAAAACCGTCCCCGCCACCAATCCGGTCGAGGACCCCGATCTCACGGGGCTCAATGACGTGCCAGTCGTCACCATCGGCCACGATACCACCCCATTCGTGCAGGTTCACGCTAATCACTTCCCGGAGGGTCGTGGCGTAGGCCGAGGCGTTGGGGAACTGCTCCTTCACCCGGTTGATCATCTCCTTGAAGCTGTCGATCTTGCCGGCGATATCCTCGCCCCCGGCTTCCGGCCCTTCCACTCCGAGGCAGAGCTGAAAGTCCTCCTCGTTTCCAACGAGAACATCAGCAAGGGTTCCAATTTCGCAGAAGGCTTCACTCAGTTCCTCCTCCCGTCCCTTCCAGAAGGTCGCGCGATGGTTGAGGTCAAAGGAGATCTTGGTGTCATACTTCTTGGCCGAGCGGGCCACATCGAGGCAGAACTGGGTCGAGTTTGGCGAGAGCGCAGCGATCAGGCCCGACAGGTGGACGATCTGGGCACCCTCTTCTCCGAAAATCCGCTCGAGATCGAAATCCCCGGCCTTGAGGTCGCGGCCCACTTCACCAGCCCGGTCGTTCCAGACCCGGGGCCCACGCGAACCCGTCCCACTGTCCGCCATGTTGATATGGTGCCGATAGCCCCAGGGACCACCCTGCTCGATATCAGGACCCTCGTAGTCCATATGTCGACCGGCCAGGTTGTCCTTGATGAGGCGGGAAACCGGACTGCCCTTGATGAAGGCGGTCAGAATCTTGACCGGAAGTCCGAGATAGGAGGAGACGCTGCCCACATTGGATTCCGCACTGCTGGCGGTCAGCACAAAGTTGTCCGAACAGTGAAAAGGCTGACCGTTCACCGGGGTGAGGCGCGTTCCCATTGAGGTGGGAATCACCATCGCATACTTGCAGTCGGGCTTGAGGTCGATCATGGCGTGGGATGGGGTTGTTCGCTAGGTGTGGGGCAGGTAGCAGGATTGCCAGGCCACCGCAAGCCCTACACGGCGCTCCGCCTGCACCGGTAGAAAGACCCAGCCGAACAGAATCGCCGCCATGATGCCCGGTCGCTTCCGCAGAACTCCGTCTCCTGCCAACTCCCCACCCGGAACACCACGTGAACGGCAGGACCACCAGTGACCGGGGTGGGCCGAAACATGCCCCGGCGTGACAGGCCGACCGGACCTGAACTGGCCGCCGTTGCCGATTGAAATCGTAAAGGCAACCCGCTCCCGGCAGCACTCTTGGAATCGATCTTGCACGAAAGATTCTCAGGGAACTCCATTCAGATATCCTGAATGCTAGAAAAGCCTTTCACCTTCATTTTATTGACCTTCCTCCATCAAGTTGGAGTTATTACCGAGTTGCTCACTGATTATCCATAGCCATCGCTCTTTCGTGTGTTCTATTTTCGTGCATTTCTAGCTTGTTGGATCCCGAATCTTTGGTTGTAGATCCCCCTTAACCTAATCTCATGGGCTTACCCGGCGCCAAAGGCGGACGCCCATGAATCCCCTCCGGGGACCACAATACAACGAAGCTCACCAGACGGTAAACCATGGCCAAAAAAACAACCGAGAAGAAGAAAACGGCGAAACGTTCCAGTGATGTAGCAGCCGCGGAAAAATTGGCGGCAACTGCAAAAAAATCGATCATCAAACCCGATCAGGATGGTGAAATCGACGACGTAGCCGCAGTCAAGAAACTCAATGATGCCCGCGACGCGATCGTGGACGAATTGCGCAAGAGCATCGTGGGGATGGACCAAGTCATCGACGAGGTCCTCATTGCCATCTTTTCCCGCGGACACGGACTCCTGGAAGGAGTTCCCGGACTGGCTAAAACCCTTCTGGTCAGCTCCATCGCCAAAACGCTTTCCCTCTCCTTCAAGCGGATCCAGTTCACCCCGGACCTCATGCCTTCCGACATCACGGGTAGTGAACTCCTCCAGGACGACCCGGAAACCCGGGAGCGCAGGTTCATGTTCAGCAAGGGACCGATCTTCTCCAACATCGTGCTGGCGGACGAAATCAACCGCACCCCGCCCAAGACCCAGGCGGCCCTCCTTGAGGCCATGCAGGAAAAGATGGTTTCGGCTGGGGGCGAAGACTTCGCTCTCGAGCCCCCGTTCTTCGTACTGGCTACCCAGAACCCCCTCGAACAGGAAGGCACCTATGCCCTGCCGGAAGCGCAGCTTGACCGCTTCATGTTCAAGATCAACGTGAACTATCCCTCCGAGCAGGAGGAAATCGACATCATGCGCAGCGTGACCGGCAGTGGTGGTGGCGCCCTCCAGGAAGTGATTGGCAGGCAGGACATCCTCGCGCTCCAGGATCTCGTCACCCGGGTTCCGGTAGCCGACCACATCTTCCAGTATGTTGCAGCGTTTGTCCGGGCCACCCGTCCCGGCGAGGAAAACGCACCCGGCTTCATCAAGGACTTCGTCTCCTGGGGTTGCGGACCGCGGGCCTGCCTGAACCTGATCACCGGAGCCAAGGCCCGTGCCATCCTGCACGGTCGCTTCAATGCCTCTCTCGAAGACGTGCAGGCTCTGGCCCTGCCCGTCATGCGCCACCGGATGGGCCTCAACTTCGCGGCCCAGTCCGAGGGTGTCGATTCCGATCACGTCATCGGACGCCTCCTCGAAGAGATCCCCAGCGACAAGGCCCTCTACGAAAGCGAAGCTGCCACAGCCTGATCTGACCCGACGGCTCGCCAGTTCGATGAATCTCTGCCCAATCCGGTTCTCGCCTTTCTCCCCCGCGGGGGAGAAAGGCCTGAGGTTCCCCGGGGGCACTGAGCAACCCGTCCAACGGCAGATTTCCTGATCTCCGCACCGATCAGGCCAACGCGAACAAACCCGGGAAAGCAACGAAACGCTCTCTCAGCAATAGACATGTCTGAAGCGACCACCCCATCCCCCGAGTCTCCCCCTGTCACCCCGGAGTCCTCTCCCACACCCCGCACCGCCAAGTATCTCGATCCCGATACCCTCTCACAGATCGGTTCCCTCGACGTAGTGGCCCGCCTGGTCGTGGAGGGCCTCCGGATCGGCCAGCACAAGAGCCCCAGCCGGGGCATCAGCTCGGAATTCACGGCCTACCGACAGTATGCCCAGGGCGACGAAATCCGCCACATCGACTGGAAGGCCTACGCCCGCTGTGACCGCTATTACATCAAGCTCTTTGACGCGGAGACCAATTTCATCGCCAACATGCTCCTCGATGCGAGCCAGTCGATGACCTACAAGTCGGGCAAGATCTCCAAGATCGAATACGCCAAGTACCTGGCGGCCAGCCTGGCCTACCTCGTCATCAACCAGGGAGACTCCGCCGGGGTCGGTATCTTCGACGGGGAATTGCAGAACTATATCACGCCCAAGAGCAACATGCAGGTTCTCCACGATATCTCCAGCGAACTGGAGAAGGTCGTTCCGGTCCCGCGCACCAACGTGGGGGCAGTACTTCACGACTTTGCCCACCGCATGACGCGGCGGGGCTTCGTGATGATTTTCTCCGACCTCTTTGACAACACCGAGGAATTCATCGAAGGGCTCAACCACCTCCGTTACGGAGGGCACAATGTGATTCTCTTCCACGTCATGGATCCCCACGAAATCGACTTCCCTCTCAACGGGATGTGGAAGTTCATGGGACTGGAGGGCGAAGGCGAGGTCATCACCCAGCCCGCCCGGGTACGCGCCAACTACCTCGAGGAACTCGAGAAGTTTGTGGGCGACATCCGCAAAGCCTGTGCCAAGGCCCAGGTTGACTACGTGCTGGTCAACACGAAGGACCCCATTGAGCAGACCATCAGCAATTACCTCCTCCAGCGCTCTGCTCTCGCCAAGGCGAAATAAGGGCAACTCTGAAAATCCGGAACCATGGCTGCCTCCCTCACCACAGTGACCCGTGCCCTCGCCGCCCTCACGGCGGCGACGCTGCCGGTGCTGGCCCAGGGAGAAGCGATCGTGGTCAGCTCCGCAAACCATCCGGCTCTCCAGCGGGCCCTGGCCGAAACCCCTGAGTCCGACAAGGACACCAACGGGCAGCTCTCCCTGGAGGAATACGGGGAACTTCTGGCCCACCAGCGGCCCCATACCCCTGAACAACCCAAGGCACCCCTCCTCCCGGTGCGCCCCAATGGCGACCTCGTCATTCACGATTTCGAGAACAACGACCTGGGACAGAATCCCAAGTGGAGCCCGGTCCATCCAACGCCCCTCAAGGACAACCAGCTGGGTGCGCTCGGAGGCAACTGGAAGAGGGAGGGAGACGCCTTCAACCGGGACCTGCAGTCCGGCACCAAGATGATGAAGCGCCGGGTCGGGCCCTTCGAAGGAAAGTTCTTCCTCACCACCATAGGAAATACCGAACGGGCAGTGGGGAGCCTCCTTTCGCCCGTCTTCCTCGTGGAGCAGGACTACATCCTCATCCGGATGAGCGGCGGCGGACACCCGGGCCGGGTCTGTGTCAATATTCATACCGCCCAGGGCATTGTGCGCAGCGCCACCGGCCACAATGACGACTACTTCGAGAGAGTCGCCATCGATATGCGTGAATTCCGCGGACAGTTTGCCCGCCTTGAGCTGCGCGACCAGCATCGGGGCCTGTGGGGCCACCTCAACGTGGACGAGATTCTCATGACCGCCCGACCCGGCGATGCCCGGGTGGTCACCCACCGTCCGCCTCCCCCTGTCCCCTCCGGCGGCCTGGTCATCTCCAGCAGTGGACGCAGGCAGGGCGTTCTCAACCTTGAGAACGGACAACTCTCCTGCGAGAGCAGGCCCCTGAGCGGCGAAGTCTTCCTCACCGTCAACCCCCTGCCGGAAAATGCTCCCAGCCTTCCCGGCGCGGTGCACCTGCTCGATGGCGAAATCTGGAATGCCGAAGTCCGCACCGTGGAGGGAGCAGGCAGGAAGAAGGTTCTCAACATCCGCAGCCAGATCTTCGGTGAGAAGAAGATCCCCCTGGCCGCTCTCGCCAGCATGGAGTTCGTGGCAGGGGCCCCCGACGATCCCCGGGAGCCGGGCACCTTCTACCGCAAGGACGGCGACCCGCTTCCGGGCAGCCTGATCTGGGTCCGGGCCAAGGACATCGCCATCCGTTCCCCCCTGGGTGTCATTCCGATCCCCCGTGCAGCGGCCCTGCGCTTCGTCCTGGCCACCCCCAAGCCAACCGCAAGACCATCCGGTGACGAAATCGGCCTGACAGACGGCAGCCTGCTCTTCGGAACCACCCGCTTTGAGGGCAACCAACTTCTGCTTCAGCACGAGACCCTCGGGGAACTGAAGCTGGCCTGGAATGCCGTCCATTACCTGCGCCGGAATATACCCGGTCTCATCTGGCTCGATACCGTCCCCCGGACCGTCATGGAATCCATCGGTCCCGCCCTTCCTCCACCCGCCCCCCGACTCACCACCACGGTCACGGACAGCCACACGCGCTCCCTGCGCATCATGCCGCACACCGTGCTGCGGCTCTCCCTCCCCGCCCCCCGGGGGCCATCGGTCTTTCGGGGGCAACTCCACCTCGTGCCAGGCAACCGTGCCAGGCTGGAAGTCACCGTTCTCGACGGGTCCTCCCCGGTATGGACCCGCAGGATGGAAGCCGGAAGCGATCCCATTCCCCTCGCCCTCAGCCTCCCCGGAGGCGAGGAACTGACCCTCAAGGTCGCCTTTGACGGCCCCCTCGCCTTCCCCTGCGGAATCGATCTCCGGGACGCACACGTCATCCGAACCAACAATCTCAAACCCGAATAAGGACACAACCTCATGGGAGCACTCAATTCAGTCGGAATGTGGCTCGGCCTCGGCGCGCTGGGCGTCGCGGTCCCCCTCATCATTCACCTCCTCTACCGCAAGCACCGCCGCCAGACGGACTGGGCCGCCATGGAACTGCTGCGCCGGGCTCTCGTCATCCGCTCCGGTCAGGTCCGTCTTGAGGACTTCCTCATCCTGGCCCTGCGCTGCCTCGCCCTCGCCCTCCTCGCCCTTGCCCTCATGCGCCCCACCATGGACTCCGATGCCGCCATCGGTAACAAGAAAGTCGGGATGGTAGTGGCCATCGATGCCTCCTACAGCATGAATCACGGCGCAAACTCCCGCTTTGAACGTGCGGTGGAGAAGGCCCGTGAAATCTTCACGACCGCCAAGGAGGGCGATCCCATCAGCCTCGTGCTCATGAGCACCCGGCCTGAGGTCCTCCTGCGCAGCGTCAGCTACAACCCCGGAACCGTTGCCGCGAAACTCGATGAACTCAAATCCGCCGGTCCGAATTCGCTGAACCTGGAAAGCAACATCGAGCTCCTCGATGAACTGGTGGGCGAATTGAAGACGGCGGGAAAAGAGTGCTTCCTCATCACCGATTCGCAGGAACTGGACTGGGGCGAACTCCCGCCGCGGGCGCGTGATTCGCTCAAGAACCTGCGAAACAACGCCAACGTCTTTGTCGTTCCCGCCGGAAACGAGGGAGAGGACAACCTCGCCATCGAGAGCCTCGCCTACACCTGGGGATCACTCCGCAAATCGGGGGAGGCCCGCTTTACCGCCCTCGTCCGTAACACCGGGCGCAGTTCCGAGGAAGGAGCGACCCTGGAATTCTTCGTGGACGAAACGCTGAGCAAGCGGGTGGCGGTGGGCGCCCTCGCCGCCGGCGAGTCCCGTCCCCTTGAGTTCACCACCCAGTTCGACAAGGCCGGCGACGTGAAACTGCGCGCGGAGTTGACAAAGGACGACCTGACTGATGACAACGTGCGCCACGCCATCGCCCGCATTCGTTCCGGGATCCAGGTTCTCCTCCTGGAGGGAGATGTGGAAAGCGTGGCAGGAAACCGCAGCGGCGGCTACTACGCCAAGGTGGCTCTCCGTCCCCAGGACAGCGACAGCGAGGAAGGGGTGATCGTCAACGAGATCGATCCCGCCGATTTCGGACTGGAGACGCTTGGTGACTACGACGTCGTGATCATGAACAACGTCCTCTCCATCTCGCCCGACACCGCCAAACGCCTCAAGCGCTTCGTCAAGGGTGGCGGCGGCCTCATCATTTTCTCGGGCGACCGCGTGGAGCCCTCGGAGTACAACCAGAACCTCGGCGGGGAAGAGGGAATCCTGCCTGCGGTCCTTGACGAGGTGGCAACTTGCGAGGACGAGGAAGGCTGGACCCTGCAGCCGGCCCGGTCCGATCACCTCCTCGCCAGGCTCACCGCCCGCTACCCGGAAAAGCTCCTCGACGCCATCCGCATCACGAAACAGATCAAATCCACCCCGGTGGAGGACGGTGAAGTCCTCATCACCGCCCAGTCGGGCGACCCCGTTCTCCTCAGCCGCTCCACGGGCTCCGGCACCGTTCTTCTTTTCACCACCACCAGCAACAAGCGCTGGAACAACCTCCCGCGCGAACCGCTCTACACCATCCTGCTCCAGCAGGCTGTTACCATGCTCACCAGCGATCCCGACCGCCTGCAGCTCACGGTTGGAACCGATGCCGAGCTCCCGGTCAGTGGACGGGAAGTGGGTGACTTCGTCTCCCTTCGCCGCCCGGATTCCGAGGAATCCGACGATGTCCGCGTGATTCAGAACGAAGACCAGCCGGTCGCGCCTGTCTCCTTCACCAAGCACGGTGTCTACGAGATCAAAGCCGAGGACGACAAACCCGGGATGGTGGTGGCCGCCAATGTCAATGCCGATGAATCCAACGTGCGGGTGGTCGAAGGAAGCGTCCTCGCCAACAAACTCGATGGCACCGGGGTAACGGTTCTCAACCGCGCGGGATCGATGGTTGCTGCCATTGAGAAAAAGCGCCAGGGACGGGAACTGGCCCACCTTCTTCTTCTCCTCGCCATCATCATCTTTGTGGTGCAGAGCGTGCTCGCCCGCTACTTCACCAACCGGATTGACCGGGAAGAAAGCGCCGATCTCTCCGCCACCCTGCAGATGAGCCAGGTCGCCGCCGCCCGCCGCAGCTAAGCCCATTCCAACAAACCTTTTACCGAATCCAACCACCCCCGCCCCACGCCATGCTCAAGAAACTGTTGGGACTAGATCCGTCGCAGGAAGTCGACCAAGTCGAACTCGCCTTCCGCGGCGGCTTGCTCCTTGGTCTCATCCTCGTCGCGGCAGCCATCGGCTTCGCGTTCTTCCTCTACCGGCGCGAGCAACTTGTCCCGCGCAATCGCCGCATCGCCATGATGATCCTGCAGGCGGCCGCCCTGCTCACCCTCATCGTGGTGGTCATGCAGCCCTTCGCCAAGATCCGCATGACCAAGGAGTCCAAACGGTCGCTGATCGTGATGCTCGACACCTCGCGCAGCATGGCCATCGAGGACCCCCGCACCTCGGCCGAGGATGTCGAGGAAGCCGCCAAGGTCCTCGGCGAGATTTCCCTCGACCGCAGCCTCGGCACTGACGACGCCCAGGACGTGAAGCAGAAGCTCGGATCCACCCGCCGCATCGACCTCGCCCGGTCTGCCCTCGCCCTCAAACATGACGACCTGACGCTCCTCGACCAGCTTGAGGACCGCTATGACCTCCGTTTCTTCACCTTTGATTCACAGCTGCGCAGCGAGGATCCACGGGCCACCCCGGAAGCCCCTGACGACGGCACAGATGCCGCTCCCCTGCACCTGGCAGAGGGCGAATCCTCCCAGATTGGCAATGCCATTGAGGATGCGGTGGACCGCTTCTCGGGCCAACCCCTCGCTGGCGCCATGGTCATCAGCGACTTCGCCTGGATAGAGGGCAAGGATCCCGTCAACGTGGCCCGCCGGTTGAAGGAACGCCGCGTTCCCCTCTACACCGTGCCGGTCGGTCTTCCCGCCCCACCCGACATCCACGTCCGTGGAGTGATCGCCCCGGAGGTGGTGTTCAAGGGAGATCGCGTCCCCCTGCGGGTCAAGATCGAGTCCCGTGGCTTTGCCGGCAAGCCGGTCCAGCTTTACTTCCGGGTCAACGACGAAGAGAAGGAAAGCAAGCAGATCACCCTCAAGGACGGGATCCAGTTCGAGGAGTTCATGTTCATCCCGGAAGCCGAATCGGGCACTCTTGACCTCGACTTCAACATCAAGCTGCAGGAAGGCGAGATCACGGAGGTCAATAATGCCGCCAGCCACCAGGTCCGCATCCTCGATGAGAAGATCAAGGTGCTCTACATCGAGGGTATGCCCCGGTGGGAATACCGCTACCTGCGCTGGGTTCTCCTGCGCGACCCCCGGCTCCAGGTCCAGTTCCTCATGACGCAGGGCGATCCCGCTCTCGCAGCTTCCTCTCCCTTGCACATCGGCCGTTTCCCGGAGGACCCCAAGGAAGCCCTCAAGTATGACCTCATCATCCTCGGGGACGTGCCCGCCTCCTTCTTAAACGCAGCCCAGACCCAGCTCATCGAGAAGCTCGTGCGTGAGCGCGGGGGCTCCCTCCTCATGCTGGCCGGTCCCATGGCGGCCCCTTCCACCTACCGCGACACCCCCATCGGCGATCTCCTTCCCGTCAACATCGGCCCTGGTGGCTACCTCAACCTCGGCATCAATGTTTCGCCCGAGGTCACCGAGGACGGGCACAAGAGCCTGGCCACCTCGCTCTCCCTCGCTCCTGATGTGAGTTCCCGCATCTGGTCTCACGTCAGGCCAATGTACGGGCTCCCCCAACTCGCCGGCGCCAAGTCCGGGGCAACCATCCTCCTGCGCCTGCCCAAGGCCAACGACGCCGACCCCGACTACCCGCTGGTAGCCTGGCACCGCTACGGAACAGGCAAGAGCCTCTTCGTCGCCACCGAGGACCTCTGGCGCATGCGCCTTGAGGTGGGCGACCGCTACCATGCCCGCTTCTGGGGCCAGACCATCCAGTTCCTCACCCTCTCCCGCCTCCTGGGCGCCAACAAGCAGATCAGCATCGAAACCGATCGCAACAGCTACAGTGCGGGCGACCAGATCCGCGTTTTCGCCAACGTCCTCACGGAGTCCTTCGAACCGGTGGAGGGCGAAAGCTACGAGGTGGTCCTTGAGGAAAAGGACAACCCTGACTCAGCCACCGCCATCGAGATGACCGCGGTGGAGAGCACCCCGGGGCTCTACTCGGGATCCTACCTGGCGGGCAAGGATGGCAAATACGAGATCAGGACCCAGCCCCAGGACGCCGAGATCTCCAATACCGCCGATTTTTCCGTCAAGACCGTCGACATCGAGGACCGCGAGACCTCCATGCAACCCGATGTCGCCCGCCAGGCCGCCGAGATTTCCGGGGGGCGCCAGCTGAGCCTGGCCGGCCTCGGGGAATTCGCCGCCAATCTTCCCCCCGAGGAAACACTCAACAACACCGTCAGGATCGAGCGCGAACTGTGGGACACGCCCCTGTGGTTCCTCCTCGTGGTGGCCTTTGCAGGTGCCGAGTGGTACCTGCGACGCAAGGACAACCTCGTATAACGGTAGACCGAAGAAACTCACGAACTGATCAGACTAATGGCCGAAGGACACGACATCAGTATCGAAAACCGACTGCAGCAAGCCTACCAGCAGGAGAGACGGTGGTATAACATCCGCGGGGCTTCGCGCCTGGTGGTGTGGCTCATCGCTCTTCTCGCCGTCGATTTCATCATCGACTGGGGCCTCTTCGCCAAGACCGGGTTGTCCGGGAACATTGGCGTTTTTCTCCTCCTGGTAAACATCGGGATCCTGGGATGGGTGCTCTGGCACGAATGGCTGCGCTACCTCAGGCCCTACGACCCGGTAACCACCTCCCTCGATGTGGAGAAACAGCACCCGGGTCTCAGATCCCTCCTGGTTTCCTACATGCAGCTCAAGGACGGGCCCGGCTCCGACCAGGATAATGTCTCGCAGTCCCTGATCGACGCCATGCGTGACCAGGCCATCGAACGCAGCCGCCCCATCGATTTCAAGGAGATCGTCGACTTCGGTCAGCTCCGCAGGATCCTGGTCATGGCCGGGGGAGTGCTTCTCGTCTTCGGTTTCCTGGGGGCCCTCAACCCCGCTCACACCGCCACCCTCCTCAAACGCCTGACGGGTTCGGATGTCGAATACCCGACCCAGACCGTGGTCGCCGGCAGCACCGGCAATCTCACCATCCGGATCGGATCCGATGCCACCATCTCCGCCACGGCCTCCACTGACCATGTCATCCCCGAGAAGGGGACCCTCTACTTCAGGGAGGCGTCCGAGGACAAGTGGAAGGATCTCCCCATGAAGAGGGTGGAGGGCTCTGCAAATGAGTTTTCCCGCCAGATCACGGCCAAGAATCTCACCCGTGACACCCTCTTCTACGTGCGCCTCGGCGACGACCGCAGTGACCAGCACACCATCAGCATCATCACCGCTCCGCGGATCACGGACATCAATCTCGTCCTCAAGTATCCCGATTACATGGATAAGGAGAACGGAAAGAGCGATCAGCTCAACCTGGAGGTGCAGGAAGGCACCACCGTGAAGTGGACCGTCTCCTGCGACACCCCGGTGAGCACCTGGGAAGTGCTGGTCCCGACGGCCTGGGGAGCAGCGGAAGCTGGGACCGGGGAGAAGCCGGAAGCCCCCGGGGATAACACCCCGAAGTTCCGCACCCTCCTCGCTGACCTCGACGAGAGTGGAACCACCGCAACCTTTGAACTGCCTATCGAAACGGCCCTCAAGTACTCCTTCCGCTGGGTCGAACAGGCGAATGGCTTCAGTTACGAGGATGTCCAGCACGGGGTCAAGGTCACCAGCGACGGCCTCCCGGATGTCGACCTCCTCCAACCCCGTGAAATCGGATACGCCACCGCGGGCAAGATCGTGAAAATGGAGGCCAAGGGCACCGACGACATCGGGCTCGACAAGGCCTGGCTGGTCTATTCGCTCAACGGCGCAGACGAGAACAAGGTAGAAATCTTCAATTTCAACGGAGACACCAACAAAACCTTCGACTACACTTGGAAGTTGTCCGACAGCCTCAAGGAACTGAAGCCCAACGACCGCATATCCTTCGCCATTGAGGTGGCCGACCGCCATCCCGACCGAAAAATCCACCTGCGACGCACGGCCCCGCGACAATTGACTGTCGTTACTTCCGAAACGTATTTAGACTGGTACCGTGCAGAGTACGGAGCGCAGATCGAAGAACTGAAGCGCTCCCGCAATCAGGAACTGGCCGCCCAGAAGGCAGTTACGCAACTACAGACCGAAGAGGGCATCGAACCCACCGAACCCACAGAAGAAGATGAAAACGAATAACGGATTTCTCACCCTGGCATTCGTTGCTACGAGCCTCCTGACCTTCCCCGGCCTTGCCCAGGAAGAAGGGGAACGGGCCGACAGCATCGTGGGCACCAAGAAACGGCTCGGTTCCGAGGTGAACCGACAAAACGGGGTGGGTCGTCGCATGACCTCGGTCGAACGCCGCCTCAGCTTCCTCCTCGAGGATCTCCAGTCCAACGGCCTCGCCGAGGAAGGGGGCGCCGTCACCCTCAATGAGACGCGTAATTCGCTGGGGGGACTCCGCACCAAGAAGGTGGTGGTCGCCCGTGATGAGCTCTCCAATGCCCGGGAGAAGTTCCGGCCTGGCAAGCCCGACGACGCCCACCCCCACATTGCGGAAGCTGGCAAGACTATCGAGGAAATCGTCGAGCAACTCGGCAAGATCATCTCCGGGGCCAATACCGTTCTGGTGGACGACCTCCTCGTGAAACAGATCCGGGAGATTATCAAGACCGAGGAGTTCATGCAGCGCCAGACCAAGCGATGGGGCATCGAGGCCTACAGGAACAAGGAAGCCGCCAAGGTCGACCAGGCCCGCCTGGGTCGCGCCCAGCAGGCCGTCATTGACCGCTACGGTCAGTTCTTCCAGACCCTTGTGAAGGCCCGCAAGGAAGCCGTCGACGAGGAGACCCTGAGCCGCTTTGGCCGGGCCGAACTCTCCCTCCTGGAGAGCAAGCCTGTCGCTCACATGGCCCGCGCCATCGAGCAGATCGCCCAGACCAAGGCTGCCGACGCGGTGACGGACCAGGAGAAGGCTCTCGAGGCCCTCCGCGAGGCGGAGAAGATCCTGGGCGCGGAGTCCAGCGGCATGTCCGACCTCGTCGAGGACATCGCCCAGATCCTGGCCGACCAGAAAGACCTGCAACAGGACACCGTCCAGGCCGAGGGGGAGGTCTTCAAATCGGAACAGAGCCAACTGGAAGGGCGCCAGCTTGAAATTGGAATCAAGATCGAGGAAGTGGCCGAAGAACATCTTACCGAAGAAGCGACTCCCGATGCCGAGGACCCCCTGCGCGACGCCCTGACCGAAGCCGGGGAGCACGTGACCGTGGCGGCCGCTGAGATCAATACCGGCAACAAGGATGGCGGGATCAAGGCGCAAAGTGACGTCATTGCGGCCCTGGAGAAAGCCCTCGCAGCTGCCGAGGCGGGTGCGGAAGCCGAACTGGGATCCGGTGACGGCCTTGCCGACGACGGAAGCGATGGCTTCGGCGACGAGGGTTTCGGCGACGATGGCTTCGGCGACGATGGCTTCGGCGACGATGGCTTCGGCGACGAGGGTTTCGGTGACGATGGCTTCGGTGACGACGGAGCAGGTGCTGGAGCAGGTGCTGGTGCAGGTGCTGGAGCAGGAGCTGGAGCAGGAGCTGGTGCTGGAGCAGGTGCTGGTGCTGGTGCTGGTGCAGGAGCAGGTGCTGGTGCTGGTGCTGGAGCAGGTGCTGGTGCAGGTGCAGGTGCCGGACAAGGCAGCGGACAGGGTAGCGGGCAAGGGCAAGGGCAAGGGCAGGGCGGGCAGGGCAAGGGCAATCCCCTCGACCTGCAGGAAAGCTCGGCGGCCGGAACCTCTTCCACCGTCGCCCAGGGCGATGCGGTGGCTCGCAGCCGACAGTCCATCAATTCTCTCACCCGGCGCCGACGCTCGGCCGCCATCCAGAATTACGTGCAACCGCTCCCGGTCGAGTTCCGGAAGCTGGTTGCCGAATACTACGAAGCCCTTGAGGAATGAACGCCCGACCACTTCGCACAACCACCGTGGCTGCCCTGACCGCAGCCTCCCTTCTCACCTCCACCCTGCCTCTCGCCCGGGTGCAGGCGCAGGATGAGGCCGCGCAGACCCAGACAGTCGGAGTGGCCCGCCTCTCCCCCGAGGCGGAAGCCGCCATCACCAAGGGGCTGGCCTATCTCGCCAAGGACGGGGTCCAGAACCCCGATGGCAGTTGGGGCGGATCCGGCAACCCGGTGGCTGAGACTTCGGTCGGACTGATGGCCTTCATGCTGAAAGGCTACGTGCCGGGCCGCGGTGAATACGGACGGCTCATGGACAAGGCGATCTCCTACCTCATCAACAAGGGACGGGACCAGCGGGGGTTTCTGGGCACTCCCAACAACCACGCCGGAATGTACGAGCATGGCCTGGCCGTCCTCGCCCTCTCCGAAGCCTGGGGTCAAAGCAAGAATCCCCGCCTGAAGACCTCCCTGCGCCGGGCCGTCGACATCATCCTGCGCGCCCAGAATGCCGAGGGTGGCTGGCGCTACAACCCGGAACCACGGGACGCCGATCTCTCCATGACTGTCATGCAGGTGGTCGCTCTCAATTCCGCGCGGGAGGCCGGCATCTCCGTCCCCGACGCCACCATTGAGAAAGCCACCAAATACGTCCTGACCTGCCAGGACGAGGATAGCGGTGGTTTCCGCTACCAGCCCGGTGGCGGGGAACCGGGATTCGCGCGGACCGCAGCCGGCGTGATGTCACTCATCATGTGCGGACAGCGCCGGCACAAGGCCACCCAGCGTGGGCTCGCCTTCCTCAAGGCCTATCCCGACCGCAAGTTCGACAAGAACTACCCCCGTTTCCACTACTCACACTACTATGCGGTCCAATCGATGTACCAGGCCGGCGAATCCGATTTCCAGGCCTGGTACCCGAAGATTGCGGCTACCATCGTCTCCAAGCAGCAGCAGGACGGAAGCTGGGGCGGTGCCCACGGCACGGTCTACGGAACCGGATTTTCCATCCTCATCCTGGGAGTGCCCTACCGCTACCTTCCCATCTACCAGCGCTAACGGTTGATCCACCCGCCGGACGGGATTCGGGGTTCCGGGGCAGGCCGGAAGCCAGGGGCCTGAGCCGCGTCAGTCGCATATGATCCGCCTCCCTCACAGCGTCGCCACCGGCCTCCTCGCCAGTGCCTGTGCCTTGCTCCCGGCCGCACCACCACCGGCCGGGGCTGGACGGATGCTGCAGCAACTCGAAAGCAAAAGTTGGATTCAGCAGGCCGAAGCCCTCCACTACCTCGGCGAACACCGGGTGGAGCTGGCCATTGATGATGTCCGGGCCCTGCTCAACGACAAGACCGTCCATTCCTGGATCCGTGGACGCGCCCTGCTCTCCCTGTCTCAGATCGAGAACGGGGTGGATCCCGGTGAATTCGGCAAGTGGGTCGCACACGACCAGAGCGCTCTCCGCGCCGCCGCCGCCGAGGTGCTCGAACTCCACGGAGGCAACTCCGCAACGACCTGGATCGGTATCCTCCTGAAAGATGCCGATCCTGTGGTCAAGTGCCACGCTGCCGCGGCCCATGCCCGCCGGAAGAAGGAGGCCGCCTGGGCGGTGGTTGATCAACTCACCACCGCCCCAACCCCGCCCCTCGCCCGGGCCTCGGCCCGGGCCCTGGCCTTCACCGGCAATGAAGCCGCCCTCGCACGCCTGGGCAGGCAGCTCACCAATCCCGACCTGATGCGCGAATCGCTCCGCGGGATCAGCGAAATCCAGAGTGCCGTCCTCATTCCAATTCTGCTCAACCTCCTTCCTGATCTCGAGGAAACCGACCTCAACTACGGGGCCATCCTTACCGGTCTGCAGAACCAGGAGTGGAAGGAGGTGACCGCCGCCATGGCTGAATTCATCAAAAGCGGCGACGAAAAGCGGGTGCGCACCGGAGCCCGCCTCATCACCACCCTCACCCGCTCCCCGGAACTGGGACCGCCACTCCGCGCTGCCCTGGCCAGAGCCAACGAAACCGAGACGATCGAGGCGGGCCTGATCGCCCTCGGTTCCGCGGCCATGAACCCTGACGAGCACCACCAGTTCTTCAGTAAAACCCTCAAACACGAGGAATCCTCCATCCGCTCCCTCAGCATCCGCTGCCTGGCCCATTGCAGGGAAATCAACCACTACGACATTCTGCGCGAGAGCCTGGTCGATGAGGATCCCGAAGTGATCCGGGCCGCCCTGAGTGCTCTCAAGCGCCAACCGGCAGTGAACGCCCCGCAGGGCCGCCTCGTTGCCTACCTTGAGGCGCCCCTTTCCAGCGACGACGAAACCGTTCGCGCCCTGGCCTATGAAGTTCTCGCCCACGCGGGGAGTGAAGCGGACTTCCGCCCCGCCATGGCTGCGCTGGAAGAACTCCTCACCGGCACGGATGACATCCTCCGTGTTGCCGCCGCCAAGGCGCTCGGCGCCCTGGCTCCGGAAGACCAGATCGGAGAAGTGGTGGCGGCCCAGGGTTACCTCGCAGACTGGATGGTGATCGGCACTTTCCTCAACGACAAGGAACACAAGGCCTTCCACGAGGTGCATGAACCGGAAAAGGAAATCGACTTTGAAAAGACCTACAAGGCGACCTACATCTGGCTCCTCGAAGGCCGGAGCGACAAGCCCATCGAGCGCGAGGTCACCTGGGGCGAGGGAATCGTAGACCGGACCGACGGAAAGCTGGCCATGTCCTCCCAGCTCCCCCCTCCCGGATCATTCGCGGTGGGCTACGCGGTGGCCGACATCCACGTGGATACCGAAAGGGAAGTCACTCTCGATATTGACGGTGATGACGCCTTCCGTATCTGGCTCAACGGTGAGAAAATCTCAGAGAAGATCGCTCCCTACCAGCACCGCAAGGACTGCATCGCGGAAGACAAGGGGCGACAGGTCAAGCTCGTGGCCGGAACCAACCGCTTCATCGTCAAGTCCGCCAATGTAGACTACCGTTGGTGGGTGCGCCTCCGGCTCACCGATTCCAACGGAATCCCGATTCCCTTCCGAACACCATGACGCCGGGACTGCGAGCGCTCTTCTGCTGTCTGCCTTTTCTCGGGTTTCCGTCTTTCACGGCGGCGAAGGATCCTCCCTCCGACCCCCGCTGGGCCGAAGCCCAGCGCGCCTACGATGCTGGTCACGACGATGAAGGCCACCGTCTCCTGATCGACCTCGCGGAATCCCATCCCGGCCACCTCGACCTCGCGGTGACCTGCTACTCAACCATTCTCGCAAAAGAGGGCAGCCTCCTGAAATCCGATCCGTGGATTGATCTCGCCTCCGAACGTCTCGTCGCCCTCGAGCAGATCGGAGCCATTTCCGCAAACACCCACTCCATCCACGAGGCTGTCCCGCGGGTTATCGACAAGGCCCTGCTGGAAGGGCGGCAACTCGAAGCCCGCGAAACGAGCAACCGCCTCTATCAGCAAAACCCCAATGATCTCTATTGGCGCGTCCGCCGGGCCTACAATTACCGCCGCATGGATCTGCTGGAAGCCCGTCCGCTCTACCAGCAGATCAGGGAAGACTACGACCCTGATCACCCCCACGCCTCCACCCGTAAACTCTGGAACTGGATGAGCACCGAGCTGAAGACCATCGAGAGTCTGCCCCTGCCCATCTATCCCCTGCCGGAGGGAACTCCCCTTGCCCACATGGAACCCGACGATCCGGATGGCTACTGGCGGATCGTACTCGACCGTTCCCCCGCTGATATCCCGGGCCAGGTCGATCGCGTCGCCGCCCTGGCCGGCGGACAAATCGTCCCCTGGCAGGATCAGACGGGCCTGACCGATCCCTTGCGGGCCCTCGATCTCCATCTGCGGTCCAAGCCCACCGCCGAACTGGCCGCACTGCGCAAGATCCAGGACGATCACTTCGTGCGGGAGACTCTTCCGAGCCAACCTACAGAGGCCTACCTTCTCGCCCTGAGCCGTCGGTTTGCCTGGTCCGCCGAGGTTCACCGGAGACTGCTCTCGGTCGGCAACAAAGCTCTCTGGGAAGGCCGTGCCGAATCCGCTCTCCGCAGCTTCAGTGAACTGCTCGCGCACTCCGCCGATCCCCCCCTGAGGGACGCCGCCCAGGTGGGATTCTGGACCGCCCTCAGGTTGATTGGTGCCATCGACGAACTGCGGACCTCGACCGGTGCCATCGACCCGGGCAGGGAATATCCCTGGATGGGCGGGACTGCCAGGGGTTCACAGATCAGGTCGGAGCTTCTCAAGGGCAGCTCCACCCCTCCTCCAACCCAGGCGCCAGCCCTCAGGGGGCTGAGCCAGCACATCCTCCAACTCCCTCCGGTCTCTCCCTGGCCCACCGACACCCCTGCCATCGGCTTCGGAATCGACCTCCAGGCCGCCGGTTCGCAGATCATCGTCAGCGGTCGCAACCTGCTGGTGAGCTACGACACGGATAATCCGGGTGATCCTCTCTGGTCACAGCTTCAGCGTCATCCGGTCGAACAACACCGCCGCACCGGCTTTCATCCCGGTTACTTCCGTCCACTCATCCTCAACGACACCCTCTACACGCGCTGGGGTCTGACCTCGCTCCCCAATGGCGTTGCGGCCTTCGACCTGGCTGGAGGGCAACCGCTCTGGTCCTACACCTACGACCGTGGCACGTCCCCCTATTCAAAAGGGGTTCCCATGGCCGACCCCGTGGCCGCCGACGGAGGACTCTTCTACCTGCAGTGGCATACCCCTGGTGATGTCACCGACCGCAACCGGACGGTGAGCCTCATCCACTTCGATCCCGATGAGCAACGCCCCCGCTGGTCGGCTGATCTCGCCAGCTCGGGCCGGGCCATCGATTTCGCCAGACGCATGGAGCGCTCTGCTCCGCAAAACGCCATCTACGGGAATGCGGTCACCGTCCATCGCGGGGCAGTCTACTGCAACACTAATGCCGGGATGATCATCCGCTGCGACGTTCGTGACGGCCGCGTCGACTGGATTCACAATTACCGCCGGAAGAACTCCAGCCTCGTAGCCGAAAACCTGGGTGCCAGGCCGATCATCAGCGGCAGCACGGTCATCTGCATGCCCCGGGATGACGGGCGCATCTTCGCGCTCGACCAGGAAACAGGCCTCCTGATCTGGGACAATCCCCTCGTCCTGGGAACCGAGATGATCGGAGTCTCCGGAGACACCCTCGTCGTGCGGGGAGTGGGAGTGGTCTGCGGGCTCGACCTCAAGACCGGGAAAGCCCGTTGGTTCCGGCCCCTCTCCCGGCGGACCCTCGGGCGTGCACTGCTTCTTGGGGACTCCGTCTACCTGGGATCGGTTGACGAGTTGCGACGCCTGGAAGCCCGGACCGGCAGGGTGCTGGAGCGTCGCCCCTGGAACCTGGGCGAAGCCCGGCCCCTGGGATTCACCATCGCCCACGGCAGGATCTTCGTGGTGAGCGACAACCCTGCGCCGGATCGCCGGCACGCTGTTGGCCAGCCCCTGGCCCGCATTGAATCCGCACCGACCCCGCTCAGCCTCCCTCTGCAACGCACCTGGAGCCTCACCCGCAGCGATGCACGCATCGCCCTCGCCCCGGCCTCTTCGGGATTGCGTGACACTGCCTATCTCCTCTCCGGTGGCATCCTGGAATGTCTCGACCTCAGTCCCAGCGGATCGATCAAGTGGCGCCGGTTCGTAGACGCTCACAACGCAACCCTCTCCTTCCTCGGGGAGAAGCTCCTCCTGGTGGAAAAGGGGCGTCCCCGCCGCGGCCATGGCCGGGCCATCGCGCTCGGAGCCACCGACGGCCGCTTCCTCTGGGAGGCTCCCGTTCCCTCCAGCCTCGATAATCTCTTCTTCTTCGGTAACCGGCTGATGTACCACGACCGCCGCGGCAAAATGGTGATCCTTGACCTCGAAACCGGCAAGCGGGCCTGGGAACGCACCCTGAGTGAAGCCCATCTCGTCGATCCCTACTGGGACGGCGAAAACCTGCATGTCTTCCACGCCTCCAAGTGGCACGGACCTCACCACCTTGTTCTCCATCCCGCCACCGGCCGGACCATCCGGCGAGATCGTGTCATTGTTGCTCACACCGCCTCTCCCAATCTGGCCCGCCCCCTCGAAAATGGATGGTTTGAAGTGCGTTTTCCCGCTCGAACTGCCAGCTGGGTTCGTTTGACCGCCCTCTCCGAAGTGAATGGTCAGGGCTGGGCCTCCGCCGCCGAACTGCACGTTCTCGATGCGGACGGCAAACCCCTCCCCCGGGACAAGTGGATCATCGAAGCTGAACACGAACACAACAACGGTCTGCGGGCCCTGCCACCCAATCTGATCGACGGAGACCCCGCCACCTGGTGGCACTCGCCGTGGAAGCATCCCGACAAACCCTCCCTCGGAAAGATTGTTCCCCACCCCCATTTCGTCCACATCAACCTCGGGGCAAACCACCGCATCAGCGGGTTTCACTACCTGCCGGCCAAGATCAATAATAACAACGGCATGATTCGTGATTATGAGTTTCATGCGCGGATGGACGGCGACCGGGACTGGGGGCAACCAGTCGCCCGGGGAATCCTCGTCAACCGCCTCAACGTCCATCGCAATCACTTCGGTCCCGGCGCAGTCTTCTTCGACGCCCGCAACTACCCCAACAACAACCAGGCCGTCTTCCGCTACAATCTCGATGGCAAGGCTGCCCACCGCGTCGAGGAACAGGCCCACCTCCTCTCCATGCATGGCCGCTATGCCCTCATCACCTCCCAGAACAAGCTCATCCTGCGGCGCTCCGATGATCCCGACTACCGCTTTGAACTCACTCCCCACATCGAGCACGGCCGCCACGGTGATATTGTCATCGAGGGTGACCGTCTCATCATGGGCCGCCACAAGATCGCGATCGCCGACCTCAACGCCAAACGCTTCCTCAAGATCCCCGAGGATCCGAAATCACGTCGTCACCACAACGGAAACTTCGTGCGCCTGCAGAACGAACACTTCCTCAAGATCGTTCACCATGGCAACAAGCAGGAACTCACCCTCATCAACATGGCCACCGGACACATCACGGAGGGGACCCTGGAGACGCAGATCGAGCGCTTCACCGAAGACCGCTTCCTCAAGCCTGCCGGCGAGCGCCTCCTCACCTTCGACCGCACCCTCCTCTTCTACGACAATTCGACCCTGAGTGCGTGGGTGACTGCGAATTAAACCGAGGCGGCGGGCCCGAATGAACCCGCCGAAGGTCTTTCCAAGCATCCCGCCGAAGCATAAAGAGAAGCATGCGAACGCGCCTAAGCCTCCTCGCCTCCTGCCTCCTTCTCTCCGTCAACGCTCCGGCCAGACTGCCCAACATCGTCTATATCATGTCCGATGAGCTCGCCTACTACGAGCTCGGACATATGGGAAGCCCCTACCTCAAGACTCCCCGTATTGACGGCATGGCGAAGGACGGCATCCGCTTCACCCACGCCTTTGCCGCCGCCCCGGTCTGCGCACCCCTGCGCTGCAACCTGATGACCGGCAAGCACGCTGGACATGCCTCGGTCCGTGCCAACGACGGCGGCACGCCCCTGCGTGCCGACGAAACCACCATCGCTTCCCTCCTCAAGGAGAAAGGCTACGCCACCGGAGGTTTCGGGAAATGGGGTGCCGGTGGACGTGACTCCACCGGCGTGCCGGAAAAGCACGGATTCGACATCTTCTTCGGATACTACGACCAGGTACACGCCCACTCCTTCTATCCACCCTATCTCATCCGCAACAGCGAGGAAGTGAAACTGCCCGGCAACGAGGGCGGACGGACGGGCGAGACCTACTCCCACTACGCCATCATGGAGGAAGGCCTGGAATTCATCCGCAAAAACAAGGAGAACCCCTTCTTCTGCTACTTCCCCATCACCCCGCCCCACGGCATGTATGACATCCCCGGAGACGATCCGGCCTGGGAGCAGTACAAGAACGAAGCCTGGATCAAGGATGAGAAGATCCCGCAGGACGTGAAGAACTATGCCGCCATGGTCACCATGGTGGACAACAACGTCGGACAGGTCCTCGACCTCCTTGAGGAGCTCAAGCTCACCGACAATACCATCGTCTTCTTCACCGGCGACAATGGCGGCCAGGACCGCTTTCGTTCCGGCGACCATCCCCGGGGATTCTTCAGCCCCAACAAGGATCCCGGGACGGGAGTCGAATTCCGTGGCGGCAAGGGAAGCCTCTACGAGGGAGGCCTCCGCATTCCCTTTCTCGCGCAGTGGCCCGGCCGGATCAGGGCCGGACAGGTGAACCATCTCAAGTTCGCCCAGTACGACATCCTCGCCACCCTTGCCGAACTCTCCGGAACCAGGGCACCCGGGGACACCGACGGCATCTCCATTCTCCCCACCCTCCTCGGGGAAGAAGCCGCCGGGCACAAGCAGGAGGCCCATCCCCACTTCTACTGGGAGTTCGGCAACATGCAGGCCGTCCGTCTCAACAACTGGAAAGGCGTGCATATCCGCAACAAGCAGAGCTGGGAGCTCTACGATCTCAAGGCGGATGTCAGCGAGACCACCAACCTCGCCGCCAGGCACCCCGAAGTGATCGCCCGGATGAAGGTGATCATTTCTGAAAACCATGAACCCGCCCGCCCCGGCACCTACACCACCCGGGAGCGGCACGAACGGGATCGCCAGGCCAAGTGGGGGACCTCCAGGCCCCAGGCTTCACCCCGCATCAAGGGCAGGAACCGCATCAAGGACAGGAACCTCGTGCCCTTCGAAAAGATGAAACTGGTGCGCTTCAGCAGCGAGAATCAATCCAACAACCGCAAGGCGATCTTCACCATCGATGGGCGGCCTGACACCATCTGGCACTCCAGCTGGTCGGATGGTCTCAGCAAACACCCCCACGAACTGGTCATCGATCTCGGCGCAACCTACCACGTCTCCGGCTTTCGTTATCTCGCCCGCCAGGATGGAGGCTGGAATGGAGCCTTCGCCAAAACGGAGTTTTCCGTGGGCAACTCCCCCACTGACTTCGGCTCGCCGGCCGCCACGGTCACCTTTACCAAGGACAGGAAGGTGCAGTCGGCGCGCTGCGGGAAGCCCACCCGGGGACGCTACGTCAAGGTCCGTGTCCTCTCCGAGGTCAATGGCGAAGCCTGGGGTTCCGCAGCTGATATCGGAGTGATCGGAAAGCCCGCAAAGTGACCTTCCCCGGTCAACACTCCCCGAGCGCTGCATAGTCGATCGGTCGAGAACGGTGGTGACCGGAAAACCCGAACCCCGTCTCTTCGACTTTTCCTTGACCCCGGCCTCCTCCGCGGCAGGTTCACTTGGCCCTGAAACCATGTTCATCCCCCGTTCGACATCCCGGCTCTCCTGGAGCCTGCTGGCGATTGTCCTGACCCTTTCACTCGGCGGGGCCGTGAACGCCCAGCTTATCCAGATCCGGGGCAACGACCGGGTCATCAGCAATGGAGACACCACCCCCGGCGGTGGCGATCATACCCACTTTGGCCAGATTCTGGCCGGCTCCGGACCCGTTGACCACGAGTTCACCATCCGCAACCTCAGCAGCGCACCGCTGCAGATCCTCTTCTTCCAGCGCACCGGACAACACCCCGGCAATTTCACGGTGATCGATCCTCCCGACCTGATCATTCCCGGGAACGGGAATTCCTCCATGACAATCCGTTTCCTGCCACCCGCCGCAAGCGGACTGCGCACTGCCACCATCCGCCTTGTAAGCACCTCTTTCGTGGACGGTGATTTCCGGTTCGACATCGCGGGAGAACTGGTTCTTCCCTCTCCCAACATCGTGATCTCCGGCAACGGAGTCGTGATTCCGGACGGATTTTCCTCTCCCGTCGTGGACAACAACACGAATTTCGAAACCCTCGACCTCGACGACGACCCCCTCACCCGCACCTTCACCATAAGCAACACCGGAGAGCAGAACCTCCGCATCCGTAGCGTCGATGTGGTCGGAATCAACAGTGACCAGTTCTCCATCAGCAGAAATCCCGATACTTTTATCGGACCGGACAGCGAGAGCACCTTCGAGGTTACCTTCGATCCAACCCGGGAAGGAGCGCACCGGGTCACCGTGCATATCAACAGCAACGACCCCACCCCGACCGAAAGGACCTACAGCTTCTCCTTGCGTGGCACAGGACAATCCCCCAGTCCCCGGCTCGTTCTCAGCGGAAACGGCCTCGATATCACTCCCGGCGACGAGACGCCCGATCCGGAGGATCACACCCGGTTCCCCGACACCGATCTGCTGTTCACCTCGATCCGCACCTTCACCGCGCGCAACTCAGGCAACGGCCCACTCCTGATTGACACCGTTGAACTCCTTGGCCCCCATGCCGCCGAGTTCACCGTGACGCAGACCCCCACCACCCCGCTTGAACCGGAAGAGGCATCCAGCCTTCAGGTCACTTTTCGTCCCACGGTGCAGGGACCCCGGATCGCCACCCTGCGCATCACAAGCAACGATCCCGCTCAACCCGTCTACGAAGTCGATCTGGAAGGCATCGGGGGGCGCTTCAAATTCCTTGGGATCGAACAAGACGGTGACGATGCTCTCATCAATTTCAGCACCACCTCCTCCGCAGGAACATACATCTATCGCATCTTCCACTCCACCGACATGGAGAAGTGGGATCCTGTCGGCTCGATTTTCTCCAATGGCAGGGAGACCCTGCAATTCCGCCACCGCAACAGCACCGGAAGCGCCAAGGCGTTCTGGTATGTGGAAGAATCGCGCTTCGAGTAGTCGTCACCCTTCCGGTCCGATCAAGTCGACCACGCCCTCCAGGAAACGGATGTGGCACTGCACGCGCCGATAAAGCGAGTATTCCGAGGGAGTCTCGAAGGTCAGAGCGGCACGGGCACCGTTGAGAAACAGGTGGATCGACTCCGGCATTCCCCCGATCTCCCGCACGATCTTCATCAGACCACGGGTACGCCGCATCACTCCGTTCTTCGGAATTCTTCCCTCCACTTCTCCCTGGTGGCGGGGGATGACCCCCTCCACCCGCTCAAGCAGATCCTCCCCCAGGCTCTCTCCCTGGCGGGCCAATTCGTAGACATACATCCCGTTGGCATCGAAGTCCTCATGGAGACTGACCGCGACTGCGAAATCCCGCCTCGAGATGAAGTCGAGCAGGGCTCCGATGACTGGAATCCCGGGACGATCGAAAGAGCGGTTCAAGTCCCTCCCCTCGGCGTCCTCCCGCCTGTTGTTGCGCAATCCCCACGGGTTGAGGCAGGGAAAGATGGCCACCGGGTGCTCACGCAGCGATTGCACGTTGTTTTCCGCCCATTGCAGAAGCCCCTGCACCGCTGCTGGCTCATCACCGTGAATTCCCGCACTCAGATAGAATCCATTGCCCGGAACGGAGCGACGGTTCCTCAACCCGAGAACCGGATTGTCCCCTCCCCCCGTCAGGCTGACTACCTGGAGATCCGCCTTCCGGGCAACCGCGCGCCAGCGCCTCAGGAGGTGGCCCACCTCATGACTGCGGTGGGTGGCCAGGTAGGCGCGTTCATCGGAATCCACATCCCTCGCTTCGCACAGGGCGACAATAACGTCGATCCCTATGACAGGGAAAAAGCGCCTCGCCGCGTGGCAAAGCACCAATTATAAAACCGGCAATCCTCTCCCGATCATGATCATCACCCGTTCCGCCTGTCTCTTCGCCCTGTCTATAACCTTCCTCTTCCTCTCGGGCAGCCAACCGCTTCAGGCCCAGAAAAAACAGATCCAGGAAGAGAAAAAACCGTGGTGGGATGCCCCCCAGCCCCGTTTCTCCAAATCGGAACTCGGTGGCATTTTCACCGGGACGATCGACATGCGGGGGGACGCAAAGGTCGGCAATCGCACCATCTACAAGGCGATCGCAGTCCGGCTGGGCGAGGGCGGCAAGGCAGGCACGGTCCTCTTTGACACCGAGATGATGCGCATGGCCTGCGCCATTCCCGACAAACCGGTCATGTTCAATACCTACCGTGACGGACTGGGCGGAGCCGGTCACTGGGTTGGTTCACCCTATCTCTTCACCACCGAGAGTGGCCCGGCCTGGGCCGATGAGGGCGGGAACTTCCAGGATGTGCGCAAGGGCAGGAAGGCCGGTCCGTTGCCCCGGGCATGGGCTCAATATCGCGGACTCTACCGACATGGCGAACGGGTGGTCTTTTCCTATCGCATCAATGGGACGGGCATTCTCGACATGCCCTGGATCGAGGAAATCGATGGAATCAGACTCTTCACCCGGACCCTGGAAGTGGAGCCCTCCAAGTCCATGCTCGTCCTGCGACTCTGCCAGAACCGGAACGACCCAGGGGTCCTCACCACCGTGCTCCCCTGTCGCGGGACCGGCCCCGCGGTGGAAGTGGCTGAAAAGGACGGCCACTGGCATCTCGGAATCAAGCCCCGTCAGGAGACCATCCGTCTCAAGCTGGTGATTGGATCCATCCCTCTCGACCAGTCCAAGAAGATCGCCGCCACCGTCAACAAAGTGGCTCCAGCTGAGGATCTCTCGCGTTCCACCGGGGGGGGACCGCCCCGGCATCCCCAGGCCCTGGTGACCCGGGGAGCGATCGGTCAGGAGAAGGGTCCCTACGTTCTCGATACCATCACTCCGCCTTTCGACAACCCGGACAGGATTCTCTTTCGATTCGGTGGGCACGACTTTTTCTCCAACGGTGACATCGCGGCCTGCACCATCGACGGGGATGTATGGCGCGTATCGGGCATTGATGACAAACTCCGCAAGGTCGAATGGCGCCGCTACGCCGCCGGCCTCTTCCAGCCGCTCGGACTCAAGGTGGTCGAGGACAAGGTCTACGTTCTCGGACGCGACCAGATCACCCGCCTCCATGATCTCAACAAGGACGGTGAGGCAGACTTTTACGAGTGTTTCAACAACGGGTGCCGCATCGGGAAGCACGTGCACGAGTACGCCACCGGACTCGAGACCGATCCCGCGGGAAACTTCTATTTCGTGAAGGGGCATGGTGCCAACAACGAGCACGCCGGAACCCTGCTCAAGGTCTCCAAGGACGGATCGCAGATCGAGGTGGTGGCCACCGGCTTCCGCTGGCCCAACGGGTCCGGCGCGGGACCAAACGGTGAACTCACGGTGGCCGATCAGCAGGGGACATGGGTCCCCTCCTCACGCGTGGACCTTATCAGGAAGGGCGGCTTCTATGGCTTCATGAACGCTCATCACCGGGCTGAGAAACCCACCACCTACGACGGCCCTCTCTGCTGGATCCCCCACAAGATCGACAATTCCTGTGGCGGACAGGCCTGGAACACCTCCAGGAAATGGGGACCCTTCCAGGGCCACATGGTCCATTGCTCCTATGGCAAATGCACCCTCTTCCTCGTCCTGCAGGAAAACATCGGAGGAGTGGACCAGGCCGGCGTCTATCAGTTCCCCTTCAAGTTCCAGTCGGGAGGGATGCGGGCCCGCTTCAATCCCCACGACGGGCAACTCTACGTGAGCGGCCTGAAAGGCTGGCAGACCAGCGGGGCCAAGGACGGATGTCTCCAGCGCGTGCGCTACACCGGTGCCGAGGTGGCCATGCCCAAAAGCCTTCACATCCACGAGAACGGCATCCGCGTCGGCTTTACGCAGAAAATCGACAAGGAACTGGCCGAAGATCTCGACAGCTGGCAGATCGAGCAGTGGAACTACCAGTGGACGGGAAAGTACGGGTCAAAGGAATACAAGGTCTCCAACCCCTCCGAGGTCGGGCATGACAAGGTGAACGTCACCTCCGCCAGACTTCTCTCAAGCGGCACCGAGATCTTTCTCCAGATCCCCAACCTGGCCCCCGTCATGCAGATGAAGATCCACTTCGATCTGGAAACCGCCGGCGGTGATGAAATGATCGGAGATCTCTACAATACGATCCATGCCTTGGGATCGGCTTTCTAGGGAAGACCCGGCTCCCGCTCTACAGGATCCCGGTAAACGCCTCCACCACTCTCTCGATATCTGCTGGTGACACATCCAGATGGGTCACCAGTCGCATCGGATTCCCGGGATAGACCAGGATGCCCCTCTCCTTTAATCGCCCGGGCAGCTCGTCCCGTTTTTCCTCCGGCAATCTGACATACACCATGTTGGTCTGCACCAGTTCCATGTCGACCTCGCACCCCTCCTCCCGGGCCAACCCCTCCGCCAGGCGTCGCGCATTGGCATGATCATCAACCAGGCGTTCCACGTGATGCTCCAGGGCATGGATCCCCGCTGCCGCCAGCAGACCCGATTGTCGCATGCCTCCGCCCACCACCTTGCGCCACCGCCGGGCCTCCACGATAAAGTCCGCCGACCCGGTGAGCACCGAGCCCACTGGCGCCCCCAGTCCCTTGGAGAGACAGATCGAGACGCTGTCAAAGGGCGCCGCCAGTTCGGTCACGGGACGGTCCGCCCTGACCGCCGCATTGAAAAGCCGCGCTCCGTCCAGGTGCAGGCTCAGGCCGTGCCTGTCCACCAGCGCGCGCGCTTCCTCCGCATGCCCTCCGGGCAGGACCCGTCCGTTGGTGGTGTTCTCAAGACACAGGAGCCGGGTGCGCGCATAGTGATAATCGTCCGGTTTGATGAGGCTCTCCACCTTCTGCAGATTGAGGGTGCCGTCCGCTTCAAGATCGAGGGGCTGGGGCTGGATCCCCCCCAGCGCTGCGCCTCCCCCCCCCTCGTGGATGTAGGTGTGGGCCTGCTGGCCCACGATATACTCGTCTCCCCGGCCACAATGGGTGAGGAGCGCACAAAGATTGCTCTGCGTCCCGCTGGCAACGAAGAGACCGGCTTCTTTTCCGAGCATCCCGGCAGCAAGGTTTTCCAGCCGGTCCACGGTGGGATCGTCCCGGAAAACATCGTCCCCCACTTCGGCTTCCGCCATCACTCGCCGCATCTCCGGTCCCGGCCGGGTCACCGTGTCGCTCCGCAGGTCGATCAGGCTCATCGCAAAGAGCCATAGGTTACCCGGAAGATCAGGGCAAGCCCCCCGGGAGCGCCCGATCCTCTCTCCCATCGTCCCCGATGAAGAAGGATCCGCAGCGCAGGCACACTCCTGAAGTCGAGGATCCCCTTGCTTCGACTGCCAAGGCGCCTGAAGATCCACCCCATGCGACTGACCTGCCTCGCTCTCACGCTGGCACTTGCCGCTCCGCTCCCTGCCAATCCGGTCCTCATTCGCGAGACCGGTCCGCTCACGCCAGAGGAGGAACTCAGGGGGTTCAGCGTTCCGGACGATTTCGAGGTGCAACTCTTCGCAGCAGAACCCCTGATCAACAAACCGATCAACCTGGCCTGGGGTGGGAAAGGGCGGCTCTGGGTCTCCTCGACGGTGGAGTATCCCTACGCTGCGAAGAAAGACAGGTGGATCGACGAGAGAGGATCGAGGGTCCGGGACAGCCACGACGCCATCAAGATCCTGGAAGATGTCGATGGCGACGGGAAGGCCGACAAGGTAATCGAATTCGCAGATGGTCTGAACATTCCCACTGGCGTGCTGCCCTGGCACAGGCCGGAACACAAGGACGGCTGTATCGCCTGGAGCATCCCGAATATCTGGTACTTCGCCGATACCACCGGGGACGGCAAAGCCGACCTCCGCGAGGTCCTTTTCGGGCCAATGGGTTACGAGCGGGACACCCACGGGATGTGTTCCAGCTTCCGGTTCGGTGCCGACGGCTGGGTTTACGCCACGCATGGATTCAACAACACCTCCACGGTCACCGCAGGGGACGGTTCCCGCGTAGAGATGCATTCTGGAAATGTCTTCCGCTTCAAACCGGACGGTTCACGTATCGAGATCTGGAGCCATGGACAGGTGAACCCCTTCGGTCTCTGCTTCGACAAAAGGGGCAATCTCTACAGCGCGGACTGCCACAGTGCCCCGATCTACCAGCTCATTCGCGGAGCCTGCTATCCCAGCTTCGGAAAGCCGCACGACGGGATGGGCTTCGGACCCACCATGATCCAGCACACCCACGGCTCCACCGGGATCTGCGGAATCGTCTTCGTCGATCGCAACCAATGGGGTCGAAAATGGAACTATCGCATGTTCATAGGCAATCCGGTCAACTCGGTGATCAACCACGATGGAATCAAATATGCCGGCACCACCCCCATTGCAGTGGAGCAACCCGATTTCATGACCAGCAAGGATCCCTGGTTCCGGCCGGTGGATCTCTGCCTCGGCGGAGATGGGGCGCTCTACGTAGCCGACTTCTACAACAAGATCATCGGCCATTACGAAGTCCCCCTCGATCACCCCGGGCGGGACCGGGAGCGTGGGCGCATCTGGCGCGTGGTCCCCAAGGGAGGAGCCTTCGGCCCCGGTCCCATGACTCTCTCCAAACCCAGTGCCAATCCGGTTGAGGATCTCAAGTCCAGGGCTCCCTACACCCGGCGGGCTGCCGCGGCTCACCTCCAGCAGAACCCCCGGGCCGGAGCCCTGGAACCACTCCTTGAACTTTACTACCGCGAACGTCCCGACGACACCCACCTGCGGCACGTGCTCCGGCTTGCAATCCGTGCGCAACTTGGGGTGCCCGCGGCCCTCCAGAGCGAGACGGCGTCCCGGCTCCTGCCCACCGACATCGCCCTCGCAAGTCACAACCAGCCCACTTCCGCATTTCTCCTCCGGCGCCTGCAACATGGCCCACGGTTACGACACACCCTCGAGATTCTCAAGCACCTCGCCCGTCACGGGGATTCCGGGGTGGTGGAGGGCGCAATCGCATGGGTGAAAACGCAGCATGATCGACCGGTCCCCGTGCGCGCCCGCCAATCAGGCGCCCTGCTGCAGGGCCTGCAGGAGCGCGGCGAGCTGAAACCGCGTGCCTCCCTGATCCGCCTGGGACAGGAAATCGCCCGCGCGCTCCTCGACGAGGAACGAGAGATCCATTGGACGGCAAGCGCTCATCCCACCGATCCCGGGGGGGCTTCCCCATGGATCATCCAGCAACGCAGGTGCCGCGACGGAAAAACCATGGATGTCATCTCCAGCCTCCCCACCGGAACTCCCGGGGCGGAGACCTTCACCGGGATTCTGCGCACCGTCCCCTTTGAAGCTCCGGCCAGACTGAGTTTCTGGCTGTGCGGTCACCGCGGGCACCCGGATCAACCTGCTCACGAGAAGAACCTCGTGCGCCTGGTAGAAACAGCAACAGGCAGGGAATTGCATCGCAGCTACCCACCGCGCAACGATGCCGCCACCCGGATCGAGTGGGATCTCTCCGGCGCAAAGGGCCGCCAGGTGCAGTTGGAGGTGGTGGACGGCGACAATGGCGCCGCCTTCGCCTGGCTGGCGGTGACACGCCTTGAACCGGAAGTGGCCAAGGTGGAATCATTTGGACCGGCCGGAATTCACAGTGAACTCCTGCAGGAACTCGCCAGCCTGCTCCTGATCAGCGCCCCCGTCGACCTGCGCGATCGCCTGCGACCCTTCCTTCCTCCTGCTCCGGCGCCGGTTCCCGCTCCCGTCTCCAGGGAGGAGCGCACCCGGCTCGACCAGCTCATCGCACAGCGCACAACCTCCTTCGCAGGAGCCAGTCCCGACCTGGTCCGGGGGGAGGCGCTCTTCAAGACCCACTGTGCCTCCTGCCATCAGGTGGCTGGCGAGGGCGCCCTCCTCGGCCCCCAACTGGACGGTATTGGGGCCCGGGGTCCCGCCCGGCTGTGCGAGGATATCCTGGACCCCGACCGCAACGTGGATGCCCACTTTTATCTGACCACCCTGACGCTCAGGGACGGCACCGCTACGACCGGTTTTATCCGGGGGCAGTCAGGAGCCGTTCTCCTCCTCGTGGATCCCGCGGGCAAGGAACACCGGCTGCAGAAGGACGCGATTAAGAGCAGGGAACCCATCTCCCGCTCCCTCATGCCGCCCACCTTCGAGCACCTGCTCAAGGAGGCCGAATTCAATGATCTCCTGGGCTGGCTTCTCTCCCAGAAGAAGCAGTAACCCGGTGCGCCCCGGTCCCACTCTCCTGGTCGATTCCCGCTACCACTTGGCTCCCCGGGGTTTGGCCCCCCTGGCCAGGGTCTTGACCGAGTAGAGTGAGGTGCGGGCCGTGATGAAGAGAGTCTCGTAGTTGTCCCCTCCGAAGCAGACATTGGCGGGATGCTCGGGAGTTTCAATCACCCCGATCTTCCTGCCATCCTTGTCGAAGACATGGATTCCGCCCCGCGAAGTGGTGTAGATGTTCCCCTTGGTGTCGATGCACATCCCGTCACAGCGAATGTCGATCTCGAAGAGGGGAGCCCCGAGCATGCCCTCCTCGACAACGTCGAAGGCCCGGATCTTGCCGACCTTGCCGGTGTCCGCGATGTAGGCGCGCTTCTCATCGGGCGAAAAGGCGATGCCGTTCGGCATGTCATGTCCCTTGTAGAGGACATCGATGCCTGTCTTGCCGATGCGCCACACCCACTTCCCACCAATCTCGCCGGGCTTGCCCCTCAATCCGTAACTGGGATCGGTAAACCAGATCTGGCCATTGGAGAGGATGGCGAGATCGTTGGGAGAATTCAGCTTCTTCCCCCCGGAGTTGTCCGCAAGAACGGTGATTTTGCCCTTCGAATTGGTGCGAATCACGTTCCGGCCCGCATGCTGGCAGGTGAGAAGGTTGCCCTCCAGATCGAGGATGTTGCCATTGGACTGCTGCACCTTGCGGTATTGCTTGAGTCCACCCCCTCTCGTCCACTGCATGAGCACGCTGTTGGGAATGTCGCTGAAGACCACCATCTTCCGGGAGGGAATCCAGACCGGTCCCTCGGTGAATTTCATCCCGCCCCCGAGCTTCTCCACCCTGACATCAGGCGGAACGATCTTCGCCAGGTCAGCCCGGGACTGAATGGCAAGGGTGAGAGAAAGAATGGAGACAAGCGCAAGGGTGTGTTTCATGAAACCATCTTGCAGGGCCCTTGACGGTTGGCAATGCCCTTATGGGCTCCGCGGGTGGAGATTGTTTCCTCCCCGTTTGCACATGAAACCCACGCACTTCGTTGTCCCGGAAACTGTTTTTGTCCCCAGGATTCATTCTCCGGACTTCTCTGGAGCAAGCCGGCGACCTAGGGTTCCCTCCACTGGAATGAAAGATTTTTCCCCGATCGTCATGGTTTTGCTGACCCTGGGGTATGGCGCGGACCGAGGGGCGGCCCAGTCCGACAAATGGGGCAACCCAACAACGCAAAAAGCTGAATTTTACGCCGCCAGTGATGTCCCCCATTCCCAGATCGAGCTCACCAGACAATGGCACGAAACAGCTGCCAAGGCCTGGGGTAATTACGGACCCCTGGAGTTCTGGATTGTCGGCAGCAGCGAAACGGCGGCAAGGAAGCTGGACAAAAGATATTGCGGGGTAAGGAAGCAGAAAGATCCCTCCCTCAGCCTCAAACACTGCCTGAACAGAGGACACAATTTTGTTTCATATGCAAAAGACGGGAATGCAGGCCTGAATACCCGGCGCAATAAAAACGAAAAGTGGTCCGGTTTCATCATAACCATGTCCGCCAGGCGTCCCGGGCCGGAAGAGGAGGATTACAAGCCTGTGGTCCTGCACGAATATTTTCATGTCTACCAGCATGCCCACATTCTCAGCAGGAACGAATCTGTCCGGGAAAGCCTGAACCAGAAAAACCCATGGTGGGGAGAGGGCGGCGCCGAATACATGGCCCAGTTGCTCTACTCAAGACAGGAAGGGGTCCGACCGGGGTATTTAAAGGAAACGATGAAACGAAAACTGAGATCGTTAAAGGACCTCCGCAAAGGCGAAAACATCAAGGATATTCCCTATGGCAGGAGAGGGCGGATCTCCTATGACCTGGGGGCGTGGTTTATTGCATTCATCATCAGCAGATCCAGCGAGGAGTCTTATCGGGTCAGGTTCTTCAAGGAGCTCAACTCGAAGGGTTTCGAAGGCGCCTTCGTGAAAAGTTTCGGACAATCGTCGAAGGATCTTCTCGATGAATTTCACAACGGGTTCCTCCAGTTGGATCTTGAGGAACAGATGAAAATCATCCCTTAGCGTTCCCGCTTACACCTTACGGGACTGGCCTGCGGCATCCACGCGACGGAAGTCTCCCTTGTTCTGCCCCGGAACAAGGGCACCCGGTGCCGGCAAAACAAGCTGTGATTATTGGCAGCCCCATTTTCATGACGGCGCCTTGTGCCCAGTCTCCGGGAATGAAATCTGAAGGTTCCCGCCCGCTTTTCCGGATGGCGGATCCCTCCTCTCTGCGCTAAGAGGCCCCCATGTTCCCGTCCCTGCGTTATCTCTTTCCGCTGCTGGTGCTCGCCCTCATTGCGGTCGTCTCCCTGGGCGGGGGCCATGAAACTCCGGTCCCGCTCCGGGCCTACGTGGGCGCACGCATTATTCCGGTGACTGCTCCCGAGATCGTGGACGGAGTCCTCCTGGTCAGGGGCGAAACCATCGCGGCGGTGGGGAAGCGCGGCGAGGTTGTCATCCCGGATGACGCCGAAGTGATCGAGGTGAAAGGCAAGATCCTCTTTCCGGGTCTGATCTGTACGCACTCCCACATCGGAAAAGTCCAGGGTGGAGATGGCTCTTCGCCCATCCAGCCGGATGTGCGGGTGCTTGATTCCATTGACGTCCTCGACAGCACCGTTGAAAAGGCCCGCGCCGGGGGCATCACCATGGCCAACCTCATGTCCGGTTCAGGACACCTCCTCTCCGGCCAGACCGCCTACCTCAAACTACGGGACGGCAACACCATCGAGGATCTCGCGGTGCGCAATGAGGACGGTTCGATGGCGGGTGGAATCAAGATGGCCAACGGGACAAACTCCATCAAGGGTTCGGGTGGCTCCCCCGGCACGCGGGGCAAGTCAGCCGCGCTGGTCCGGGCCCAGTTCCTCAAGGCCCGGCGCTACCGCGAAAAGCTGGCCCAGGGTGGCGATGATCCGCCCGAGCGCGATCTCGCCATGGAAGCCCTCGTGGAGGTTCTTGAAGGCAAGCGGGTGGTCCATCACCACACCCACCGCCACGATGACATCATTACCGTGCTGCGACTGAAAAAGGAGTTCGGCTTCAAGGTCGTCCTGCACCACGTCTCCGAGGCATGGAAAGTGGCGGATGAAATCGCGGAGGCCAAGGTGCCCTGCTCCATCATCTATCTCGACTCACCGGGTGGAAAACTGGAAGCGCGCGACCTCGAGTGGAAAAACGGGGCGGAACTGGAAAAGCGCGGAGTGCTCACCGCCTTCCATACCGATGACCCAATCAACGATTCGCGCTGGTTCCTGCGCAGCGCCGGTCTGGCGGTGCGGTCCGGAATGTCCCGGCAGAAGGCGCTTGAGGCGGTCACCATCGCGGGCGCCGAAATGATGGACCAGGCCGATCAGACCGGGTCGCTCACGGTGGGGAAGAAAGCGGATTTCGTGATTCTGAATGGAGACCCCCTCTCGGTTTACACCCGGGTGCTGGAAACCCACGTGGAGGGAAAGAAGGTCTTCGACCTCGACGATCCCAGGGACAAACTCTGGGCCGAAGGCGGGTTTGGCGCCGGTCACAAGCGGCGTGCCAGCGGCTGCTGCTTCACCAGATAGGAGAATGATCCAATGAAGATTTACTCATTACTGACGATCCTCCTCCCGCTCGCGGTGGCGACGGCCAGCGCCCAGGTGGCCGTGCAGGCGGAATTGCTCTACCCCATGACCGGGGATCTCAAACCCATCGAGGATGGAGTGGTGCTCTGCTCGAAGGACGGCAAGATCGAGAAAGTGGGACCGGCCGGGGCCGTGCCCATTCCCGAGGGCTACCAGGTGCTCAAGGCGAAGGTGGCGACCCCGGGTTTCATCGATGCCCACGCCACCGTCGGCCTCTCGGGCATCCTGAATCTCGACCGTCACGACCAGGAACAACTGGAGAAATCGGCCCCGATCCAGCCCGAATTGCGGGCCATCGACGCCTACAACGGGCGCGATCCACTCGTGAAATGGATCCGCCAACTGGGAATCACCACTATCCACACCGGACACGCCCCCGGCGCCCTGGTGGCCGGGCAGACCATGATCCTCAAGACGAACGTCCCTACCATCACCGACCCGGAGAAAAACACCCTGCGTCCCTTCGCCATGGTGGCGAGCACCCTCGGCCCGGACGGCTTCGGGAGCGGGGGCAAAGCCCCCGGGAGCCGCGCCAAGTCGCTCGCCATGCTGCGCGAAACCCTCCTCAAGGCGCAGAGCCACCTGAAGAAGAGAAAGGAGGTTGAGGTCGGCATAATTGGGAAAGTCGATCCCGACCTCAGGCTCGATGCCCTCGCAGACGTCCTTGAAAAAAAAGTTCCCCTCCTCATCACGGCCCGACGCCATCACGACATCGCCGCCGCCCTGCGGCTCCAGAAGGAGTTTGGATTCCGCCTTGTCCTCGATGGAGCCTCCGAGGCCTACCTGCTGCTTGAGGAGATCAAGGCCGCCGGGGTTCCCGTTCTGGTCCACCCCACCATGGCCCGGCCCTATGGTGAGAACGAGAACATGACCTTCACTCTGGCCGCCAGGTTGCACGCAGCGGGCATCCCCTTCGCCTTTCAATCAGGATACGAAGGTTATGTTCCCAAGACCCGTGTCGTGCATTTTGAAGCAGCCCTCGCAGTCACCTACGGGCTTCCTCACGGGATCGCCCTGGCGGGCTGCACTTCGGCCGCGGCTGAACTGCTTGGCATCGCAGACCGGGTGGGATCTCTGAAACCGGGAATGGAGGCCGACCTGTCCCTCTTCGACGGCGATCCGTTTGAGACCACAACCCATTGTATTGGCGTGGTGATTAATGGGACGGTCGTTTCCGAGGTGGCAAAATAGAGTCAATCTGTCCGCCGGAGGAAAAGCTCCCCCGGTTTCGCCATGTAGATATCCGGTATCCTCGCATGAAACCAAATCTCCTCTCCGCCCTGGTCTTCACTCTGACCGGCATCTGCCTGGACGCTGCCATCTTCCATGTCCCAGGGGATCACCGGACAATTCAGGATGCGATCGATGCTGCTGCTCCGGGCGACGAGATCATTGTGAGCGAAGGTTCGTATCGGGAGCGAATCCGGCTCAAGCCGCGCATCAGACTCCGGAGCGCGGGCGACGACCGGAAGGGCAAGATCGGACTCGCGCGTGCCGAACGCACCGTGATCGACGGAGGGGGCATTCTCCCGGCAGGGAGAGAACCTGTCCCGGGAGTGTCAATGGCGCAGGGTTCGATCATCGACGGATTCACCGTGACAAACGTCGGACGTTACGATGATGCACGGTGGCGCGAGAATCACGCAACTCGGGGCGAAAACCAACCTCATGAGCATATCGGCGACTTCGGGATCCCCGGCATCGGAGCGGATGGTGTGAGCGGAAGGATCATCAACAACATCGTGCACCACAACGGGCACACCGGGATCGCCCTGCACGGGAACAATCCGGAGAAAGAGCAGCCCTCGCTGGTAGAGAAGAACATCTGCTACCGCAACATGGGAGGCGGGATCGGCATCATGACCCATGCTCGTGCCAGGATTCTCGGCAACACGTGCTTCGAAAACTTCTACGCCGGAATCGGACACAACAACGCCAGTCCGTTAGTCCAGGGAAACGAGTGCTCGGGGAATATCCGCGCCGGGATCGGCATCAGCGAGGGAGCCTCGCCTACCGTTCAGCGCAACAAGTGCCACCACAACCGGAGAGCCGGGATAGGCATCCGAACTGGAGAAGCCACCAAGCCGATCGTGGAGGACAACGACTGCTACGAGAATGGAATGGCGGGAATCGGAACCGACGAGGGCGCGGCACCCGTGATCCGCGCAAACCGCTGCCTGCGGAATGAGATGGCGGGAATCGGGGCACGGCACGACGCCAGGCCCGTCATTGAGCACAACGAGGTGCGGGGGAACAAACTTGCCGGGATCGGTTTCGAGGCATGTGAAAACGGAATTGCGATCGTCCGTGACAACACCGTGTGCGAAAACGGCATGGTCGCGATCGGGGTCCAGGCCGGGTGGAAGGTCCAGATCATCAACAACACCCTCTCCCGTCCCGATGGCATGCCCCCGGTCATCATGGTCTTCAAGAACGCGGAAGCCATCATCGACGGGAACACCATCGCGGGGCCCGGCGTAGCCGGTGTCCGCCTTGGAGGAACAGCCGAAATACGAAACAACATCATCCTCGGCCGGAAACTACGCCCCAATGGACCGCCGCAATTCGGGGTCTGGGCTCTCCCGGGGTCGCATCTCAAAATGAGCGGAAACTCGTTCAAAACGTGGCGCCACGCCCTTTACGCAAGTGACTCCACTGTGACGGCGACGGGCAACACCGCGGAAACGTTCGTGAGGGTGGCCTACGTAGTCGAGAAACCGTCCGCACCCGCAACCGTTTCCGGCAATATCGCAATCAGTTCCAACCCGGGGGACACCGCCGTAAAGGTTGACCACGAGCAGGGGGCGGTGAGGGACAATCTGGTGAAGCCAACAGCGAAGTAACGGGATTATCATTCTTCGCCTTGCGATCATGCCGAGGCATGCAATTCTTCGGGCTTCATGTCCTCACAACGCTGGTCATCATGACTACCCGCCTTCTCTCCAGCGTTCTCTTTCTTGCCCTGCCGGCGGCTGCCAGGACCTTTCCCGAGGCAGAGCAGATCGCGCACGAGCAGGGCGAAAACGCCCTGGAGCAGTCCGTCCAGGGAATCGCGAAAAAGGATCTGCGCAAGTACGTGACCCGCCTCGCCTCCCCGGAATACGAAGGCCGCGGAACAGGAGACAAGGGCGAACGCATGGCGACCGCTTACCTTGCGGCCTTCCTCGAAGGTCTCGGCCTGCACCCGGCCGGAGGGAACGGATCCTGCTTTCAGACCTTCGACTTCCCGGCGGGCATGAAACTGGACGGCGAAAATAATCTCACCTTTGACGGGGGAGGCCCTGCCGGGTTCGACAGGACCATCACCCCGGGAAAGCACTACCAGCCGCTTTCCTTCAGCCGTTCGGGCAGGTTTGGCGCAGAACTGGTCTTCGCAGGATTCGGGATTGTTGCCGGAGATTACGACAGCTTCGAAGAGCTGGAGGTGAAGGACAAATGGATCGTGGTCCTGCGGGGAAACCCGGAAGCACGTCCCCGGCTCCGAGGCTCAGGCCCACTCGTCGTCAAAGCCAACCTGGCGAAGGAAAAGGGTGCGATTGGAATCATCTTCGTCAAGGGAACCAACAAAGAGGTTTCGGCCGAACTTTTTCCCCCCAGCCAGGACATTGGTGGAGGCACGATCCTTCCCGCTCTCATCATCACTGACCAGCTGGCCGCCCCTCTCCTCACCGGGAAACCGGGACTTGCTTCCCTGAAGGACCTCTTTGAATCCTACTCCAAAGCGGAGAAGGTGAAAGGATTTGCCCTGAAGCAGAGGATCTCGGCCCGCATCGGAGTGGCCAGGAACCGCGACGAGGGACGCAACGTGGTGGCGCGCCTTGTGGTGGGCGAGAAGCCTTCAGGGGAAGCCATCATGATCGGAGCCCATATCGATCACCTGGGACACGGTAACCGGGGGGGAACCCGCGCCCGGGGGG
>MPLZ02110997.1_pt1 | contig 72858 bp, 69 predicted proteins | sample 1617311 | NCBI WGS metagenome assembly MPLZ02 (sample SAMN05944806, study PRJNA350692) | marine metagenome | biome: marine; feature: ODZ; material: water; isolation source: 160 m water sample filtered on 0.2 um supor filter | place: Pacific Ocean | collected 2012-04-08 | depth 160m m | reverse complement strand
GGTCCACTTATTATGAGAGAGATCGGGTTAGATTTCCCCTCTCATCAGCCAGCCCGGTCTGCGGTCTCCTGCACCACCACGAGCGCCAGCGCCTGATCGGCGATGACCGTCCGCAGGCGGCGATTTTCCAGCTCCAGGGCCTTCAGGCGCTTCAGGTGATTTACGCGTAACCCCTCGTATTCCTTGCGCCACCGGTAGTACGTCTGCTCACTCGTGCCGAGCTTTCTGCAGACCTCAGCCGTGGTCTGCCCTCGGGCGAGCTCGACTTCGGCTAGGCGGAGTTTGGTGATGATTTGCTCCGGCGTGCAGCGTTTCTTCGGCATCTCCTGCCCCCTCTCGGCCCAAAATCCTCTCTCTAGATTTGGACCGGTTTAAGGGGGCAAGGTCAGAACAAGTTATGGCGGAAGCGCCTGGGAGTCGAACCCAGCCCCCCCGCAGAGCGGGGAGCGACCGATTTTGAAGACCGGGAGGGCCACCGGGCCCCGTTCGCTTCCATGGCACTTCGGCGGGCCGAGGCGGCACACTCAGCCAGCAACCACACTCGAAACGCACTGGGTGGGAGGAGCGAAGCGTGGAGACCGCCGCGCGGGGTGCGCGACGGTCGCGTGGGTTGCTACTTTTCGATGAGCTGCACTTCGCCGGCGCGCGGGCCCTTGGCGGACTCCTCCACGGTGAACTCGACGTGCTGACCCTCACGGAGTAGCTCGAACACCACCCCACCCCGCACCGAGCTGCGGTGGAAGAAGTGCTCGATCCCGCCCTCATCGCGGATGAACCCGAACCCCTTATCGATGAGGAGCCGTGCAATCGTACCGCTTGGCATACCTTTAGTCCTCCGATCGACGAACCCCCGGGACCCATCCCCAGAGATGACGAGACCGCTTGTCGTGGGAGGCAGCCGCGATGTACGCGGCCCGCAAAGAGGCTGGAACGCGACACCGACGTTCTTCCCGCGGCCGGAACACGGCCCCGATTCCGGCCTCCCCGAACACTACGGAGGCCGGTCCACGCCAACACGTAGCCGTTGGAGCCCGCAGAAAAACAGACCCTATCCGACACCAACGCCAGCGTAAAGCGCGCCAAGTGTAGGTGGATCCCAAGAAGGAAGTCAAGCCTACACCGTGCTTTACCGGCAATTGCCGGGTCGGCGCGCCTCGCCCAAGCGATCCCACGGCTCGCGCCGGCGATCAGTGCCGCCCGGTAAGGCTAAGTTGTTGTCTAGCTTGACGTTGGAGCCGGTTTCGGTGCCGGCGGCTTCGGCTTCGGGTAGGTCGTCCAGAAGTGGCGGCCGCATCGCCGACAGGTCCAGAACTGCTGCGGTTTCCACTCCCCGTCGCGGGTCGGGTCGCTCAGTTCCATCTGGTCGCCGCACCGCTGGCAACGGATCTGGACATCGAAGGCCATGGCGGAATTCTAGCACGGCGCCGGCGACCGGAGCGGCCCTGAGGGGCTGCTAGACTGGCCCGATGGGTCGGTTCTATCCGCGGTGGTTGGCACGGAGGCGGCTCGGATGATCCCCGGTGTCGTTCTGGCGGCCGGCGCCTCCTCTCGGATGGGACGATCGAAGGCCCTCCTGCCGATCGGCGCGACGGGCCAGACGTTTCTCTCACAGCTCGTAGAGGCGTTCTGGAGCGGCGGCGTCGACGATGTCGTGGTCGTGGTCTCGGCGCTCTCAGGCGACGTCGCGCCGGCGCTCGAACACTGCTCGCGCCCGCCGCGCCTGGTCGTGAATCCACATCCCGAGCGGGGCCAGCTGTCGTCGCTGCACGCGGCGCTCGGCGCCGTCGACCGGCCCGGCGTGACCGGGATGCTGGTCACGCTGGTCGATGCGCCGCTGGTGAGTCCGGAGACGGTGCGACGGGTCCTCGAGGTCTTCCGGGCGGGCGAGGGGCCGATCGTCCGGCCCGCCTCAGGCGACACCCACGGGCATCCGGTCGCCTTCGGTCGAGCGATGTTCGATGACCTGCGCGGCGCCGACGAGACCGTGGGGACAAAGGCGGTCATCCGCGCCCACGAGGCGTCGATCGTCAACGTGGCGATCGACGATCCCGGCGCGTTCACCGACATCGACACGCCCGAGGACTACGCACGACTGATCGGGCCGTGGCCGTTCGCGGACCGGGTCCGTTGATCGGCGGCAGGCCGCTCGGCTAAGATGGAGAGCTGCGGCGCAACGTTCGAATGGGCCAGTGGCGCAGCTGGGAGCGCGCGTGAATGGCATTCACGAGGTCACGGGTTCGAACCCCGTCTGGTCCACCAACCTTCACTCTCCGAGTGAATGTAGCCTCGCCGGAGCCGCGTAGCGGCGAAGGCGGGCGCCACGGCCGTCAGCGCCTCCTGACCTCCCACAGTTCCACGACCATGTCCGGCGGGTAGCCGCTCGGATCGAAGTCGTGCGTCTCGCTGGCGACGTAGCCGACTCGAGCGAAGAGCTCCTCGACAGTCCGCGAGGAATGATGCTGCGCTTCCCCGACCGTGGCGAACAGGTACACGGCTGACGGCAGGATGACCGGATAGCCCATCTCGAAGAGTGCGTGGGCAACGCCGGCCGTCTGAAGGCGGTCGACGAACTCCGCGTCGGGCTGGCCTAGCCGTTGCCCCTGGTGTTCGACATCGACGTCGAAGACGAAGGCGCCGTGGTCCCGGAAGTACCCATCCTGCTTCAGGAAGGTCGTGATGGAATCGATCGCGGCCCTCAGTATCTCAAAACTTACCTGGTCGTCGAGACCTGCCGGCAGCTCCAGGCCGAGCCGATCTTCGAGCGTCGCGAACGCACGCTGCCCGACGCGGCGCGTGAAGTTTCGCCGCTCGGCCTCGAGCGGCTCCTCGTAGGCGTCCAGGTTGGCTTCGATCAGGTCGAACGCCGAGCGATAGAAGGCGTACGACAGCGCGTCGAATTCACCCGACTCGAGCGGCGTCGAGAACGCCTTGGCGGCGAAGTCCTGGACGAGCGACGTTGGGGCATCACGCTGATAGACGATGTCGAGATACTCCGTCGCGTGATCGCTGACCGTCTCGAACCCGCCAGCATTGCCGGCCAACGCCGTCCACTCCGAGACGATCGCGTCTGACATGAGCGTGGCAAACTCGTCACCGATCGGCCACCACTCGGAAAAGTCGGGGAGTGGGTTTGCGGCAACGGCGTCGGTCAGGGCGGCGGCGGTCGTCATCGATCCAGTCGGTTCTTCGATCGCGGGTTCCGGCGGGTCTCCACAGCCTGGCATGGACAGGAGCAGAACCCCCACGAGCGCCCCAACGATTCCGAGCTGCGTCAGCTTCATCATCACCTGCAACCTTCCTTGTGTGTCGGCCTCATCGCCGACCAAAGCGCGACCATCCACTGGGCCACGATCCATAGGACCGTCACGGCCAGCCCGATGCCGGACAGCGCCATGACGCCGGGAAATACCGCGATCAGCCACGAGAAGTCCGGAGCAGAGGGGCCGACATAGCGCGCCCACCCCGCCGCAGCACCGCGGGCGAGGTAAGAGAGCAAGAAGACGAAGAGGAAGAGGCTGAGGAGCGGTGCCGCGAGGCGGACGCGACGCCCGCACACCACCGGATGTTGCGAGCCCAGGACGGCCTCGAGGCCGTAGGCGAGCGCCGCCCACAGGATCATCGAGTCGATGCCGAGCATGCTTCCCATCGAATGCGCCACGACCACGTGGGTGCCGTGGATCAGCGTATTCAGGGGCGGGACCGCCAGGGCTATCGCGACCGCGGTCATCACGAACGTCCACATCGTCGCGGAGCGAATGAACCACTGCGAGACACGGTGGGCCTGGGGATCCGAAGCCGTCCACAGCAGGGCCAGCACGTCCAGGAACACCTTGGCGAGGATGATTACCTCGAGCATGCTGATGACGAAGCTGATCCAGTGGATCCAGGCCGTCTGAGGCAGGTGGTAGGTGTGGTGCCCGTAGTTCGTGAACGTGTTCAGCACGCCGACGAACAGGAGCGCGAACGCCGTCCGAGAATGGGCGTAGCCGTCGTCCCCGCGGATGCGCCCGGAGACCCACATCAGCGATCCGTAGGCGAGCAGGTTGAACGACCCGACGAGCGTGCCGTTGGCCTTCCACTGAATCGCGATGTCGCGTACCGGCCGCCCACTCACGACGTCGAACAGATACAGGTGCCCCTCGAGGTAGGTGATGACGAAGAGCGGAATGGCGATCGACCACATGTAGATGTAGGCGGGGCGGTTCGAGAGCGAGATCCCGCTCTGCTCGAAGAAGTTCCACGCAAACAGGAGCCATCCCGCCAGGATGAGGACGGAAAAGGCGGGGTGGTAGCCGAGGTACTCCCGCCCGGTGAACCGCCCCGAGAGGAGCGTCACCAGGATGCCCAGGCCGGCGACCGTCCAGAGCACGATCTGCCAGACGGTGCGTCGTCGCATCGCTGCTGACGGGGGGCCGAACGTGTGGTGCAGATAGAAGTAGACGATCGCGACGCCGCCCAGGAACACCCAGGCGAATGCGAACGTCTCGTGCACCGGTCGGAGCTGCTGCAGGGTGAGCTGGGCCGATCGCAGCACCAGCTCTGAATCGGTGTAGGTCAGCGCCGCGAGCGTTCCGCTGACTATCGTGACGGCGCAGGCTCCGAGGGCCAGCAGGGCCATCCAGACGAACGCCCGAGACGCGGTGGTGGCCTCGCTCACCGGTACTCGAACCATGGCACCTCCGTCCACGAAAACGGCTCGCGGTCCAGCATCCGATCGTTGAGCATCACCAGGTCGGCTCGGTGGGTGGAGACCCACGCCAGGTAGGCACTCAGATCGACGGTCTCCTCTCGCGTCAGGCGAAACGAGGGCATCCGGCCTTTCCCGCGGTCCAGCAGATCGTGGAGTCGGGCCACCGACGTATCCACGGCCGCTCCGGACAGATCTGGCGACAGCACCGGACCCACATCGAACGGAAGATGGCAGGTGCCGCACCGCTGGAGACCCCACACTTCGCTGCCCCGACGGACCGCCGGGGCCACATCGCGGCCGTCCTCTCGGATCCAGGCCGTCGTGATCTGTTGGAAGTGGTCCACCGGGTCCGCAGTCTGCCCGGCGCCGAGCGGGACGGGCTGCGATCGTCCAGACCTGTTGAGCCTCCGCAGGTAGGCAAGGACGGCGTCCTGTTCGGAGATCGGCAGATCCAGGGCGGGCATCCGACCCGATCCCCGCGTGAGCATGGGGCGCAGCGCGTCAGTCGCGGTCTCATTACCGACGCGGTTCGTCAGATCGGGCCCGAGGAAGCCGCCGTACCCGAAGATCTGATGGCACGCCTGGCAGTTGTGCCGGCGCCAGACGAGAAGGCCCTCGTGCTCGATCTCGGTCAGAGGTTGTACGGATGTTCGCCGCGGGAAGTCGGTGTAGGCCACGACCGAGACCACGACGTAGGTGGCGACCAACAGGCCGAGCGTGGCGGCTCGGCTCACCTGGGTGCCCCCTGGACCGTGGGCCCGACCGTCCCGTCCACCTCGTGTCGGTGCGTGCTAGTACTCCGCGAACATCCGCCGGATTTCCGAGACGTCGTCGGTCTCGGTGAGCGCCAGCATCATCAGGATCCGCGCCTTGAGCGGTGTCAGATCCTGCGCGGCGACCCGGTAGCCGATCCGCAACCGCTGCGCGTCGGTCAACTCCTCGTCGGGAGATGGTACGAAGGTTGGGGTGATCCGTCCACTTCCCGTGCGCGTGCTCACCACGACGAACACACCGCGTTCCTGGGCGTAGGTCTGCGCGGGCGACTGCTCGGGGCTCATCGCGCCTGCGCCGGCCGAGGCGATGACGATGGCGCGCGCGCCGGCGTCCGCGGCCGCTTCGATCAGATCACCCGACGCCCCCTGGTACACCATGACGATGTCCACCCGGGGCAGGGCGGTCACGCCGGCCAGGTCGAACTCGCTCCGATGCGTGTGGCGGCGGAGCAGACTGCGGTAGTAGACCGGACCGTCGCGGTCGACGATACCCAGGACGCCGTACCCCCGCGACTGGAAGGTGTGCAGACGACGGGCGTCGGTCTTGGTCACCTCGCGGGCCGAATTGATCTCGTCGTTGAGGACGACGAGGACGCCCTTGCCCCGCGACTGAGGGGCCGCTGCCACCCGGAACGCCTGGCGCAGATTTGCAGCGCCCTCGTAGCCGAGCGTGCTCGCGTTCCGCATCGCGCCAACGACGACGACCGGGCGCTCGCTGCGGACGGTCAGGTGGAGAAAGTAGGCGGTTTCCTCGAGCGTGTCGGTGCCGCTCGTGACGACGACGCCGGCCAGATCAGGGTCCTGGGCGAAGATCTCGTTCACGCGATGGGACAGTTGCAGCCATTGGTCGAGAGTCATGCGGGAGCTGGACACGTTGGCGAATTGCTCCGACTCCACCCGGGCGAAGTCACCCAGGTCCGGCACGAGCTCGACCAGCTCGTTGACGGTGAGCCGCCCGCCCGTCCGATTGGAGATCGTGCCGCCCGTGCCCACGAAATGTACACGCGGCGGATCATCGGCCTGGGCCCCAGGTGGGCCAGCCTGGCCGGTCACCGGAAGGGCCGTGAGGAGGATCAGTAGAGCTACCGAGGCCAGACGCACCATCTGCGCTCCTGTTCTGGTCCCGTCAAGCGCCGCGGGGAGCCGGGAACCGTCCCTATACTGACTTCGCCGAGCCGCGATGGGCAAGGGCGAGCCAGTTTGTCAGTTGTTGGGCCGCGGCGCCTGGGGTGTCGCCGTAGAACGGCATCAAGGCCGACGCGCCGCCCGGCATCCGTGCCAGTCGAGCGCGCCATGTGGCGTCGTCGACGGGAGATACTTCGATCGTGTACTCCCGGCCGTTGATGATTTCTTCGAAGCGATGAACGATCACGGTGAAGTCAGGATGCCGATGTCATGAAGGGATATGAGAATGCGATTCTATTGATTCACGGGTCGTCGTCAAGCGGAAGAAACGTCGAAGGAGTCGACGGTCGACTGAACCGAATCGCCGGGTTGAGGCACGCGCAAGAAAAGAAATCTGATCAGCAGCTCGTTCACAGGGCATGCACTGATCTTCCACATCTTTTCAACAGCGCCGACACGACGGTCGCCGCGGCGACGTCGTGCGGACGTTTCCACGGCGCCATACCGCGCCGTTCGGCGGCTTGACCGGTCGAGACGGCCGCACTAGTCTGGGGCCAGTCTTCATGCGAACAGTGTCTCGCGTTCGGTGGCGGTCGACATGGGGAGCGTTCGCCCTGTGTGGGCTGCTGCTGGGGCTCCATGTCGACGCCGGCGCCGAGACGCTCGAGGCGGTTCTCTATCGGATCTTCCTCTCAGACGGGTCCACCATCGTCAGCTACGGCGAGTACTCGCGCGTCGGCGATCAAGTGGTCTTCTCGATGCCGCTTGGTGCCGGGATCGCGGATCCCGGCCTGCAGCTCGTCAGCATCCCGTCGACGACCGTCAACTGGATGCTAACGGAGCGCTACGCCGATTTGGCGCGCGCGGTGCAGCTAGCCCGGACGTCGGTCACGTTCCGTCAGGATGCTGTGCAATCCGGGAACATGGACACCGCCTGGGACGCCTCGGCCGCGGCCTCCGGGGCCCTCATGCTGTTCGCGCAGGCGCAGACCGATCTGGAGCGCCAGCTCCGCACGCCGGAATCGAGGTGATCACTCCTCGGCGAACGCGTCTCCTCAGAGCCCCCGACCTTCAATCGTTTCAACTCGCCATCGTCCATTCACTGTCCGCCGCCCCAGCGGGGGCGTCTTCCCCCGACGACCGGGCGGTCCTGGTGCCGTCGGAGGCCGCCGCCGTCGAGCTGGGTCGCACGATCACCGAGCTGACGGACGGCGCGCCGACCGCCCGCCTGCTGACCCGCACCGCCTGGTACGCGCGGCTGCACGCACGTCTCCCGGCGGCCCCGTCGCGGCTTTCCAACGCCGAACGCGAAGTACTGCTCGGTGATGCCGCGCGCGAGGCCGACGCCGCCGGCGTGTCGGCGCCGTTCGCCGTCCGGCCGGGCCTCATTGCCGAGATGCTCGCCTTCTACGACGCGCTCCGGCGCCAGCAGCGTTCGGTGAACGACTTCGAACGGCTGGTGGTCGGCGAGCTCGAGTCCACGGCCGCCATCGACCGCGGTGCAGCGCGGATGCTCGCGCAGACCCGCTTCCTGGTCGAGAGCTTCACCCGTTTCGAGGGGCGCATCGAGGCGACCGACCGGCTTGACGAGCATCGACTGCGCCGACGGCTCCTCGCCGAGCCGGTCCGCCTCCCGATGCGCCACGTCGTCGTGACCGTTGCCGACCAGGGCATTTCCACGGACGGACTCTGGCTGGCCGATTTCGATCTGCTCGCTCGAATGTCAGAGCTGGAACAGCTCGACGTCGTGGCGACCGAGGGCTGGCTGGCATCGGGTTTTCTCGAACGCGTCCACGCGTTGCTGCCCGGCATCGAGGAGGAGCGGGTGGACGTCACGTCGAGTCGGCAGCCCACCCTCGAGGTGCCTTCGGCCGGAGACCTCCCACATTGCTACTTCATCAGTCGCGACCGGGAAGAGGAAGTGTCGGCGGTGGCCCGGCGCGTGAAGACCCGCCGGCGTGAACCGGCCAAAGGCGCCGTCGGCGTCGTTTTTCAACGCCCGTTGCCCTACCTGTACCTCGCCGAACGGATCTTCGGCGCCGCCGCCGTGACCTTCGAGACGCACCACGGGTTGCCGCTGGCCGCCGAACCCTACGCCGCGTTCGTCGACCTGGTGCTCGAGACGGTGCTCTCCGGATTCGGCCGCGCGGATCTGGCCACCGTGCTCCGCTCGCCCCACCTCCGTCTCGAGGCCTCCGATTTCGTCGAGGCGTTGGCGCCGCTCGAGACCGTGCCCACGCTCGCGGAGCAGTGGGCGGTCCTGCTGACGTTCCTCGAGCGACACGCGTCGCAGGCCCCGGAACTCGCGACGCCGGACGGCGACCGAGAAACCCGCGCGCGCACCGCTGTCGTTCGGGCGGTTGACGACCTGCGGCGGGCGACCGAGGCGTTCCCCGTTGCCCGCGTGCCGCCCGGTGAGCTGCGGGCGAGCCTGCGCCGTCGGATCGAAGCCGAGGTGTTCGCGGGCGAATCGCGGCGCGGCGGAGTTCGCCTGGTGGATGCCGCCGCCGCCCGGTATGGGCGGTTCGACGAGCTGCATGTCGTCGGGCTGGTCGACACCGAGTGGCCGACGCGCGCGCGCCGCAGCGTCTTCTATCCGTCTGGATTGCTCGTGCAGCTGGGATGGACGGTCGATGCCGACGTCATGCGCACCGCGCGCGCCGAGTTCGCCGACCTGGTGCGCCTGCCCACCGGACGGACCCGCCTGTCGACCTTCCAACTGGAACACGATGCGCTCACGGCACCGACGAGCCTGCTCGAGGATGTCGCCGACTTGGGTCTGACGACGAGTCCCGAGCCGGCGCAGCCGGTGCGGCGGGCGAGTGTCGCCGAGATGCTGGCCGACGGCCCCATCGTGCCATCCGCGGTCGAGGGCGGTGCGGCGCGCTGGCTGGCGATGCGCCGGCGCGGGGCCCGGGCAGGGCTGCCCGGGCCGGCCAGTCCGCCGGGCCACGTAGGTCGCCTCGCTCCGGTCGGGTACGCCGTGAGCCGCGTCGACCGCTATCTCGACTGCCCGTTCAAGTACTTCTGCGCCGCGGTGCTCAAGATCGACGAGACCGCCGATGAAGAGCCGACCCTGACGCGACGGGCGCAAGGCGAACTGTTGCACGAGGTCCTCCGGGCGCTCGTCGATGCGTGGCAGGCGCGGGGCCACCGAGGCTTCACGGCCGACGACCTGGAGGACGCGCTGGCGCTCGCCGAGCGGGTCGTCGACGAGGCAATGGTCAATCTGTCGCCGGTCAATCGGCAGCTTGCGCGCGGCCGCCTGCTGGGTTCGGCCGCGGGGATGGGGCTCGTGGAGCGGTTCGTACGGCTCGAGGCCGAGCGATCGGGCGAGGTCGTCGAGATGCAGGTCGAACGGAAGCTCGACGGCGCGTTCGAGATTCGCGAGGCCTCCGGCGCGGCGCGTTCGATCGACGTGCGCGGCATCGCGGATCGGGTCGATCTCCTCGCCGACGGATCGCTGCGCGTCGTCGACTACAAACTCGGCCGGGCACCGCGACCCGGTCGGGCGTTGCAGCTGCCGATCTACGCCGTCTGCGCGTCGCAGGCGCTCTCGGGGTACCGCGATCGGACGTGGCGGCCGGGAGAATCCGGCTACGTGGCCTTTGGCGCGACGCGGCCGCTCGTGCCGGTCGTCGGGCCCGGCGTCGATCCCGCGCCGATTCTGGCCGACGGCCAGGCGCGGTTCGTCGAGGCCGTCGACGGGATCGAGCGCGGTGAACTGCCGCCGCGGCCGGTCGAGGAGCGGCTCTGCGCCTCGTGTGGCTATGCGGCGGTCTGCCGGAAGGGGGCGGGGCGTGACGACTGATGCCGGCCACCCCGGGCGCCCGTTGTCGAAGGCGAGGCGCCTGGCCGTCGACCCGTCGCGCAACATCGTCCTCGAGGCCTCTGCCGGCACCGGCAAGACGACCGTGCTCGTCGAGCGCTATCTCAATCTGCTGCGGGCCGGCGTCGATCCGGCCAACATCCTGGCGATCACCTTCACGCGGAAGGCCGCCATGGAGATGCGCGAGCGGATCCTCGGCACGCTCCGCCGGGCGGCCGGGCAGTCTGACGACGCGCGTCGACTCTGGCGAGGTTTGCGGGACCGGCTCGGCGACGTCGCGATCACCACGATCGACGCGTTCTGCCTCTCACTGCTCAGGGAGTTTCCCCTCGAGGCCGACCTCGACCCAGGGTTCGGCGTGGCCGATGAGACCGAGGCGCCCCGGCTGATGGCCCAGGCGCTCGACCGGACGGAGCGAACGCTCGGGGCGCTGGCCGAGCGTGATGAGAGCGTGCGGCTGCTGCTGACGCTCGTGAGCGCCTCGAACCTCAGGCGAGGCCTCGAGCAGTTGCTCCAGCGCCGGCTGGTGGCGGCCGAGGCCCTGCGCCGGTTCTTCCGGCGCGACCCGACCGATCTGACGCCCGCGCGCGTGACGGCAGGCGCCCTGGACCGTGTGCGCGATCTCTTTCAGGGTGTGGCAGGCGGCGCGGAGGCATTCGTCGCCGACGGGCCGACCGGTCACCCGCGATTCCGGATGCTGGCGGCGGACCTGTCGCGTCTGGTGACGCTGGAGTTGGACGGGGCGGATGCTGCAAGGGTGCGGAGCCTCCTCGATCGGATCGGACAGCATCTGCTGACGCAGGCGGGCACGCCGCGCCAGCGTCTCCCCTTCGCGGCCGCCGACTATCCCTCGGTGGCGGCCCGCCGACGGCATCTCGGCGTCGTGCGCCAGCTCGGGCCGGGCTTCGTCGACCTCATGACCCGGTTCCGTCGCGACATCGGGGTGATCCTCGCGCGCGGTGTGCGCCGCGCGCATCGCGTCGCCGAACGTGCCTACCAGCGGACGCTCAGCACCCATGCAGTGGTCGACTTTGCCGAGATCCAGACGCGTGCACTCGGACTGCTCCGTCGGATGGACGAGTTCGCGCGGAGCCGCTATCGCCTGGAGTCGCGCTACCACCACGTGCTGGTTGATGAGTTCCAGGACACGAGCCGCGCGCAGTGGGAGCTGGTGTCGCTGCTCGTGCAGTCGTGGGGCGAGGGCGTCGGCATCCTCCAGGATGCGCCGCTGCCGCCGTCGATCTTCGTCGTCGGCGATCGGAAGCAGTCGATCTATCGCTTTCGCGACGCCGACGTCGCACTGTTCGGGGAGGCGGGCGACTACATCGCACGACTGCGGCCGGAGGTGCCGGTGCGAGAAGCGATCAGCCGAAGCTTCCGCGCGGTTCCGGCGCTGCTGCGATTCGTCAACGATCTCTGCGGCTCGATCGACAAGCGAGCCGGAAGGTCCGACGCGTTTCGCTACGACGGGTCCGACCGGTTTCCGCTGCCGGCCGATCCCGAGGAAGAGCCGACGGAGGCCCCGCTGGGTCTCGCCTTGGGCGAGGACGAAGCCGCGTGCGCGGTCGCGATCGCGTCGGAGATCGGCCGGCTGATGACCAGCGCGACCGTGCGCGATCCCGCCTCGGGTGTCCGCCGCACGCTCCGGCCCGACGATGTCGCCATTATGTTCCGGTCCCGGATTAGCCATCGGGAGTACGAGCGGGCGCTCGCGGCCCGGGGGCTGCCCACCTACGTGTACAAGGGGCTCGGGTTCTTCGATGCCGACGAGGTGCAGGACCTGCGCGCGCTCATCCGGTTCCTGGCCGATCCCGCGTCGGACTTCTGGGCGGCGGCGCTGTTGCGCTCCCGTCTGGTCCGGCTGTCCGACCCGGCGCTGCGGGCGCTGGCCCCGAAGCTGGCGGAGGCGATCGCGGGTGCCGACGCGCCGGACGAGGCCGGCGAACTCTCGGCGGCGGACGGTGAGCGTCTCGAGCTGCTCCGGGCGGGGATGACTCGCTGGCTCGCTCTCGTCGACCGGGTCCCGCCGGCTGAACTCGTCGACCGCGTACTCGACGATTCGGCCTACGTCTTCGAGACGCGCGGGCCCAGGTCGAGTCAGGCGCGAGAGAACCTCAAGAAGATGCGCGGCCTGCTGCGGCGAATCCAGAACCGCGGGTACGTGACGCTGTCGCGGATCGCGGACCACGTCGGTCGCTTGTCGTCGGGCGACGAGTCGAACGCGGTGATCGATGCCGCCGGCGCCGTGCACCTGATGACCATTCATGCGGCGAAGGGACTCGAGTTCCCGGTCGCCTTCGTGGTCGGGCTGACGCGCGGCGTCGGAGGTTCGTCGCCCGCGATCCAGGTCATCGCCGATCGGGGAGATGGCTCGCCGCTGGTGACGGTCGGCAGCGCGCCGCACGATGTCAGCGCTGAGGAGCGCGCGCGCGAGGCGGAGGAGACCAAGCGCTTGCTCTACGTGGCGCTCACACGTGCTCGCGACGTCCTGTACCTCGGGGTCGTGCGGCGTGAGGGTCACGTCGCCCCGGCGCGTGGCAGCCTCGCCGAGGTGTTGCCCGCCTCGTTCGTGGACTGGATCGACACGATCGGGGAATCGTCGCGAGCGGCCGACTGGACGCCTGACGGGGAATCGGCTGGGCCGCATCGAGTGCGGATCTGTGCACCGGCTGCGCTGCCGTCCACGGCCACGGCGGACCGCCCGGGAGAGCCGGCCGATCGGAGGGGGCCGGACGACGACGACGACTTCACAGCCTGGCCCGACGGGCCGGTCTAGGCTTGGGCGGCAGTTGCAAGAACGTGATCGATGTCGCCGGATGGGCCAAACGTCACCGGAGGAGGGCAGTCGAACCGGCCAACGACCGAAACTACTTAGGGAACCATCGGATTGCGGCGGTCGTCCTAGTAGACGTGGGTTGGCGCCGAACTTGCAATCAAAGGGGCAGGGGCCAGAAACCGGAGAGACACTGATGGCATACGAAGCCGTGGCTGGGCAGGGGCGTGAACCGTTCGAGTGGCGGGCGATGGAAGGTCTGCCGTGCGGCTGTGTCGCCGTCGCCTATGAAGCCCGCGGCATGGGGCTGGTGCTGGTGAACGTCGAGGCCAAGGGGCCTCTGTGCGGCGCGACCGACCACCAGATCGGCCGGACCCTCACCGTGGGAGAACCGGCCGACCTCGCGCCAGCGGCCGATCGTGAGCCCGGGAACCCCTCGATCGACCCTCCCGACACCATGTCGGCGTGAACGATCAGCCCGCCGACCGCTGCTCCGCCCACTGACGGGCGTGGGACTCGGCTTCTTCCTGCGTCTGGCCGACGATTACGACCGAACCGTCAGGCGAGTCTTCGCCGGCGCGCACGATCCAGGCGATCCAGTGCCCACCCTTCGCCTCGCTGCGAATATCGAAATCCGTGGACATCGTGTTGGATCTGACCGGCGTGTCTCCTCGCGTCTGGCCCAATTGTAGTCGATCGTGCCCGGCCCAGCGGGCCCGAGGTCGCGGTCGGCAAAGATCGCCGTTGCGTCTCGCCAGGGCATTTCGTACACTTGAAAGGATCTACTGGTGGTCAAGACGGGTGCAGAGGAGAGGTGAATGACGCTGAGTTGTCCCAGCTGCGGGAACGAGCAGAATTTCCTGGTCAAGACGCTCCGGATGCACGTCGTGCATCTGGAGGACTCGCGAGTCGAGGTCTCGGAAGAAAGCCGGCCGGCGGTGCTCGAAGTACTCTGTGACGAGTGCGAAGAGGAACTGAACATGGCCGATTTCGAAGAGCCGCTCCGGCGCGAGATGCTCCTGACCGTCGGCTCGAGATAGGCGCGCGTCGTTCGGCGGGCGCTTCACCCGCCGATGATCACCTCTCCCCGTCCACGTCCTCGTCCACTTCCTCGAAATAGTCGCACTCGCGACAGACCCACTCGCGGACGCGCTACCGCGTGCTCTGGCCTGTGCCGGGGATGTGGTCGACGCGCTCGCGTTCGACGATCCGAAGGTTCTCGCCGCACATCGGGCATTCTCTAATCATGAATCATGGGGCGTGGCCATCGGCGATCGATCTCGTGCCGACCGGGGCGACAGTAGCATCGCGCCACTACCTTGACAAGGTCGAGACGCACTCCTATCGTTAGCCGAAGTGCGCGAGTATTCATGGGTGGTCGGCGTTCCGCGTGGTGCTCGGCCAGACGATCTGCGACGGGTCCATCGTGAAGTGACCAGTCGGCGTCGTGCGGTTGTAGCGCGCCGAGGTCGGATGATGGACCGCGCCTGTGAAGTCCTGCGCACCTACGAAGTGCGCGATGCGCTCGAGACGGTGCACGTGTCGACCGGCGGACTGACCGAGCCGGCGGCGCGGGCCGCGTCCAGGCGCAACGACATCGCGCTCGACTTCCCGTCGGTTTCCGAGATGGTGGACCAGATCGGGAAGGGCCTGGTGGAGACCGCGGCACCATCCATCGCGAAGGTGCGGCTGACGTGGCGCCAGGCCTGCCGCGGCGCGCACGTGGCGCTCGAGATTCCGGTGCGTTGCACCTGCCTGATCTGCGGCGGGCGCGGCGAGATCTGGGACGACGCCTGCTCGCTGTGCGCCGGCTCGGGCACGGAGCCGCAGCATCACCTGGTGCGACTGTCGATCCCGGCCGGCGTCGGGCCCAGCGCGCGCTTCCGCTTCACGATCAACCCGCCCTACGCGGCCGAGACGTCCGTCGACGTTCGCGTCACGATTGTCTAGCGCGGCAATCGACCCGCCGGCCGCCTTGTCAGCCCGACGACAAACTCGCTAGGCTACCAGGATGCCTCACGCTGGAATCGACGAATCGACGGTCCTCGAAGCGCTCAAGGTCGTTCAGGACCCGGACCTGCATCGCGACATCGTCAGCCTCGGGTTCGTGAAGCAGGTGAGTATCGACGGTGAGATGGTCTCGGTCGTCATCGAGCTCACCACGCCCGCGTGTCCGGTCAAGGATCAGATGCGCGACGAGGCCGAGGCGGCGCTGCGCAAGCTGCCGGGTGTCGAGAAGGTGCACGTGGAGATGACCGCCAACGTGCGGTCGGCGTCGGCCCCCGACGAGGGGCGCGCACCAATCCCGGGCATCAAGAACGTCATCGCGGTCGGCGCCGGCAAGGGCGGCGTGGGCAAGACGACCGTGTCGGTGAATCTCGCGTGCGCGCTGGCGGCGCACGGCAGCCGTGTCGGGCTGCTCGACGGCGACATCTACGGCCCGAACGTGCCGATCATGCTGGGGGTCCAGGGCCAGCTCAAGACCGACGATCGGAAGATCGTCCCCGCGGAGCGGCACGGTATCCGCGTCGTGTCGATCGGCTTCCTGACGCAGGACGAGGCGCCGGTCATCTGGCGCGGCCCGATGCTGCATGGGGTCATCCAGCAGTTCTTCCGCGAGGTCAAGTGGGATGAGCTCGACTATCTCGTCATCGACATGCCGCCCGGAACCGGTGACGTGGCGCTCAGCCTGAGCCAGACCGTGCCCGTCGCGGGGGCCGTGGTCGTCACGACGCCCCAGGCGGTCTCACTCGCCGACACGCGCCGGGCGGTGCGGATGTACCAGAAGCTCAACATCCCGGTGCTGGGTCTGCTGGAGAACATGAGCCATTTCGTCTGTCCGAGTTGCAGCCACGAGAGCGACATCTTCGGCAAGGGTGGCGGGGAGTCGCTCGCGGCGCAGATGGAGGTGCCCTACCTGGGCGACATTCCGCTCTACGAGCCGATCCGCGTCGGCGGAGACTCGGGGACGCCGATCGTCCTGGGTGAGCCGCAGTCGCCGGCAGGCCGGGCGCTTATCGACGCGGCGGCGCGGCTGGCCGCCCAGGTGTCGATCGCCAGCTACGAGACCGCGGTCGGCGCGCCGGTCGGCTGACCCTGGCAGCCGGCGTCAGCGCGACGCGACCGGAGGCCTTCGCCAGAGGGCCCGCATCGCGACCACACCCAGTGCCGGCCCCGGGGCGAGCAGCAGGAAGCCCCACTGCCAACCGACCGACGTCGCGACGGCCGGGACCAGCCGGATCGTCAACATCGTCAGGAGGAACCCGAGGCAGGTCTGCATCGTGAGCGCGGTGCCGACGTGGGCCGGGGGGCTGTAGTGGGTCACGAGGGTCGAGAACTGGGCCGAGTCGGCGACGACCGTGACGCCCCAGAGAATCGCGAAGGCGTAGAGCACGGCGGGTGGCGCGCCGAAGACGACGACCGTCGCGACGGCGCATCCGCCGCTGGCGACCATCGACCAGCCGGCGATCCGCGCGTGGCCGATCCGATCGGCCAGCAGGCCGGCCACCGTACAGCCGGCCGCACCGGCCGCGATCGCCACGAAGGCGATGAGCGCGCCCGACGTCGCCGCCGTCGGGTTGCGCGCGAGCTGGCTGGCCGCGGCGAACGGGGCGATCCAGGTCCACATCGCGTACAGCTCCCACATGTGGCCGAGATAGCCGAGCGTGGCCAGCCGCGTGCCCCGATTCACGAACACCGCGAGAGCCGCGCGGGGGTCGAACGGCGCACTGTGCGGCACGTGGGGGCCGTCGCGTACGGCCACCGCGACCAGGACGCCGCCGGCCACGGCGAAGAGCGAGGAAAGTCGGACCACCTGCCGCCACGGCAGGTCGGTCGGCAGCCAGGTGAGCAGGTGGGGCACTGACGAACCGATCGTCAGCGCGCCGATGAGGATGCCCAGCGCAGTGCCGCGTCGGTGGGCGAACCAGCCCGCCGCGATCTTCAAGCCCGGCGGATAGACGCCGGCCAGCGCCAGGCCAGTCGCGAAGCGCCAGGTGATGACGAGGTTCGGATCGGTCGACCAGGCCACCGTCGCGTTGGTAGCGGCGCCGGCGCAGCAGCCGAGGACGAAGAGCCACCGGGCGTTCATCACGTCCGGCAGGTTGAGCAGGGCGCTCAGCAGGGTGCCGGAGACGAAGCCGGCCTGGACCGCCATCGTGAGCCAAGCGGCCTGCCCCGCATCGAGCGACAGCTCGGCCACCAGGGTCGGCGTCACGGCCGTCGCCGAGAACCAGAGCGTCATGCCGAGCAGCTCCCCGAGGGCGACGAGCCCCAGCATCCTCCAGGCCATGGCCGTTTACGATTTCAGACAGAGGCGGTAGGATGCAAGGGGCGCCCAGCGCGGGTCCCACCGACTGGCATGCACGTTCCGTTCACCAAGCACACTCTCGCCAACGGCCTCGACGTCATCGTCCACGAAGATCACGGCTGTCCGATCGTCGCGGTCAACGTCTGGTATCACGTCGGGTCCAAGAACGAGCGGCCCGGGCGCACCGGATTCGCGCATCTGTTCGAGCACCTGATGTTCGAGGGATCGCAGCACCACGACCAGGGGTACTTCCAACCGCTGCAGCAGGCCGGGGCGGCGCTCAACGGATCGACGAGTACCGACCGGACCAACTACTGGGAGGTCGTGCCGACCAGTGCGCTCGAGCTGGCGCTGTGGATGGAATCGGATCGGATGGGCTACCTGCTGCCGGCCCTGACGCGCGAGAAGTTCGAGACCCAGCGCGAGGTCGTGCTGAACGAGTGGCGCCAGAACTACGAGAATCGGCCGTACGGCATGGTCGGCATGGCGACCATGGCCGCGCTCTATCCCGCCGACCATCCCTATCACTGGCCGACGATCGGCAGCGCCGATGACGTGCGGGCCGCCGAGTTCGATGAGATCCGGTCGTTCTTCGAGACGTTCTACCGTCCCGGCAATGCCTCGCTGACGGTGGCGGGCGACGTCGAGGCCGCCCGGGCGCTGGAGCTGGTCGAGCGCTACTTCGAGGAGGTGCCCGGCGCGCCCGCGCCGCCGGTGGTCGAAGCCGAGGCGCCCGCCCTTGCGGAAGAGCACCGACTGCTGCTCGAGGACCGGGTCGAACTCCCCAGGTTGTATCTCGCCTGGCATTCGCCCCGGCTCTACGGCGCGGGCGACGCCGAGCTCGATCTGGTCGCCACGACGCTGTCGAACGGCAAGGCGTCGCGGCTCTACCGGACGCTCGTCCACGAGCGGCGCCTCGCCACCGACGTCACCGTCATGCAGTCATCGCGGGAGCTGTCCGGCGTCTTCCAGATCGTCGCCACCGCCGCGCCGGGCCATCCCCTGGCCGAACTGGACGCGGTGATCTCGGACGAGCTGGAACGGATCGGCCGCGACGGGCCGTCCGACGACGAACTCGAACGGAGCGTGGCCCAGGTCGAAGCCTACTTCGTCTACCGGCTGCAGACCGTCGGGGGGTTCGGCGGCAAGTCCGATCAGCTGAACGGCTACAACGTCGTCACCGGCGACCCCGGTCATTTCGAGGCCGACCTGTCCCGATATCGCGCGGCGAGCCGCGCCGCACTCGGCGAGGCCGTGCGGCGACATCTCGTCCAGTCGCCACGGGTCGCCGTGAGTGTCGTGCCGAGTGGCGGCGGGTCGCTCGCCCTCCCGGGGTCCGCGCCCGCGCAGGTCTCGTGATGGCGCTCGATCGGTCCCGGCTGCCCGTCGTCGACAGCGACCCACCCTTCGCGTTTCCCACCGTGCACCACCTGACCTTGCTGAACGGTCTCGACGTCCGGATCGTCGAGCATCGGAAGATGCCGGTCGTCAGCGCCGTGCTGCTCCTGCCCGGAGGCTCCGCGACCGACCCGGCCGGTCACCCCGGCCTGATGTCGCTGACGGCGGCGCTGCTCGACGAGGGCTGCGGCGAGCGATCGAGCCTGGCGCTGTACCAGGAACTGGGGCGACTCGGCGCGCAACTCGACGTCGAGGTGGGGATGGACGCGAGCACGGTGCGGATGACCACGCTCGGTCGCCGCGCCGAGGCCGGCCTGGCGCTGCTGGCCCAGCTGGCCAGCGAGCCGAGGTTCGAGGCCGACGCCGTCGACCGAGTTCGCGCGCTGCGCCTCGATCGCCTGGCCCAGCTGCGCGACGTGCCGGCCGCAGTGGCCGACCGTGCGTTCGCGCGGCTCCTGTATGGCGACGGCCCCTACGGGCACGTGCCGTCGGGGACACGGCCGGGCATCCGCGATCTGGCGCGCGACGACATCGTGGCGGCGCATGCCGGTGCCTATCGGCCGGCGGGCGCGACACTCGTCGTCGTGGGTGACGGGACCGACGCGGCGCTGGAGCGGATGGTCACCGCCGCCTTCGGCGGCTGGACCGGCGGCGCCTCGACCGGCAAGGAAGGCCCGGCGGCCGCAGCCCGCGGGTCCGCCGAGGCGAACGGGTCGGAGGCCGCTCGCCTCGTCGTCGTCGATCGCCCCGGGGCGGCGCAGTCGGAACTACGACTCGGCCATGTCGGCGTCGCCCGCAGCACGCCGGACTACTTCCCGCTGCTGGTGATGAACATGGCCCTGGGCGGTCAGTTCACCAGCCGGATCAACCTCAACCTGCGGGAGACCCACGGCTACACCTACGGCGCGCGGTCGTCGTTCGAGTTCCGCCGCCAGCCCGGCCCGTTCTCGGTCGCCACGAGCGTGCACACCCGCGTGACCTGTGACGCGATCCGCGAGGTGCTCGGAGAGCTGCACGGGGTGCGCGACGGCCGGCCGCTGGCGGTCGAGGAGATCGCCCGCGCCAAGGCGGCGCTGACTCGCGGTTATCCGCGCGGGTTCGAGACCGCCGAGCAGATCGGCCGCGGGCTGGCGCAGTTGGCGCTGCACGGTCTGCCGGACGACCACTTCAGCCGGTTCGGCCCGCGCGTCGCGGCGGTCGAGGCGGCGGACGTTGCCCGGGTGGCCGAGGCCTATCTGGACCCGGCACGGCTCGCCGCCGTCATCGTCGGAGACCTCACCGCGATGGCCGATGGGCTGCCGGCCCTCGGCCTCGGCGCGCTCGCGCCGATGACCCTGCCGTGACATACCGACCGCGGGCGAACCAGGATGGCCGGCGGTTCGTCCAAAACGGAGTAGAGCAGTCGTTCCCGCCGGCAGGCGGGCCCTGATGGATCTCGAACGATTCGGTCTCGGTGTCTTCGGTTTCGTCGGTCTGATCGCGGCCACCCTGGCCGGCGCCACGATGTGGCTCGTCTTGACCGACCCCGTGACCGTCGCCGACGCGGTCAGCGACGGCGAGATCTCACCCCTCGTCCGCGAACTGGCCGACGTCCTCTACCGGGCGCTACGCGATCTGCTTCGCTACCTGTAGTTTCGCCGGCTAGCCCAGGGCGCTTCTCAGGAATCGCGTCAGCACCCACCCGTCCAGCCAGCTGAATGGCGCGATGCCCGTCGAGTAGTGACCGCAGGGCAGCACCGCCACGCGGTGCGGGATCCCCAGGCGTGCGAACTCGCCCACCAGGTCCCGTGACAGATCGACGGGAAAGCTGAGGTCGTAGCGCGCGTAGACCAACTGGATCGCGCGGCCGTCGATCCGGCTGAGGTGCGGGAACGGGCTGATCGGCATCCAGAGACGTCGCAGCTGCTCGAGCGTGATCTGCCCATCCAGGCCGGCGCGGACGTGTGAGGTCGAGAGCCCGCTCCAGACGACGTCGGCGAAGAACGGCGAGATGTGGTTGAGCGCCAGCGCCTTGATCGCCGGCTCGTGCGCGGCGGCCAGGAGGGCAAGGCACGACCCGAGGCTGGTGCCCAGGATGCCGATGCGCCGGTAGCCCGCCTGCTCGAGCCATTTCACGGCGCGCCGCACGTCGAGCACGGCCTGCCGGCAGACCTCCAGGGTGCGGCCGACGTTGGCGCTGACGATGTAGTCGGCCCGATGCAACTCGGGGGGCATCCGCGCGTCGTGATAGGGCAGGCTCAGTCGAAGCGCGTCGAGTCCGGCGCGGCCCAGCAGCTGGCAGAGCCCGACATGCCCCGACGGGTCGGCGTTCCACTGGGGCATGACGATGACGGCCGCTCGCTCGGCCGGCGCGCCGGCGCGCCGGCTCCGAAAGTACCTGAGGTGGACGGTGTTGTTGCTCTCGTGCGGTGTGACGAGTTGGCTGGTGAACGTCAGCCAGTCGCCGTCCAGCTGGTAGTCCGGCGCCGGCGACACGGCGAAGTAGTGATCGGAATCGGCCATCGCCCGGTCGACCCAGCGCTGCAGGTGGGCGTCGGGTGCGGCGGACGCGTCGCCGGCTTCGCGGTCGGTCCCGTTCGGAATCCAGTCGATGCCCCACTCGAACGGGCGCACGACTCGGTCGGTGGTGACCGAGGCGAGCCGTCGCTCCCAGGCGTGGAACAGTCGGGTGATCACGTCGCAACGCGGTCGCTGGCGGCATTGCCGGTATGGCCACCATGGTCGTCGATGATCGCCTCGACCCGTCGCGCGACATCCAGGAGGTCGGCGGTTCGATCGCGACGGCCGACGAGTTGCACGGCGCACGGCAGGCCGTCCGGCGTCCGGCCACACGGCAGCGAGATGGCTGGATGGCCGCTCAGGTTGAAGCCCTGCGTCAGGCGGAGGGTCAGGCTCCGGACCGAGTCGGTGTGCCCGTCGACCTCGACGGTGTCGACACCGAGCGACGGCGCCGGAATCGCCAGGGTAGGGAGGATGAGCGCGTCGCACGCCGTCAGGCTCTCGGCGACTTCGCGTTGCAGGACCTCCTGGCCTCGTCGAGCACGGACGTAGTCCTCGGCCAGCACGTAGCGTCCCATCTCCAGACGGAGTCGGACGCCCGCGGTGTAGTCCTCGGGCCGCCGGTCGAGCGTCGCCGCGTGGTACGCCATGCCCTCGGCCAGGACGATCGGCAGGTAGACCGCGGCGATGTCACCCGCATGCGGGATCTCGGCCTCCGTCACCTCCACGCCGGCCTGGCCCAGCCGCGCCAGGGCCTCGTCGAACCGCCGACGCACCTCCGGGTCGACGCGGTCGAGGAAGTACGGCCGCGGCACGCCCAGCCGACAGCGGTCGGGCAGGGGCATCTCCGCCGGCAGGCGGGGCGTTCGACCCGCCATCACGTCGTAGAGCATCCCCGCGTCGGCCACGCTCCGCGCCAGCGGCCCCACGTGGTCGAGCGTGCGGCTCAAGGGCACGATCCCCTCGCAACTCAATTCGCCGAAGCTGGGTTTCAGGCCGATGGTTCCGCAGGCGGCCGACGGGATCCGGATCGACCCGCCGGTGTCGGTGCCGATCGAGCCGAACGACATGCCGTCGGCGACGGCCGCGGCCGACCCGCCGCTCGAACCGCCCGGCGACCGGGAGAGATCGTGTGGATTGTGGACGGGGCCGAACGCCGAATCCTCGCTCGTGGTGCCGAACGCGAACTCGTGCAGGTTGCACTTGCCGAGCACGATCGCGCCGGCCGCGCGCAGCTTCGCCACGACCGGCGCGTCGGCTGCCACCGGCGTCCTCGGCCGCACGTTCGACGCGGCGGTCGTGGGCGAACCGGCGACGTCGATCAGGTCCTTCAGCGAAATCGGGATCCCGTGCAGCGGCCCACGACAATGCCCTGCCGCGATTTCGTCGTCGGCCGCTCGGGCGGCCGCCCGGGCGCCGTCCGCGTCGACGGCGATGAAGGCGTTGAGGTCGCCGTCGCGTTCGGCGATCCGGTCGAGGCAGGCCTCGGTCAACTCGCGCGCCGAGACCGCGCCCGAGGCGACGTCGGGCGCGACGTCGGCGATGGTGCGAAGGCGCAGCGCCCGGGTCAACTCCCGTCCCTCGCTGACTGACCGGCGCGCGGGACATTTCCAACCGGCCGATCCGCCGCGTCGTTCCAGTCGGCTCGGCGCAGCGCGGCCGTGGATCGGGCGAGCGCCTCGAGCAGCGGTGCCAGCTCGGGCAGGCCTCGCGACTCGGCGTCAGCCTTCATCGCGCTCAACCACGTCTCGATTCGCATCGTTCTCGTTCGCCTCCGACCGGTTCGGCCGCGCAAGAGTATATCCGAGCACTCGCCGCCGCACGGCGTGGCGGCGCGCGCCGTACGGTAGTCTGATCCGACATGCGTCAGACGAAGATCGTTGCCACGCTCGGCCCGGCCAGCCGCCAGCCCGACACCGTGCAGGCACTCCTCGAGGCCGGGACGGAGGTCGTCAGGTTGAACTTCTCGCACGGCACGCGAGACGGTCACGCCGAAACGGTCGAAACGGTGCGCGCGGCGGCGCAGCGGGCCGGGCGCGTCGTGGCGGTGATGCAGGATCTGCCGGGCCCGAAGATCCGAACGGGGCGGCTCGCCGACGGACGTTCGGTGACGCTGGCGCGCGACCAGACGATCCGGATTGCCACCGGCGACTTCGTGGGCGACGTCGACCGCCTGTCGGTCGTCTACGCCGGCCTGGCCGCCTCGGTGGGTGCCGGCGATCGGCTGCTGCTCGACGATGGCCGGATCGAACTGGAGGTTCGCGGATCCGACGGCACCGAGGTGACGGCCCAGGTGGTCGCGGGCGGAACACTGGGCGAGCACAAGGGGATCACCGCGCCAGGCGTCGCCCTGCCCGACTCCGGACTGACCGCGCGCGACGTCGAGGACCTGGCGTTCGGCCTCGAACTGGGCGTCGACCTGGTGGCGGTCAGTTTCGTCCAGTCCGCGACCGACCTCCAGCGCGCCCGTGAAGCGGCGCGACAGGCCGGCCGGCCGGCCCTCTCCCTCATCGCGAAGATCGAGCGGCCGCAGGCCGTCGACGAGATCGACGCGATTCTCGACGCCTCCGACGGCGTGATGGTAGCCAGGGGGGACCTGGGCCTCGAACTGCCCCTCGAACAGGTGCCCGGCCTCCAGAAGGCGATCACTCGGGCAGCGCGCGCGCGCGGCGTCCCGGTCATCGTGGCGACGCAGGTGCTCGAGTCGATGCGCAGCGAACTCCGGCCGACGCGCGCAGAGGTGGGAGACGTCGCGACGGCCGTCGATCAGAGCGTCGACGCCATCATGCTGGCGGGTGAGACGGCCATCGGCGATCACCCGGTCAGATGCGTCGAGACGCTCGACACGATTCTCCGTGAGGCCGAGTCCAGCTCGCCGGCGCCGGCGCCACCGAGGATCTCGGGTCGGGCGTACGACCGCGCCTTGTGCGAGGCCGCGGTCACCCTGGCCGCCCGAAGCGGCGCCGAGGCGATCGTGGCCGTGACGCGCGGCGGGCGCACCGCCAGGCTCCTGTCGATGCTCCGGCCGGGCTCCACCGTGTATGCCGCGGCGCCGAGCGAGGCCGTGGCGAACGCGCTGGCTCTGAACTGGGGCGTGCGGCCGATCGTCGTCACTCCGGGGGAGAACATCGACGCCGATCGACTCGCCGTCGAGCGTCGGCTCGTGGCCTCTGGGGCCCTGGCGGCCGGTGCGGCAGTCGTCTTCGTGCGCGTCAGCACCCAGCTCTCGCACGTCGACGCGAACTTCCTCGCGCTGCGTCGCGTCGGCGACGCGCATGGTTCGGGCTCGGAGGGCTGAGCGCTAGGAGCGCCGTCGAGCGCGGCCGGGTGCGCGGGCGTGGCCGGGTGCGCGGGCCGGCGTGGAGATCTCCGGTATCCGGGCCATCGGTTTCTTGTCGGTGGCGCGCGTGTCCGGCGCGACCCGTTCCGGGCCAGCCTCGAGGTAGCTCTTGAGGGCGCGCAGCGAGGTCACCCAGCCTGGCCGGATGACGCCATAGTAGCGCTCCCACCGGTCGCCCGTTCCGTGGCCACTCTGCCGCACCTGGACCCGCGTCGCCGGGCCCTCGATCTGACAGGTCACCTCGAGCGCCATCGGCCCGAGGGGCGGGCCCTCGGGGGGTAGCCAGTAGGCGTCAGCGACGAAGAACTCACGCTCCGGCCGATGCTCCATCACCGTGCCGTGGAACGCCCCGCCGAGCGGCCCGAGCACCTCGTCGCGAAACGGCGTCGGCTCCCATTCCACGGCGTATACGCCGAGCGGCTGGGCCACGGTCACCGACCGCGTCGTGAGCCACCACGTCGACAACGCGGCCGGATCGAAGAACGCCGCGAGCACCCGGTCGGGCGCGGCGGTGATCAATTCCTCGTGCGTCGTCGAAAACTCTTCGGATGTCGACATCTTCCTCGACTCGAGCGCTACTCCGGTCGGCCGGCCGAGGTGTCGGAGTGCGCAGCACCCCTCGCATCGTCGACCATCTGCCGAACCTCGGTCATCAGGGTCGGCACGTGATAGGGGATGCCATCCTTGATCGTCCACTCGATGCCGCCGCCGTGCACGCTGCGGCCATCCACGCTGATGCTCGTGCCGTAAGGGTTCAGGATCCGGAGGTTCTCGAGCGGATTGCCGTTCACGACGAGCAGGTCGGCTATGTACCCGACGCGCATCCGGCCGAGCCGGTCGGCCATCCCGAGCAATTCGGCGCCGTTGACGGTTGCGTGCTTCACCACCTCGAGCGGATGAAAGCCGGCCTCTTCCTGCAACTCCATCTCGCGGATCAGTCCGAATCCGTAGAGCGAGTAGATGTAGCCGGCGTCGTCGCCGGTCGTGATGAGGCCACCGAGCCGTCCGAACCGCTCGAGTGCGTCCATCCAGATCCGGTAGTTGCGCCGCCACGCGGCCTCGTTCGACGAGGTCCAGCCGGCGAAGTACGACCCGTGGCGGTCGGGGTCGGGTGTCCAGAACGCCTCCATCGATGGATGCAGGTAGTCGCGGTACCAGGGAAGATTCTGTGCCCGCACGACGTCTCGGCTCGCCTCGTAGATCGAGAGCGTCGGGCTCCACGTGACGCCGCCCGCGACCATCGAGGCAATGACGGTATCCAGGGCGTTGGGGTCGGCCTGGGCGAACAGTTCACCCGCGCGGCCGAACCGGTGGGCTTCGTCGCTGTAGTTCATTCCGGCCGGAAAATCTTGCACGCCGTCGATGGCCGCGTCGCCGATGCCGTAGAAGTGTTCGATCGAGTCGACGCCCAGTTCGACGTAGTCGGCAGCCGTGGTTTCCTCGACGCCGATGTGGGCGGCCGTTCGAAGCCCTTGGCGGTGCGCCTCATCGAGCAGCGCCTCGAGCTGGTCGCGGTCGAGCCCACCGATCTTCAGCCCGTCAGCGCCGTCGAGCTTTGCCTGGCGAACGCCGGCCCGGATTGCCTCCGGGGAGCGGGTCGGTCCGAGATCCGGTCGCGGGTAGACAAGAATCCGCGGCGATACGATCGTGCCGGCGTCGCTTTCGGCCTGCCACCGCTTCGACTTCCGGAAGTTCCCGCCGACCTCGCGCACGGTGGTCACGCCTGCCGCCAGGTACAGATTGCGTTCGTACTGGACCGGTTGTGGAATGGACGGCACGCGCCACTCGTGCCAGTGCATGTGGGTGTTGACGATCCCGGGCATGACGTACTTGCCCGTCGCGTCGATCACCGCATCGGGAATCCGCCCGCTGCCGGTCGTCACATCCCCGACGCGCGTGATGAGCCCGTTCTCGACAACCACGTCGACCGGGCCAAACGGGGGGCGCCCGTTGCCGTAGATCACCATCGCGTTCGTGATCAGCAGCCGCGCCGGGGCCTGCGCGTGCACCGGGAGGGGTGTCGATCGCTGAGCTGGCGCCGGCGCCACGGCGCCGACCGCTACCGCGACCGCCGCCGCGAGCGCGAGTGCAAACGCAAACGCCAGTGCGCCCTGTGGCCCGGTGCCGGAACGGTGAGGGATGGATCGATGAAGCCTCATGGGGTCGCGACCGGGCGCTCTCCGGTATCTCCCTTTATCGGGAGCGCAAGGACGCGATCGTACTGGCTCGGGTGAGTCGAGTCAAAAACACTGGCTCTCCTCGGCGCCATTGGGCACTTCTGCCCATCGCTGCACATGCCGCTCACGCAACCGGGTCGGATCGCCGCGGCGGTAGAGTGCAGCCCATGACCGACCCGCGCCCGGCCTATCTCATCCCGGAGTTTCTCTCGAGCGACGAGGCCCGGCCGCTCCGCATCCTGTCCGAGTATCTCGAACCGCTGGAACGTTTCGACGCGCAGAACATCGAGGACACCGTCGTGTTATTCGGCTCGGCGCGCGTGGAGAGCCAGCGCCGCGCCGCGCAGGCCTTGAAGCGGGAGCAGGCCCGGTCACCCAAGCGCGCCGAGCGGCTCCGACGGTGCCGGTAGGCGGTGCAGTGGTCTCGCTATTACGAGGATGCGCGCGAGGTCGCCCGGCTCCTGACCGAGTGGAGCGTCGCGCTCGACCAGCCGCGCCACCGATTCGTCGTCTGCTCGGGTGGTGGGCCCGGCGTCATGGAAGCCGCGAACCGCGTGGCGCACGAAGCGGGTGGCAAGACGATCGGGTTGACCATCAGCCTGCCGTTCGAGGAGAAGCCGAACCGCTACGTCACCGACGAACTCAACTTCCGCTTCCACTATTTCTTCATGCGCAAGTTCTGGTTCGCGTACCTCACTAAAGCCCTCGTCATCTTTCCCGGCGGCTTCGGGACGCTCGACGAATTCTTCGAGTTTCTGACGCTGGCCCAGACAAGTCGGATCTCCACGAAGACCGAGGTCGTGCTCTACGGCCGGTCGTACTGGGATGAGGTCTTGAATTTCCAGCCGATGGTCGACTGGGGCGCGATCTCGAGCGAGATCTCAAGGCGATCCACAGGGCTGACGACCCTGCCGATGCGTTCGAGCACCTGCGGGCTCACCTGACCGCGCACTGTCTCTAGGCGCGAGTGATCGGCCTTCGCCTTCGGCTCGGTCCGGCAGGCTTGAAAGCCTGCCCTACAAGATGCGTAGGGCAGTCCTTCAGGGCTGCCTGGGCGAGTCCGGAGGGGCGACGCCCTCAATACCTCAGGTACTTCTCGCGCAGCGCGAGGTAGGCCGTACTGTCCACCGCCAGGTCGACCGCGGTGCCCCCGGCGTCGACGTGGGTCCGCAGCGCGTCCGAACCCCAGAGCAGGTCGATCGGCATCCGGTCGTGTTCGTACTCGTACGGCGGCAGTTTCCAGCCGAACCGCGCCGGATCGCTCGCGCGGCAGGCGTCGATGATTGCCAGCGCCGTGCGGACCGGTCGGTACCGCTGGCGGTCGAAGACGTGAATCTGGCAGCCGCCGCACGCCTCACCGACGTGCTTCTGGAAGGTCGGTTCGAAGCCGGCCGCCCGGAACTGCACGCCCGGGAGTTCCGCCCCGTTCAGTCGGACCGCCAATCGCTCGGCGTCGAGCCACGGCGCACCGAACAGTTCGAACGGGCGGGTCGTGCCACGTCCCTCGGACAGCATCGTGCCTTCGAGCAGCACCATGCCCGGATAGACGACGAGGCTGTCGAGCGTCGGCAGATTGGGCGAGGGCAGCACCCACGGCAGGTCGGTCTCGTCGAGATACTGCGTGCGATGCCATCCGCTCATCGGCACGACGTCCAGGTCCGCGCCGAGCCCGAACTCGACGTTGAACAGCTCGGCCAGTTCGCCGATCGTCAGGCCGTGTCGGAGCGGGATCGGGAACTGTCCGACGAACGAGGTCCAGGCCGGGTCGAGCGGCGGGCCCTCGACGTCGACGCCACCCACCGGATTCGGCCGGTCGGCGACGACGACCGGGACGCCGTGCGCTTTGCACGCCCGCATGCAGTTGGCCATCGTGTAAATGTAGGTGTATACGCGGGTTCCGACGTCGGTCAGGTCGACGACCATGACGTCGATGCCATCGAGCATCTCGGCGGTCGGGATCCGGGTCTCGCTGTACAGCGAATAGACCGGCACCTCGCGCGTCGCGTCGCGGCCGTGCGGCGTCTCGATCATGTCGTCCTGCCGGTCGGACCGGAAGCCGTGCTGTGGGCCGAAGAGCGCGGCGAGCGTGGCGCCCGCGTCGGTCAGGACGTCGGCCGAATGGCGAAGCTGATGATCGACCGAGGCGGGGTTGCAGACCAGGCCGACCCGCTGGCCCGACAACCGGTTCGATGCGGCGAGGGCTTCGACGCCGAGCGTGACTGACACGCCCGCATTATACGGGCCGTTTAGGCGAACAGGTACTGGTGGTCGCGCCCGTGGTCGCCGGGCACGTACCAGGCGCACGACTTGCAGACCTCCGGGATGGAACCGTCGAGGAAACTCTCGCGGAGCTGTGTCACGTTCGCGCCGTACCAGATCTCTTCGAGTGACCCATCGGTGAGATCTCCGATGAGCAAGCCGTCGGTCTTGTCCTTGAAGGAGAACCGGCAGCTGCAGGCCCGCACGGCGCCGTTCCACATCACCATGCACGAGTAGGTCCGGAAGCACGGGCTCGACTTGTGCTTGGGGATGTGCGCCAGCTTCATCACGCCGCGCAGATCGGACTGTTCGATCATGCCGCCCCAGTTGTCGTAGTCGAACAGGTAGGCCAGCTTCGTATGGTCTCCCAGGAGCGGCGCGATCTGCTGGACGTAGTCGGGCTGTCGCAGGATCTGATCGAACGGCAGCTCCGAGCGCAGTTCCAGCCGGATGGGCACCGGGCGCGTCTGCCGGCCGTTCAGCTCGAGCAGTGCGCGTAGGCCCCGCATCAGCTTGTCGTAGTGCCTAATTCGGAAGATCCGTTCGTACTCGGTTTCGTCGAAGCTCGCCATGCTGATGTGCAGCGCCTCGATGCCGAGGGACAGAAACCTCGGCAGGTCGTGGTTCTCGAGCAGGACGCCGTTGGTGTAGGTCGTGACCTGCCCGAATCCGACCTCCCGTGCCCTGGCGACTCGGTCGACGAACGCCGGGTCGACGAGCGGTTCACCGACCACGGGTGTGAACGAGATCGAGTTGCCGCCCATCGCGCGATACTCCTGGAGCACGCGTTCGAACAACTCTGGCGACATGGTGCCCTTGGCGCGCGTCTCGTACTGATACCCGCAGAAGATGCAATCGGCGTTGCAGATGTTCGTCAGCTCGATCTTCACGGATCGCGGGATGTCGCGCGCGTAGCGGTTCAGGACCGCGCGGCCGTCGACCCGCGCGTAGCGCAGGTCGCGATAGCCACCGCGGACCTTGGTGTAGGTCCAGCGCCCGATCGGGTGCGATCTGAGCGCATTCTTCAGGGCCGTACGAATCAAGGGGGAAGGCCTCGGCGCTCCGAACACGAAACGCCCGCGAGCAAGGCGTCACCGCACGGGAAGCAAGGTTGACGCGCGAACGCCCGAGTATAGCACCCTTTCACGCGGGTATTCTCGGACGTCGCGCCGCGCGGCTGAGCCAGAAGAAGGCCACGGTCAACGCCATCGACAGATAGCCGATTGTGATGTGGCGTGGATAGAAGACCATGACTTGATAAAAGAGGTGGACCGCGAGAAACAAGACGGGCGTGAGCAGCAGTAGCCGCATCTCCGCCGAGTCACGAGAACCGCGCCGAAACGACGCGATGAGCGTGACGATCCAGAGTGCCTGGATGCCACGGATCACATTCCGGAGCCCTCCTCCTGCCAGCGCCTGGCGTTCGTTGGCACCGCCGGTGTACAGGACGCCGTCGAGCTGCTGCCTGACCATTTGGATCGCTTCCGGATTTCCGCGGGCGCTCAATAGGGAGCTGGGCGATAGCACGAGGTTCTCCGGCATTGATCGGCTCGTTGTAGCAAGAACGGCCTCGCCGCCATAGTACAGATTGTGCGCGAGCGGGAGCAGCGCCACGCCCAATGCCGACGTCAGCGCAATGGCGGCAAGCGTCCGTCGTTTGCGCAACATCGAGACGAGGAAACTTGTCAGCAACCAGCCGACGCCCAGGACTTGGTTGCTTCGAAGGGTGAACATCAGGCCAGCAGACGATCCGCCGACGAACAGCCACTGCCTTTCATCGGCTCGGCAGAACAGCGAGGTGAGGACGACAGGGAGCAAGATCCACGTTGGATACTCCGACGCTCCAGCTCGAATCAGGCCGACGACGGCTTCGGAGTTCAGGAGAAGCAGCAGAAGAATGGCGCTCGTGGTCGCGAGGAGTCTCGGGCCAAGCTCAGGCCTCGACCGCTGGCGGAAGCTCCAGCACGCCCAGAAGACTGCGAAGTTCAAGGACATTCTGGCGGTGACGGCGATCAATGCATCTCCGTCACCGAGAAGCAGATGTTCTCCGAACCTCACGTAGCGGAACATGGGCTGGAAGTAGAAGACATCGCGACCGCCTTGCAGCGACCATGTCTCGAGAATCGACCTGGCGTATGATTCGTACATCAGCCAGTCGTTTCCGCCGTCTCTGAGGACCACGTGGCCCAAGCTCGGGTACCCTCGGAGCGTGTCAGCGGTGAGCAGGAGCGCCAGGCTCCAGTAGATCGTCAAGAGTTCATGTCTGCGTGGAGTCTGGCGCCGCGCCGCGACATGGAGCATGAGCAACACAAGCGCCGACGCCGTGTACAGACTCTGGTTGGCGAGAGCCAGGGGTGGAAGTAGGTAGCCGGCCAGTGGCGCAATGCCGCCAATCGCGAGGAGCAGCGCCGACCGCCGAGTCAAGAGTGACGCGTAGACCACGATGAGCGACGCCAGGAGTGCGACCGACACCGCGTCGACAACACGGGCGACGAGCTGCCAATGCACGGGTGGCGGCACCGGGTGCGCGAGTGATTCGCCAGTATCGGATCCAGGAGGGGTCGTGGACAAACGTAGAGTGGCGTAAGGCCCCGAGCCGGAACTGGGTCCGCCATCGAAACGGAACGACACGACCAGGGGATGTCGCCCGGCTGGGATCAGCAGCGATTCCCGGCGCACATCCTCGTAGTGCGGCGGAAGTGCGATCGTCTCTTCATCAAGATGGACCGAGACCTCGCCAGCGTACGTGAAGTGTAGCCAGCGTGGTTCAGCGTGACTTACTTCACCCAGCCACATCGAGCCGAACGGCAGTCGTTCGCGAGGGATCGTCCCGGGACCGTAGTAGTTGAATCTCAAGGAGTTGACGAACGACAGATTCCAGGTGCCGGGTTCAAAGTCGATCGTGCCGTCAATCCTCGTCGCGGTGAAACGATGCCACGGGTTGTCGTACGACTTCTCGCACGGGCTGTCGGGTAGGCGCTCGACGAGCGAGTGGTAGCACGCCTTGAAGCCCTCGGCGCCGCCGGACGTCATCAATAGGAGCTTGAGAATCAGCGCTACGCAGGAGGCTGCGAGCAGGGCAGGCACCGCCGGTCGTCCCAACTGCCGGATGTTTCGCGCCCAGAGGCGACGGAGACCCTGTGAGAAGAAGACAGGCAGAACGAGGACGAGCGCGGCGAACTCGCCGGCGCTCGCGAGCGGAAGACCGTCGAACAGATGGTAGTTCGCCGAAGGGAACAGCAGGAGTGCAACGAGCGCGAGCGCGAGCCAGGCTCCTGCCGACACGTGTCTACGGTGCCATGAAGGTTGTGTCAGCGCAAGACGTCCGAGCGTCCGTGCGAACCCGTCCCACGAGCCGTCGTCGTACGTCGCCTCTCGTCAGAGATTCTTGGCCGCGAGCACCTCGCGCGCGGGGACGCGTCGGCCGGTGCAGCTGATCATTCGTGGCGCGTTCAGGTAGCGCAGCGTGAATCCGAGTTGACGGTACAGCTTGCGGATACGGGGCGTCGCCTGATTCGACAGGACGACCGGGCCCGGGTGCTTGGCCAGGCGTTCGGCGGTCCGCACCTGGTCGTCCCAGGTGAAGCCGCCCCGCGAGTACTGCGTGAACTGCACGTCGTAGGGTGGGTCCGCGTAGATGAAGTCGTTGCGGGAGAAGCCGACCGCGTCGATGTCGCTCGCGCAAAACGTCCATCGCGCCAGGGCGGCCCGATAGGCGGTGAAGTCTCTGGTGTACCCGATGCGGACGTAGCGGCCGAACGGCACATTGAACTCACCGGCTCGGTTGAACCGGCAGAGCCCGTTGTAGCAGGTGCGATTGAGGAAGTAGAAGAGCGCCGCCGCCTCGGCCGTGCCGGCGCGGTCGGAGCGGGCCAGCGCGTTGAAGCGTGTCCGGTGTCGATAGAAGAGCGCTTCGTCGTTCCGCATCGGCAGGGTGATCCGGAGGCCGCGCTGCAGCCAGGCGTAGAAGTTGATGAGGTGGGGATTCGTGTCGGCCAGCAGCGCGCGGCGTGGGTCGAGGCCGAGTGCTACCGCCAAGCCGCCGCAGAACGGCTCAACGAGCCTTCGGTGCCGATGCGACGCCCAGATCGGCGCGAGGGAAGGCGTCAACCACCGCTTGCCGCCGGCCCATTTTAGTGGCGGACTGAGCGGAGCGGCGTCGGCGTCGAGTGGCGATTGGGATTCGGTTGAGGACACGCGCCCCGTTTCAGCATCGCGGCGCATCGTCGCGGCGCCGCGCTTCATTGTATTGTCTCGCCAGTGAGCCGGAAGCGCTACGCTAGAATGTCGCTGATGTCGCAGAGTGCAGGACAGCTCTGGCGCTGGTGCGAACGGGTCGTCGTGGCCGGGGCCCTCATCGGCCTGGCGGGATGCGGCTCGCCGGCCGCACCGCCCACCGTGTTCCTTGCCGACTACCTGCCAATCGTCGACCGGACCGTGAGCACCGACCTCGTGCCGATCCACGGCCCGGAGTCGATCGAGTTTCTCGGAAACGGCTGGAAGGCGCTGCCGACCGGTCAGGGGCAGCGCCGATCTCGGCAAACTCGAAGCTGACGGTGTTTTCTCCCAGGACGATCGCGTCTCGGGGGATCGGCAGCGAGTAGGTGCGCTCACCCGGGAGGAGCGTCAACCCGCCCAGCGTGACCCGGTTCGCACGAACAGTGATGCGCTGGTCTTCGCCGGAGGGCAGGGGCGGTGCCAGCATCGAAAATGCAGCCAGGCTGTGTTCGGGTCGAGCAGCAGAAAGTCGAGTGACGCTTCTCGATTGACGGCCCAGGCGAACGAGAGGCGGTCGGTCGGCCTGACTTCCGGCGCAGACCAGCCGCGGCTCGCCAGGGCAGCGTTCTCGGCACTCCCGGAGAACTCGTAGCCCGGTGTCTCACGATGAAACGCGCTGTGCCTCGCGCGTTGAGCGAGGTCGAGCACCGGCTGCAGGTCGCCCGAGCCGCACCCGCTCCAGAAGAGTGCCAGCGCGGTGACGACGCAGCTGACGAATCCGAGAAGACCGACGGTGGCGAGCGAGACACCCGGCGCGAGCGGGGTCCTCGTCGCCGTCACGGTGTCACCGGAGGTAGCGCTAGCGAGCGCAGCGCGCTCTCGTCTTCAGGACTCAAGTCGACCACGTCACCGACGGCCAGCTGCATCCGCGACTCGGTCATCCCGACTCGAAGCAGCGCGGCCAGACAGACCGCGGTGTCGGAGCGCTTGGAGGCGAGGTTCTCCATTTCGTCGGGATCGGCCTCGAGATCGTAGAGTTCCCAGCTACGCTTGCGATCGTTGGCGATCAACTTCCACGCGGGCGTCCGGTACGCGAACCAGGGGCGGCGTCCGGGGGTGCGGGCGACCATCGAGCGCTGCAAGGCGAAGGTGCTCGACGCGAACAGGTCTGCACCCACCAGCGCGTCAGGAATCTGAATTCCGACTCGGCCCAACACGGTTGGGAGCACGTCTGCGAGCCCGACGAGCGCCTCGGTGTCGACGTAGTCGGGAACAGAATCTCCAAGCCGGATGATGAGCGGCACGTGCAGCATTTCGTCATAGACGGTGCTGTTGTGCCCCATGCGGCCATGTTCCGCGAAGGCCTCACCGTGGTCGGAGAGGATGACGACGATCGTGTCGTCCCACCGTCGGCGCTGTCGGAGCGTGTCGAGGAGGTCGCCAACGGCGTCGTCCGCCATTCGGAGGTTGCCGTCGTACAGCGAGACGATTCTTGCAAGGTCGGCCGCCGACGGATTCAGCATGCCATCGCTGATGCCGCGGATGGTATCGAGCGTTCCGTCGTAGCCGCCGGTGTAGCCAGGGTCACCGAACAGATCGAACTCGGCCCGTGGAGCATATGGCTCGTGAGGCGGAACGTAGTGCAGCATCAGAAACAGCGGCTGTTCGGATTCCCGCGTCAATTCCTCACTGGCGAGCGCTGAGAGGTGATGCGGGTCGATCCACTCCGACCGGCTGGTGTCCACCCAGTTTTGGTGGAAGACGTCGCACCCTTGATCGGCACCCGATGCGACCGAGTTCTGCGGGCTCGCGGAGTAGCAGAGCGTTCGATACCCAATGCCCTGCAGATGCTCGGCCAGCGTGGTCGCCTCGTCGTCCAGCACGTGCTCGCGCTCGATCACCCCGTGATCCTGGATCGACAACCCCGTGATGAGCGTCGCCACCGAGGCCCGGGTATACGGTGCGGGCGCAAACGCCTGGCTGAAGACCGCGCTCTCGGTGGCCAGCATGTCGATCTGCGGCGTCGTCTCCCGCTCGTACCCGTACGCGCCGAAATGGTCGGCGCGGGCGGCATCGAGCAGAACCACCACGATGTCTGGCAGGTCGTCGGGCGGGGACGGTGGCAAGAAGCCAGCGTTCTCCGGAACCAACGTCGCCGCATCGCGCGTCCAGTCGAGCCGCTCGATCTCGACGTCGCCCCATCGATGCGCCGGATCGATGTCGATCGTCAGGCATCCCGGGATGAGGCCTGGGCTGCCGACGGGGGCCTCGGTAGAGAATTGCACCGTGCCCAGGCCGCTCCGATTCCGTGAGGGTGCATCGACAGTGACCGGCTCACCAGCGCGCCCAGCCGGAACGAGTGTCGCCCGGACCGTGGCCGGGTCCGCCCAAGGAACCGATCTGGCAGACCCGCCGAATGCGATGGATGCTCCCAACTCCGTCGGCCGCAGCGGAACGATGAGTGTGCCGGATCGATTGGCCCTGAACGTTCCGGCCTCGTCGTCGAATACGGCGCTCGGCTCGCCCGGATCGGCCGCGCCCGACGGCACCAGCCCGATGGTGCGTATCCGGATGGGCCACACCGCACTGGATTCCGCAACTCCTGCGAGGACGATGTTGTTCCATCCCGTTCTCAGGGTCTCCGGGTCGACGGGCAACCGGTAGTCGGTCCACGGCATCTTCAAGGCGATGCGACCAGACGTCCGGTCGTTCACCATGAACCGGAGGCTCGGGTCGCCGCCGAGTTCCTGATCCTCCGAGGGCTTTGCAGAAAAGTAGAGGTCCCACTCGCCCGGCTCGTCGAGCCTTATCCGCACCGCCGTCTCAGTGCCGAGGGTCGAGAGGTCCGCTGAGTCGGTCTGCGACCAGCCCCGGCCGAGCACGACCCGGTCGGCCTGGGCCCACAGCGGTTGGAGTTCCGGCGCATCGGGTCCCGATCGTCGCACGTCCAGAATCATCTCGTCCGTGACGAACGCCCAGGATTGCACCTGTGCCGTCGTGAGGCGCTGCCGGTCGTCGTCTGCGCAGGCAGTAATGAGGGCGCAGAGGACGCACGCGAGCGAGAGCGCCGCCCACGGCGCAAACGAACCTAGCCGACTACGGAGAACAGCGGGAGCGGGCATCGGGGAGGTGCTCGAGGCTCAGAGTGCATTCAATCATGCGACGTGACCGAGGTCAACTTAGGCCGCGCGGTTCGAGCGGCCCTTCGACGCGCCACTTCCCGGTTCGAGTGCGCTGAAGACAGGCGCGACTGGAAGGTGGTGTCAGAGGACGACGCCGAACCGGTTCCGCAGCGCGAACGCGATCACGATCGAGAGGATGAAGAACGCGACGAGCCAGTGCGTCTCCCAGCCCAGCAGCGAGATCTCACGTTCGGGATAGGTCAATTCGATCGACGCCAGTCCGGAATCGGCGGGCAGCGGCGCCTCGGCGGGGTAGAGCAGTTGGTTCACGAAGCCCGGTGCCAGCTTCACGGGCGAGCGAGGGATGACGGCGTCCGAGGTTCGCACCGCCTTCGTGAAGGTCCGTCCATCGACGTGGACCGACAGTTCGTAGTCGCCGGGTGCTTCCGCCACGACCCGCCACGCGGCCTCGCGCAGCGTCGGGATCCAGGCCACTTGCGTCTCCACCCGCATCCCCTCTGGAGCCTCGAGTGAGATGTTGCGAGGTGCCGGGACGTCCGCGTCGAATTGCACCTTCACCAGAACGGCATGCTCGGGCTCGAGACCGCGATAACCGTAGTGGAACTGCAGCTGCGCGATGACCAGGAGCAGCGGCACGATCATCCAGACCATCGGGACCAGCGAGAGTCGCAGGTACGTCAGGTTGTGCCGGAGAATGTCGATCTGCGACCGGAGGATCTGCCTCAGATCGTCGTTGAACAGCCTGATCTCGAACAGCCCGGCGTGGATCGAGCGCTTGACGGCGGCGATCCGGTCCTGATTCGAGGTCGCCCGGAAGACCACCAGCATCGCGATCGCCGTGAGAAACGAGACGACGAGCAGGCCGACGATGGGAGGGAGGGTGCGGAACGGATAGAGCAGGCCGGTGACTAGGCCGCCCAGCACGGCATTCACGAGTGTCATCGGACGGATGGCGTCACGAAATGTAGCCAAGGCCCTTCAGGCGCTTCTTGATTTCGTCCTCGGAGTCGGAATCCTCGAGCTGCGCGAGTTCCTTCTCGAGCGCGTGCGCGACGAATTCATCGACCGACGAGTAGCCCGCCAGGTCGGCGTAGCGCTTGATGCGGTCCAGGAGGTCCTTGTCCAGTTTGATCGAATGGCGTCCAAACATCAGTCTTCCTCCGATGGGCGTGGGAACTCGTCGACGCCGAACTCGGCCAGAATCGCGCCGGCCAGATCCTCGAGCGACGCGGCCGCGCGCTGGAGCGGCTTGTTGGTCAGGAGAATACCCGGCACCGCCTCGTGATCCATGCAATGGTCGCCGCTCCACGGGTCGAGGTTGTCGATGATCACTTCGCCCCGCGGCACCGCGCCAGTCGAGGATTCGCTCGAGCACCGCGTTCCCTTGGCGTACCCGACGACGAGGTCCGGGGCGAGGTGGTCGTATCCGCCGCTCGCGTACACCTCCTCCCGTCGGTAGACCTTCGTGATCGCCAGCTGGCCCGTCGCCGGGTCGACGACGGCGAGCAGCTTGTCGGCGATTTCGGTCATCAGCGCGTCCCGGGCTTCCGGCGCCACGATGCCCTGCCGCTCGCGCCCCCGCAGGTTGACGTAAAGCCCGTTCAGGCCGAGGCCGTAGGCGCGCGTCTGCGCCCAGTCGATGTTCGTGAGGAACCCCGGGTCGTTCTCCATCCGGGCGTTGTGGGGGCGAAGGTAACCGTTGTCCCGCAGCCAGCCGTTCAGGTGAAACGCGCGGCGCCACGACGTGAACCCGTGGTCCGACATCACGATGAGGGTCGTCTCCTGGCCGCTCGCGTCGATTGCGTCGAGGGTCTCGGCCACGATCTCGTCCATCGTCAGGTACAGCCCCTCGACGGCCTCGAGATACTCGGGGTCGGTCTCGGCGTCGTACTCCGGGTGCCCGGGATCGGTCGTCCGAAACAGCATGTGCGACGTCTGGTCGAGGTTGCCGAAGTAGTAGAACAGCAGTCCGTCGTCGAACTGATCGAGCACGAGCTGGTACTGTGCCCGCACGTCGCCGCCGGCGAGCCGCGACTGCTCCATGAACTCGGCCCGCGAAAAGATCGCCTCCTGCAGTCCGCGCGTCTCCTCGGGCATCCCCTGCGTGTAGAAGCGTCCCGTCGCCTCGGCAAGGTCGGCCGCGTAGGAATCGGGCGTCGAGATGGGCAGGGCCGGAGCGATCGGGTCGATGTTCGTCGGCGTCACGTAGAGCTGCAGGTTCGGCTCGATCTGGCGCAGGTAGAGGCGGACCATCCCGCGGAGGCTCTGCAGCGGCAGCAATTCGAAGTCCACCGGCACCCAGTCGGTCCATTCGCCGACTTCCAGGACCCGCTCCTCGTCGCCGGCGACGAGCTTCGCGACGTCACGCTCGGGGTCGAGGTACAGGGTGAACTGGCTCGTCACCTTCTCGGTCTCGACGAGAAACGGGTTGTCGGGCCCGAGGATCGTCGTCTGCACGACGCCGTCCTCAGGTTCCACGAAGTGCACCTCGGCCGACGGGATGTCGCGGCTCGCGATGAGCACGTCGGAGGTGTAGAACGAGAACGTCCCGTAGGTGCCGATCAGATCGGGCGTGCCCATCCCGCTCAGCTCGCGTGTGGCGCTCCCCGACGGCGGATAGTTGGCCGGCATCCGGATGATCGTCGATTCGATCCCGCGGTCGGCGAGGACGTTCCAGAACGGCTCGCCGCCCCGGAGCAGCTCGACGCTGCCGCCGAGCAGCGGAAATTGATAGTTGCCCACGGTCAGGCTGGTGCCGCCTTCGGCCGTCTCGGTCGTCGAGAGATAGGGCAGCATCGTCTCGGGATCGCGGTGGATGAAGTCGAAGATGCCGTGGCCGCCCGGGTCGAGCCCGGTCATGAAGGTCGACCAGGCCACCGGACTCTGGGGCGGGACGGTCGTTTCGAGCAGGTCGAACCCGCCGCTGGCGGCCAGTCTGGCGAACGCCGGCATCCGGCCGCGCTCGATCATCTGACGCGTGAACTCGTAGTCCATGCCGTCGAAGCCGAGCACGATCACCCGGGTCCCGGCCGCGTCGCCGGCTCCGCAGCCCGCAGCCATCAGCCCCATGGTCGTGACCATGACGAGGATGCACAGCGCGGCAGAAGCGAACGTGGTCTTCTTCGGTGTCGTCAGCATGCCCAGTCTTGATCTCAAGGTCGGTCTCGGTCCCGTCGACGCTCTCAGGCGTGTTGCGGTGCCGGGGCCGCCTCGGCGGACTTCGTCTGGAAGAGGATCTTCCCTTCCATGTGCTTCGGCGGCTCGACGCCGAAGAGGTGCAGCGCCGTCGGCGCGATGTCGATCAGCGCCGGATCTTCCGCGTCGACCTCGAAATTGCTGAAGAAGACGCCGGGCACCAGCCGCGGGTCGATGCAATGGTCGCCGCTCCAGGCCTTGACGTTGTTCTCGAAGAGCGGCGCCGAGACGACGCCCGTCGCGCAGTCCCACGACGTGCGGTAGCCGGCGTTGTAGCCGATCAGGAGGTCGGGTGCGTTCTGCGTGTAGGGGCCGTCGTAGAGTACGGCTGTGTCGAAGACCTCATTGATACCGACTTCATCCTTTTCGTCGTCGCGCAACCCGTTCAGCTTGCCGATGATCTCGGCCTTCAGCCGCGCCGCCTCCTCGCCGGGAGCGACGGTGCCCTGGCTCTCGCGGCCCTGCAGGTTCAGGAACATGCCGGTGAGTCCGAGAGCGTAGGCTTTGGTCTTGGCCCAGTCGACGTCGCGCAGCCACTCCGCACCGCCGTCGGCGCCGTCCTTCAACGTGAGGTAGCCGTTCTCGAGCAGCCAGGCATTCAGGTTGACGCCGCGCCGGAACGAACTGAACCCGTGGTCGGAGATGACCAGCAGCAGGTCGTCCGGCTTGACCCGCTCCAGGACCTTGCCGACCAGCACGTCGTTGTGGCGGTAGAGCTTCTCGATGGCGTCGCGGTGGTCTCCGTTGCTGCGGCCGTTCGTCCCGAGATCGGCCGGATGCCCGTCCTCGATGTAGCGCCAGAACATATGCTGAATCCGGTCGGTCGCGTCGAAGACGCAGACGACGCAGCCCTCGCGCAGCCGGTCGAGCGACGAGAAGAACATCTCCTGACGTTCGCGGTCGATGTCGTAGGCCTGCTGCAGGAACGTGCCGTCGTCGATCACGTCCTCGTTGAGCGCCCAGGTGTCCTCGGCCAGGCCCAGCGTCGAGTACGATCCGACCTTCTTGGCCAGGTAGGTGGCGTAGTAGGACGGGTGCGAGATCGGCATCGCCGGCTTGTCGGGGTCGATGTTGAGCGGCGTCAGGTAGAGCGAGAAGTGCTCGTCCATCTCGGTCACCATCATCCGGGTGATGCCCGAGACCTTCACGCCCGGCACGGCGCCGAACGTCACCGTGACCCAGTCACTCAGCTTGCCCGGCTCCAACTCGAGAACCGTCCCGTTCAGCTCGACCTTCGCGCGCTGCTTCTCGCGATCGCGGGTGATCGTGAACGGCACCTTCAGCGGCGGGTTGTCCTCGAGGAACATGTTCTCCGGCCCCTCGATCGCCGCGTCGGCGCGGTCGCCCGTGAACTCGAGCGGGAACCGGAGGCCGCCTTCCTTGAACTTCGCGCCCGCCGGCCGGTCGGTGTAGAGCAGGAAGGTGCCCTGCGTGCCGAGCAGGTCGGGCACGCTCATCGCGCTCAGCTGCGCGCCGCGGAAGCGATCGGGCGGAAAGGTGATCGGCACGCGCAGGATCGTGCTCCAGATATCGTGCTCGCCGAGGATCGACCAGAACGGCTTCGACTTGCGCAGCAGCCGGATCACCGGGGCCTTCAGGGGGATCCGGAACTTACCCAGCTTCAGGAACTGTTCGAGCTTGCCGATGTGCGTCGACGAGAGGACCGGCAGATACGTGCGTCGATCGCGGTCGAGGAAGTCGAAGATGTTGTGCCGGCCCGGGTTCGTCCCGGTACTGAACGACGACCAGGCGACCGGCGAGAGCGACGGGTAGGTCGTGGCCAGCCGGGTGTAACTGCCCATCTCGGCCAGCTTGCTGAAGTTTGGGAGCTTGCCTTCCTTCATGAACCGATCGGTCAGCTTCGGCTCCTGGCCGTCGAGTCCGACGACAATCAGCCGCTTGATGACCGCCTTGGGCCGTGTCGCGCGCGTCATCGCCCGCCAGGCCATCCGGAACGGCCAGATGAGCAACGACAGGCCCGCGACGACGATCGTCGTGAACAGGACGAGGAACGACGAGAGCAGCGCGAACCCCGCGCCCGGGCCGATGTAGGCGTCGGCCGGTGCCGCCGCCGCCAAGATGAGGGCGACCGTCAGCGGGAGGCTCACCCTCGGACGCGCGAGCGCGCCGGTCGGTGTCGTGGTTCGAGTTGGCGGCATGTCGATCTCTCCCGGGTCTTGCGTCGCCGACGGGCGCCTACTCGAGCGCACCTCGATTCTTGAGCAGTGCCATCACCTGTGCGCGGACGTCCGCGGCGTCGTCGCCAGTCGCGTGCAGATCGCTCGACAGGGGCGGAGTCACCTCGTCGCCGATCCAGACGGCGCTCACCTGTTCGCGATCCATGGCGGTCAGGATGATGTCGAGGTCGTGCTGCATCAACTCGGACGCCGTTACGATGAGGATCAGTCCGGAGTCGAGGAGGATGTTCGAGACTTCGGCCAGGCGCCGGATATCCTCCGCGTGGTCTTCGTGGCTGCCGCGGATGTCAGCATCCACGCCGTACAGCACGCTGCCGATCCCCAGAAAGTATACATGGTGCCCGCCTTCGAACAGCTCGGCCTCAAGGTCGCGGGAGACCTCCTTCCGGAGCGCGTCGTTCGATCCGGTGATGACCAGCAGCGTTGCCTTCTGGCCGTAGCGCTCTTCGCGGGCTTGCGCCGACACGCGTCCGCGCTGCCACTTCGTGTGGCGCCGCATCACCTGCTCGCGCACCTTCGCTTGGGGATCCTCGATGGCCTCGCGGACCAGGCCGCCGCCGCTGATCTCGAAGTCGTCGAGCAGCACGAACCGGCCGGTGAGGATATTCTCGTCTGCCAGGTCGCAGGCGATCGGCGCGTCGAGCGTCAGGATGCAGTCGGCCACCTGGTGGCGCTCGATCTGGCCGGCGCCCTCGCGCGTGTCGAGACTCGAGGCGTCGAGGATGCGCGTGATGTCGGTGAGACGTGCCCGGGTCCGCGCCGTGCCGAGCTTCAGCACGTAGTCCTTGTTCTGCTGCAGCGGCGTCCGGCCGAGCCAGAACAGGCTCGTCCGGAGGCGCGTCGACACCTTCGGCGCCGGCTGCGACCTGAGCGCGGCCAGCTCGCCGCGGCGGACATAGATCTGCTGCGCCAGCGTGAAGCCCGCCGACTGGCCGGCGGAGGGCTCGTCGATGGTGGTGGTCGGGAACTCCTCGATCGTCTCTACCGTGCTCGACTTGCCGGACGGGTAGAAGACCACCTCGTCGCCGACCTTGATCGATCCCGAATCGACCGTGCCGGCGACGATGCGCCGGGTGTCGTCCATCTTCGTGAACTTGTAGACGTCCTGCACCGGCAACCGAAACGGCATCCCGGCCAGCGTCCCCTCCGGCTCGAACGTGTCGAGCACGTCCAGCACCGTCGGGCCCGTGAACCACGGCATCGCGGCCGGGGCGACGGTGATGTTCTCGCCCTGGAGGCCCGAGACCGGCAGGAACTCGCGCGCTTCGATGTCGATCTCCTTCAGGAAGCGCCGGTACTCCTCGACGACCTGGTCGAACACCTCCTGGCGGTAGCCGACCATGTCCATCTTGTTGACCAGTACGGCGATCTGCCGGATGCCGAGCATCGCGAGCATGTACCCGTGGCGCCGCGAGTTCTCGCGCACGCCTTCAGCGGCGTCGATGACGAGCAGAGCGGCGGAGGCGTGCGACGCTCCGCTGATCATGTTCTGGAGGAACTCGATATGGCCCGGCGCGTCGATGATCAGGAAGTCGCGCTTCGCGGTCTTGAAGAAGATCCGCGCCGCGTCGATGGTGATCCCCTGCGACTGCTCGTCCTTGAGCGCGTCGAGGAGGAACGCATACTCGAACGGCTTGGCGTTCCGTTCGCAGTACGCCTGAATCATCTCGAGCTTGCCCTGGGGGAGCGAGTTGGTATCCACCAGCAGCCGGCCGACGATGGTGCTCTTGCCGTGGTCGACGTGTCCGGCGACGACGAGACTCAGCCGCTCGCGGCCCTTGGGTGCCATCACATGTAGCCCTTGCGCCGCAGTTCCTCGAGCGTGCCGCGATCCTCGGCATCCTGGGCGCGGCCCGACCGCTCGGCGATGTCCTTGAACTTGCCGGTCTGCAGTTCGGCCACCAGTTCGGCCGGCGTCTTCGCCGTCGATTCGACCGGAAAGGTGCAGGGTTCGCATCCGAGCGAGCGGTAGCGCTTGCCGGTGCCCTGGTCGTAGTAGAGCGAGACCGTCGGGATCTTCTCGCGTTCGATGTAGGCCCAGACGTCGACCTCGCGCCAGTCGAGAATCGGGTGGATCCGGACGTGCGTGCCCGGCTTGAAGTCGGTCTTGTACTGGTTCCAGAACTCGGGCGGCTGGTCGCCCAGGTCCCAGACGTTCTGCGTGTCACGCGGTGAGAAGTACCGCTCTTTCGAGCGCGACCCTTCTTCGTCGGCGCGGATGCCGACGATGACGCCGGTGAACGGCTCGGTGTTGGGATCGGGCTCGTAGGCCTTGGTCGCGTGGTTGAGGCGGTACCGGACGCCTTCGCCGCTCAGCGTGTCGGTGAGGGCCTGGGTCTTCAGGAGACCGCAACACGTGAGTCGATCGCACGCGCCGTCGGGGTAGGTCTGCTTCGCTTTCAGCGCGGCCTCGTTCTGGCCGTAGATCATCGTCAGATTCCACTCGAGCGCCAGCCGATCCCGATACTCGATCATCTCCGGGATCTTGTAGGCCGTGTCGATGTGCACGAGCGGGATCGGCACGTGGCCGAAGAACGCCTTCCGGGCCAGGTACAGCATGACGGTGCTGTCCTTGCCGATCGACCAGAGCATCGCCAGATTGTCGATGCAGCTGTAGGCCTCGCGGAAGATGTGGATGCTGCGGCTTTCAAGCTGGTCGAGGTGGTCCATGCTCAACCCTTCGTAGGGCAGGGCTTGCCCCTTCCGACAACTCTGAAGAATGCGGGGGCTTCCAGCGGAGCGGGGAGCAGCCCTGCCATGCTCAACCTGCCGCGCCCAGCGCGTGCCGTTCGAGATACTCGGTCACCTGGTCGGTGGCCTCGTCGAGCGACACGCGCGACGTGTCGATCGTGATCTCGGCACGGGTCGGCGCTTCGTAGGGATCGTCGATCCCGGTGAACTGTGTGATCTCGCCGCGGCGCGCCTTCGCGTAGAGCCCCTTCACGTCGCGCTTCTCGCAGACCGCGAGCGGCGTCGAGACGAAGATCTCGACGAACCGGTCGCACAGCCCGCGGACGAAGTCGCGCGTCTCGGCATAGGGCGAGATGAACGCCGCGATGACCAGCACGCCGTTCCGCTCGAGCGTGCTCGCCAGATGGCCGACCCGCTTCACGTGCAGGTCGCGCTCGGCCTTCGAGAAGCCGGTTGTCGGAAAGATGTCGCGGATCCTGTCGCCGTCGAGGTACTCCACCTTGTGGCCCCGGCGCTCGAGGTCGCTGTAAATCCGCTGCGCGATCGTGCTCTTGCCCGAGCCCGACAGACCGGTGAACCAGAGGACTGCCGGCGTGTGGCCGGGTGCGGCTGCCGGGGTCGACAGTGATCGTTTTGACCAGGCGCGCTCGTGCAGCGGCCAGAGGACGATCTTGACGATTGCGTCCAGCGCGCCGACCGCGACCGACAGGCCGACATCGCGGGTCAGGACGTAGACGAGCGCGGCGGTACTCACGGTCGCGACAACACGCCAGGAGATGGCTCGGGAGCGCGACGGCGGCGTCTGGACGAACATCAAGTCGACGTGGGAAGCGCGAACGTGCCGGGTTCCAGTCCGATCACGAACCCGTCATGTCTTAGCAGAGGGGTATTATAGCGCAGCGAGACGGGGTGCGTGCCGTCCCGTTTCGAGTGGCGGTAGACGCAGTCGCCAGCCGCCACGTCCCATTCCATCGTTCGGCCGAGCCGCGGGTAGATATCGGCCGAGCCTTCCGCCAGCAGACAGAACTTCAGCGAGCTGCCGGCCGCGACCCGCGCCTTCACCCGATAATCCTTCAGGAACGCCTCCATGTGGGGGCTCGGATGCGAGCGGCTCTCCGCAATGACCAGTTCTCCCGTTGGGTCGGGGAAGGTCGAGAAGAGCTGCTTCGGCGACGCGCCGCCGGCCTGCTTCCAGGTGCCACGGCCGGCTTCGGCGTAGTACATGACGTCGAGCGGCGGCACGTAGACGACGCCCAGGACCGGGATCCCGTCGTCGATAAGGGCGATGTTGACCGTGAACTCGTCCGTGCCGCGGACGAACTCCTTCGTGCCGTCCAGGGGGTCCACCAGCCAGAACCGCCGCCAGTCGCGCCGCGTCTCGTAGGGCGGGACCGCGCTTTCCTCCGAGATGCACGGGATCGACGCGTCGAGTTGCGCCAGTGCCGTCCGGATCTGGCCGTCGGCTTCACGATCGGCCGCGGTCACCGGCGTGCCGTCGACCTTCTCATCGACCGAGAGGTCGCCCGACTTGTAGTAGCGGAGGATCGCGGCGCCGGCGTCGCGCGCGATGGTGCAGATGTCGCTCAACATTTCGAACTTCTGAGCTATTATCTCCGGATATGTCGCTCTTCGCTGGGCTGTATCGCAGGTTCCGCTTCGGAAAACCGATTGTTGTCGTCTCCGGCCTGCCGCGCTCCGGGACGTCGATGGTGATGAAGATGCTCGAGGCCGGCGGTGTCGAGATCATCACCGACGGCAAGCGGACCGCCGACTCGGACAATCCGAAGGGTTACTACGAGTACGAACCGGTCATGCACCTGCACGAGGACCCCGACAAGCGCTGGCTCGCTGACACTCGGGGCAAGGCGATCAAGATCATCTCGTTCCTCCTATCCAGCCTGCCCGACGCGCACCACTACAAGGTCATCTTCATGCACCGCGCCCTGCAGGAGGTCATGGCATCGCAGAGCAAGATGCTCGACAAGCGCGGCGAGGAGCAGGGAGAAGACGACGATGACGCCGCGCTCATCGCGTCCTATAAAAAGGATGTCGAGAAGACGAAGCGCCTTCTCGATCGCCGACCCTGCTTCGACGTTCTCGACGTCGACTACAAGGCCGTCCTCGACGACGCCTCGGGCCAGGCCGAGAGAATCGCCACGTTCGTCGGCAGCCTCGACGCGAGCGCTATGGCGGCCGTGGTCGACCAGCAGCTGTATCGGAACCGGCGAGACTGATTGCCGATGCGCCTTTCCGTATTGATCCCTGTCTTCAACGAGTCAGCGACCGTCCGGGAACTGGTTGCCAAGGTGGACGCCGTCGATATCGACAAAGAACTGATCATTGTCGACGACTATTCTGCCGATGGCACCCGCGACCTTCTGGCGTCAATGAAGGGACCGAACCGAACCATCTTGTTTCACGATCAGAACAGGGGCAAAGGTGCTGCGCTTCGGACAGGATTAGCCCAGGCGACGGGCGACTACGTCATCATCCAAGACGCGGACCTGGAGTACGACCCCGAGGACTACATCAAACTGACCGACGCGGCCGTTCGGCAGAATGCCCCCGTTGTCTATGGCTCCCGATTCATGGGATCGCGTCCGGTGATGGCACTTCGGCACCGGGCGGGTAATCGCACGCTGACCAAGCTAACCAATCTGCTCTACGGATCAGCACTTACCGACATGGAAACCTGCTACAAGCTGATACGGCGAGACGTGGCCAACGACCTTCGAATCGAATCAGACCGGTTCAACGTCGAGCCAGAACTGACGGCGAAAATTCTGATGCGAGACACACCCATTGTTGAAGTTCCTATCGCGTATGCTGCGCGCACGCGGTCGGAAGGGAAGAAGATTTCCTGGATGGATGCAGTGTCAGCGGTCTGGACGCTCGTTCGACTGCGATTCTTCTCCTGCTGAGCTGTCTGTTTGGCGTCAAATGAATGGGGACCTCCTCCCCTGGTGGCCAAGTCTCTCCTATTTCACCGCCTCACTTGGTCCCCATTCATTTGACGCCAAACACAACGGGTAGCCGCCCGGGACGGGGACCGTCCACTCAGGCCGAGGTTCCATTGCTTTCGGGTAGCGGGGTGGAAGGTGCCGCGTCCGTGCGCTACGCCTCGTCGCCCTCCATGCGATTTCTTCTGCATGGTCGTCACTTCTCCGAGAGGGCCTTGAATGATGGCACCGTCATCAGAGCAACGACGGCCTTGGTAACCACCTTGCCCGTTTCGACAACGGCATCAGGCAGTTCTGAGTCAGGGAGGTCATCAAGAAACGTTTCAGCAAGGTGTTGAGCCCCCGTGAACACCACGGAGTCCAACCCTTCTCCCATAATGGTCGAACACGAGGCGAACATCTGGAAGCGCCTATCGAAGAGCCGATCGAAATACAGGCCACGTTTCTCTGGGGTAGGACCGAAAGATTTCTGTCTGGCAAAGCAGGTACGCGCAGTGTCTACAACCGGATTCAGGATCTCCGAGCGCACGGGATCGCCGAACTTGTCGAACGCAAGTCTGTCTGCCACGGCGACGAGAAGAATCATGAATTCGGCAAAAAGGGCCACTTGGGTTTTGTTGTCTAACTCGCGATCCCATGCCTGCTGAAAGCTCTTGCACTCATGCACAGCGACTTGGACCAGCAGGGGGCCGAGATCTTCAGCTAATTCGCTGGGTGATGGTTTCTTGCGGAATAACGAAAACAGACCCATTCAAGTCTCCGGCGTGCCCAAGAAGTAGCAGATGGTTCACGCAACCCACCGAATGGTGAACCTTCCTCGTGTTCAAGTCACGCGGGCCGCAGCAGTCTTCCAGGCTGGCCAGCCGGACCGAATCGTCGAAGCATCCCCGGGAACAGTGCTCCTGCGCGGATCACTCTCTGTTGCTTGTGGCTGGTTAGTATACCTGCCGGCCGGCCGAGCTGTGAGGTCGCCTGGCCGCCAGCCATCCTTCCAGGAGCTGCCTGCCAGCCGGCGGAAAGTTCGTTAGCAGTTTGTTAGCAACTCGCGGGCGAATCTGCCGAAACATTCAGAAGATCGAACGACTTGAAAGAGTTGGTGCGGAAGAGGGGATTCGAACCCCTACGATGTTGCCACCGCCAGCCCCTCAAGCTGGTGCGTCTGCCAGTTCCGCCACTTCCGCGTTTTGGGAGGGTGCTACTGCTGCGGCGGCTCGATCGGCGGGTCGGCCGCCGGTTCTTCTGCCGCCGTGTCTTCCGGCGCCGCGTCACTGGGTGCCTCGGCACCAGCGTCCACCGGCGCCGCAGCCGGCTCGGGCGTCGTGGCCGGCAGGAGCGGCGCAGCCGCAGGCGCCGGTCCGCCGCCGCCGCTCAACAGTGAGCCGGGTCCGCGCTGACCGATAATCGCCAGCGTCAGGGCGCCGACGATGAAGAGCCCGCCCAGCACCGTCGTCGCCTTCGTTAGGACCGTCGCGCTGCCGCGCGCCCCGAATGCCGTCTGGCTGCCGCCGCCGCCGAACGCACTGGCGATGTCCCCGCCCTTGCCCTGCTGCAGCAGGACGACGAGGATCAGCAGGAAGCAGGCAACGATGTAGATGCCCAGCAGAACGTAATAGAACATAGCCCCTGATTATAGCCCGGCGCCGCGACCGCCCGCCACAATCTGGTGGAAGCTCTCGGGATCGAGGCTCGCGCCGCCGACCAGCGCGCCGTCCACGTCGGCCTCGGCGACGAGTTCCCGCACGTTACCGGGCTTGACGCTGCCGCCGTAGAGGATCCGGCACGAGTCGGCGGCATCGGCACCGAATGCGTCGCCGAGCGTCGACCGGATGTGCGCGTGGGCTTCGCCGGCCTGCGCCGTCGAGGCGGTGCGCCCGGTGCCGATCGCCCAGACCGGCTCGTAGGCGACGACGAGCCCGCCGACCTGCTCGGCCGAGAGCCCGTCGAGCCCTCCCCGCAACTGCCGCGTCAGTACGGCCGGCATCTCGCCGCCGTCGCGCTCCTCGAGGGTCTCACCGACGCAGACGATCGGGATCAACCCCGCGGCGAGTGCGGCCTTGGTCTTCCGGTTCACGGCGTCGTCGGTGTCACCGAACAGCCGTCGTCGCTCGGAGTGGCCGATGATGACGTGGGTCGCGCCGGCCTCGACCAGCATGCCCGCGCTGATCGCGCCGGTGAAGGCGCCTTCGGCTTCCGCGTGCAGATCCTGCCCGGCGACACCGATCCCGGTGTCAACCACACCGGCAGCGACCGCCGACAGCGCCGTGAACGGCGGCGCGATGACGACCTCGACGCCACCGACCTCGACGCCTTCGGCGAGATCGAGCAATGCCAAGACGAACGCCTCGGCTTCCGCGACCGTCTTGTACATCTTCCAGTTTGCCGCTAGGAGGGGAGTGCGCATTGTCTACCTCGTCCGAAAAGAAAGGCGTCGCCCTGCGGGCTCGCCCAGGCAGCCCTAAAGGACTGCCCTACACTCGGCTCGTACCCACCCTGTCCGGCAGCGCCGCCACGCCGGGCAGCGTCCGCCCGCCGAGAAACTCGAGCGACGCGCCGCCGCCGGTCGAGATGTGCGAAATGCGGTCGGTGACACCAGCCTTGGCGACGGCCGCGATCGAATCGCCGCCGCCGACGATCGTCGTGCCGTCGACGTCGGCCACGGCTCGCGCGACGCCGGTCGTGCCGGCGGCGAACGGGTCCCGTTCGAACACGCCCATCGGCCCGTTCCAGACGACGGTCTTTGCTTTGGACAGGACCGTTGCGTAGCGTCGCAGCGTTTGCGGCCCGATGTCGACGCCCATCCGGTCTCCAATCGCCGGATCATCGACGGCCAGGACGTCCGCGGACGCCGCATCGAGCGCGGTCGCTACGAGGTGGTCCACGGGCAGCTCGAGCACAGCCCTCCGCTCGCGCGCTCTCGCCCTGGCGAAGACCTCGGCGTCCGCGTCGAGCAGGTCGTCCTCGACGAGCGAGCGCCCGACCGGTCGTCCCTGCTGCTTGAAGAAGGTGTAGGCCATCGCCCCGCCGATGAGCAGCGTATCGACGCGCTCGAGCAGGTTGCGGATGACGTCAAGCTTGCTCGAGACCTTCGCCCCGCCGATGACGGCGACGAACGGCCGGGCCGGATCCGAGAGCGCGCGGCCGAGGTAGTCGAGTTCGGCGGTCATCAGTAGGCCGGCGGCCGCCTGCCGGACGTGCCGGACGATGCCTTCGGTCGAGGCGTGGGCGCGGTGCGCCGCACCGAACGCGTCATTGACGAAGCTGTCTGCCAGATCGGCCAGCGACCTGGCGAACGCCGCGTCGTTGGCTTCTTCCCCGGCATGAAACCGGAGGTTCTCGAGCAGGACGATGCCGCCCGCCGGCGTTTCGGCAACGGCAGCTTCGGCGGCGGCGCCGACGGCGTCGGTCGCGAACGTGACCGGGCGGTCGAGCAGTTCCGAGAGGCGCTCGGCCACGGGACGGAGCGTCAGGTCGTCGCGACGTTGCCCCTTGGGCCGCCCGAGGTGCGAGGCGAGGATGACCGTTGCGCCAGCGTCGATCGCGTGACGGATCGTCGGCAGGGACGCCCGGATCCGGGTGTCGTCGGTAATCGTGCCATCGGCGACCGGGACGTTGAAATCGACGCGGATGAAGACCCGGCGGCCGGCGAGGTCGAGGTCGTCGATCGTGCGTTTCCGCGGTGGCGTCGCCTCGACCATGCGCGGGCTGCTAGAGGCCCTTCTCGGCGATGAATCGCAGCAGGTCGACGCAGCGGTTGGAGTAGCCCCACTCGTTGTCGTACCAGGCCAGGACCTTCACGAAGTCACCGTTCATCACCTTCGTGTAGGCGGCGTCGACGATCGACGAGTGCGGATTCCCCTTGAAGTCGACCGAGACCAGCTCGTCCTCCGAGACCTGAAGGATCCCTTGCATCGGCCCGGCGGCCGCTTCGCGGAACGCGTCGCGCACCTCGTCGGTCGTCGTCTTCTTCTCGACCGTGGCGACCAGGTCGACGACCGAGACGTTCGGCGTGGGGACCCGGACGGAGACCCCGTCGAGCTTCCCTTTGAGCTCGGGGAGCACCGCGCCGACCGCGATCGCCGCACCGGTCGTCGTCGGAATCATCGAGACGGCGGCCGCGCGGGCGCGCCGGCGGTCCTTATGCGGCAGATCGAGCAACTGCTGATCGTTCGTGTAGGCGTGGACCGTCGTCATCCAGCCGTGCTGCAGACCGAAGTGCTCGTGCAGGATCTTCGCGACGGGCGCCAGGCAGTTGGTCGTGCACGAGGCGTTCGAGATGAGCTTGTGCTGCGCCGGGTCGTACAGGTCGGCGTTCACGCCGAGCACCACCGTGACATCGGGGTCCTTCGCCGGCGCGGTGACGATGACCCGCTTGGCGCCGCCCGTGAAGTGCTTGCTGGCGGCCTCGCGATTGGCGAACAGGCCCGTCGACTCGAAGACGACGTCGGCGCCCAGCTTGCCCCAGGGCAGTTCGGCCGGATCGCGGTGGGAGAGCACCTTGAACGGCTTACCGTCGACGAAGATCTCGCCGTCACCGGCCTCGACCGTGGCGGTCAGGTTGCCCATGACCGAGTCGTACTTGAGCAGGTACGCCAGCATGCCGGCGTCCGTCAGGTCGTTGACCGCGACCACCTCGACATCGGGTCGGCTCATCGTCGCCCGCATGATGTTCCGGCCGATGCGGCCGAACCCGTTGATTCCGACCCGAATGCTCATGACCTGTCCCCCACAAGACGCCGTACCAGAGAGGATGCCCGTTCGCGTTCACCCGAACAGCCTATTTTAGTGAACGTTCTTGCGAACGGTCAAACTGCCCGCTATACTCGACCGACGTTCGAGAGAAGGCGTCGCCGCATCCGGACGCGGCACCTCTCCGATGTACCTCATCTACAGTTTCCTCACGCTCGTCTTCTTCATCATCGTTTCGCCGTACTTCGCCTATCAGGCGCTGCGCCACCGGAAGTACATCGGCAGTCTCCGCCAGCGGCTCGGCTATCTACCCGTCTCGTTCAATCTGGATGGCGAACCGTCGATCTGGATCCACGCCGTCTCGGTCGGGGAGGTTCTGGCGGCGCGCGCGCTGCTGCCCGAGTTACGTGAGTGCTACCCGTCGCTCCGGTTGTTCATGTCGACGACGACGATGACCGGCCAGCGATTGGCGCGTCAGAACCTGCAGGGTCTCGATGGGGTCTTCTACTTTCCGTTCGACCTCACCTTCATCGTGAACCGCACGCTGCGGCTGGTCCGGCCGCGGCTGTTCATCATGATGGAGACCGAGATCTGGCCGAACCTGCTGCGGGCGTGCCGGCGTCAGGGCGTCAAGACGATGCTGGTGAACGGGCGGATCTCGGCGCGATCGTTCCCGCACTACCGCGCGATCCGCTCCCTGTTCCGCCACGTGCTCGAGCAGATCGACCGCTTCTGCGCGCAGGGTAACGAGTCGGCGCAGCGGTTGATCGACCTGGGCGCCGATCCCGACCGGGTGATCGTCACCGGCAGCCTGAAGTTTGATTCGCTCGAGCCGCCGACCGCGCGGCCCGCGCTCCAGTCGCGTGACCGGGTACTGCGCTACTTCCGGATGGGCGAGCGCCGGCATGTCGTGATCGCAGCCAGCACGCTCAAGGGCGAGGAGGCGCCGGTGCTGCGCGCGTTCGCCCGCGTCAAGCGGTCCACCGCCGACGCCTTGCTCATCATCGCGCCCCGCCACCCCCAGCGGTTCGACGAGGTGGTGCGCCTGGTCGAGGAGACCGGGTTCTCGGTGGCCCGCCGGACCGACCTGCCGGTCGACAGCGAACCCCGGATGGACGTGGTCGTCCTCGACACGATCGGCGAACTGGCGCGGCTGTACCAGGTGGCGACGGTCGTCTTCGTCGGCGGCAGCCTGGTCGACGCCGGCGGGCACAACATTCTCGAGCCGGCTGCCTTCGGCAAGCCGATCGTCTTCGGTCCGCAGATGCAGAACTTTCAGGAGATCGCCGAGGCCTTCGTGGCGTCGAATGCCGCCTGCCAGGTGCGGTCCGAGCGCGAACTCGAGGAGGCGCTACTGGCGCTGCTCGCCGATCCCGCGCGTCGCGCCGGCCTCGGGGCCGCGGCGCGGGCGCTGGTCGAGTCGAATCGCGGCGCCAAGGAACGAAGCCTCACCGCGATCCAGGATCTCCTGCCACCGAACGACTCGGAGGGCGCTGCGCCCACCGTCCGGCCGTTCCGGCTCGTTCAGTAGCGCGTAAGCTTCAGAGGTCGAGTGCAACTGTTCGATTCGCTCTACGCGGCGGTCGCTCGAGGGCGCCGCCGGTGGTACGAGTCGAACCCGGCGCGCCGCCGCGTCCTGGAGCGGCCGGTCGTCAGCGTCGGCAGTCTCTCGGCGGGCGGAAGTGGCAAGACGCCGGTTGCCGCTTACGTGGCGCGGTTGCTTCGCGACGCCGGCGAGCGGCCGGCGATCCTCAGCCGGGGCTACGCCCGTCGTGCGCCGAGTGATGGCGTGACGGTCGTGCGCGACTTCGCCGAGGTTCGCGCGGACGTCGAGCAGGCCGGCGACGAGCCGATGATGCTGGCACGCGTGCTCGAAGGGGTCGCCGTGGTGGTCGACGCCGACCGCTACCTGGCCGGGCGGTTGGCGGAAGGCCGGCTTGGTGCGACGGTGCATCTTCTCGACGATGGGTTCCAGCACCTCCAACTCGCCCGCGACATCGATCTGCTGGTGATGGATGCGAGCGAGCTGGATGGCGTCGCGACGTTCCCGTCGGGCCGCCTCCGTGAGCCGGTCGCGGCGGCGACCCGGGCCGATGCGCTGCTGTTGAGCGGCGCCTCTGAGGAAGACGAGGACGCGAAGGCCTCATCCATCGGCATCCGGCTCGGCGTCCCGCAGGTCTTCGAGTTCACGCGCCGACTGGGGCCGGCTGTCGGCGTCGAGCCGGCCGGCACGGTGCGGATCGAGGGCATCCGCGTCCTCTGTGTCGCCGGCATCGCCGCCCCCGATCGGTTCTTCGACGCGGTGCGCGAGAGCGGCGCCGTGGTCGCCGCGACGCGTCCATTTCCCGATCACCACCCGTTCTCCGGGGCAGAGATTCACGAGATGGCGGAGGCTGCCACGGCGGCGGGCGCGGAGGTCGTGCTGACGACCGAAAAGGATCTCGAGAGGATGCTGCCGCACCGCCCGTTCCCGTTCCGGCTGGCCACCGTACCGCTCGTCATCGAGATGCCCGACGGCGACGCGTTCGGCGCATGGTTGATGGGACGCCTCGACGCGGCTCGGCACAGGCGTCTCGAAGCGGCCCGCGGGGAATCGGAAGGATGATGGGTGGCGTGCGCAGAATCCGTCATCGATGCGAGTACGCCGCGCTGGTCACCGCCGGCGAGGCGATCGGTTTGCTGCCCTGGCGGCTCACCCGGTGGCTGGGCCGGTCGCTCGGCTCCGCGTTCTACCTGGTTGATGGCCCGCACCGCCGCCTGACCGTCGCCAACCTGCAGGCGGCGTTTCCGGCGCGATCGCCCAAGGAGTGCCGCGCGCTGGCCCGAGCCACCTTTCAACATTTCGGCCGGCTGGCGGTCGACCTCCTGAAGTTCCGCACGCTCTCACCAGACGCGATGCTCGGCATGGTCGAGGTCGACCCGGCAGGCGCCGAGCGGGTCGAACAGGCCCAGGCGGGCGGGCGTGGCATCCTCTTCTTGACCGGCCACTTCGGGTTCTGGGAGATCCAGGCGCTGGCGCACGGTCTCCGGTTCGGCCCGATGTCGGTCATGGCGCGCGCCCTCGATAATCCGCACGTGCACGAGTTGCTCGAACGGATCCGGGTCTCGACCGGCAACAGCGTCATCTACCGCCGCGGCGCGCTGCGGCGGGTCTTCCGCACGCTCGGGGGGAACGGCGCCGTCGGGATGCTGATCGACCAGCACGTCCAGCCCCGCGACGCCGTCTACGTCGACTTCTTCAATCGTCCGGCGGCGACGACCGCGGCGCTGGCGGTCTTGGCCGCGCGGACCGGCGCGCCGGTCATTCCGCTTTTCGCCCTGCCGCTCGACGACGGACGCTACCGTCTGGTGTACGAGCCGGCGGTCGAGCCGCCCGAGAACGAGACCCCCGACGCGTTGCGCGCCTTCACCCAGCGGTGCACCGACGTCCTGGAGATGTACGTGCGGCGCTATCCCGACCTCTGGCTCTGGATGCACCGCCGCTGGCGCGATCGGGAGTCGGAACTGGAGACGACCGCCGGCATGTTCCCGGCGGCCAGCCCGGAGCCGGACGCAGAGCCGGAAGCAGAGAACGTTGTGGGCGATGCGCGCCCTAGTTCGGTGACCGATCGTGACTGAGCCGGCGCGCCTGGTCGTCGTGACCCCGAGCTGGCTCGGCGACATCGTGATGGCGTTGCCGGCGATCGTCGCCGTCCGGCGCTGGCAGGCCACACAGCATTTGGCGCTCGCCTTGCCTCGGGCGATGGCGCCGATCGTGCGCGGCCTGCACGGCACCGACGCGCCGGACGCGTTGGTCCTGCTCGAGGGCGGACGCGCCGGCGTTGCCGACGATGCTGCCGCGCTGGCCGCGGGCCGGTACGACGCAGCAATTCTTCTCCCCAATTCGTTCCGTTCGGCCTGGGTCGCTCATCGAGCCGAGATCCCGGAGCGGTGGGGTTACCGGGCCGATTTCCGGGCCTGGCTCCTGACGCGCGCCGTGAAGCGCCCGAAGCGCGGCGGCCATCAGGCCGACTACTACAGGTCGCTCGTGCGGGCGCTCGACGTGCCCGTACTGGACGAGGCCGAGAACGTTGCGCTGGTCGCGACCGACGCGCAGCACGCGCGTGCCACGGCGCTGCTCGCGCTGGCGAAGGTCGGAGTCGACGATCCGATCGTCGCGATCGCGCCAGGCGCGGGGCACGGCCACGCTAAGCAGTGGCTGGCCGATCGCTTCGCTGAACTAGGACGGCGCACCGGGACGGAGTTGGGCCGGGCGGTCGTCCTCGTCGGTAGCCCCGACGACCGGCCCACCGGCCATGCGATAGAATCCGCACTGGCCGCGTCACGGACCGCGTCGGAATCGTCCGGCCGAGACGTCAACTTGGTCAACCTGATCGGGCGGACCGATCTGGGCGCGCTCGTCGGCCTGCTGTCGCGTTGCGACGTCTGCGTTTCGAACGACACTGGCGCGATGCATCTGGCCGCAGCACTCGGGCGACCGGTCGTGGCGCTCTTTGGACCCTCGGACGAGCGGGCGACGGCGCCCCTCGAACCCCACGAACTGATGACACACCCGGTGCGGTGCCGTCCTTGTCTCCTGCGTGACTGCCCGATCGATCACCGCTGCATGACCGGCATCTCGACCGACGACGTGTTCGCGGCGACGGCACGCTGCCTGACCGGTGCGCCGCAGGCGGTGTCTCTGTGACGCCCGCCGTCTTTCTGGACCGCGACGGGACGTTGATCGAGGAGGTGGGCTACCTCGACCGGATCGAACGGATCGAGCTGTATCCCTGGAGCGTCGACGCGGTGCGGGTCTTGAACCGCGCCGGTTTCAAGGTCGTCGTTGTCACCAATCAGGCAGGCGTCGCCCGCGCGATGTTCGACGAGGCGTTCGTCGGCGAGGCACATGCGTTCATTGACGCCCGCCTGCGCGAGGGTGGCGCGGTGATCGACGGCTTCTACTACTGTCCGCATCATCCCGACGCGCCGGTCGAGGCGTACCGGAAGGATTGCGACTGCCGGAAGCCACGCACCGGCATGGTCGAACAGGCGCAGCGCGATCTCGATCTCGACCTCGGTCGGTCGTTCGTGGTCGGCGATCGGTGGCTCGATGTCGAGCTGGGGATGAATTTCGGTGGCCGGGGCATCCTCGTCCGTACCGGCTACGGCGAGGCCGAGGTAGCGCGCCCGAAGGAAGGCGTCGATGCCGAGCTCGTTGCGCCCGACCTGATGACCGCCGTCTCGTGGATCCTGCAGCAGGCGGCTTGATGTATCCGCTGCCACCGATCAAGGCGCTGCCCGGCGACCACGATCAGGCCAATCGTTTCTTCGAATTGATCGACGCGATGGCGAACCGACGCGTCGCGGTGGTCGGCGACGCTGGCGGCATCGTCGATACGATCGTCGCGCTTGGTGGGGACGTCCTCCAGACGCTCAGCGCCTGCGACGCGGTTGTAGTGTCAGACGACGGTTCACGGTCCGTCACGCCGGCGCTGGCGCAGTTCATCCGGCAGCAGGTCGCTGGCCGGCGCCGCCGGCCGATTCCGGTCGTCATCAATGCTCGCCGTGCTCTGCTCGACTACACCGGCTGCACCGGATGTGCGCCGACTGAAACGGATGTCGCGCAGCTGCTCGGCGTGACGATCGGAGACGACGTTACGCTCGAGCGGGCGGGGCGAGCTCTGCTACAGCGGTTGGAGATGGCGGCCGTGTTGGTGAGGCGGAGCAGCCGAGGGTTGGCGCTCTTCGAGCGCGATCAACGGACGGTGCACCTGCCGATTTTCGGCGGGGTCGAGGTCGGGGAGGCTGCCGGTGATGCCCTGCTTGCGAGCTGGACCCTCGCGCTAGCGGCCGGGGCCTCGATGTACGAGGCAACCCGGCTGGCCAACTATGCCGCCGGGTTGGTCGTGCTGGCGCCAGGCGCGGCCTCCGTGACCACTGAGAGGTGGCGGGGCGCCATCGAGGCCGATCACGACCTATCGGAGGCTCACTGACACGTGCCCATCGTCGGTCGCACGGAACTCGAAACGCTGCTCGCCGCCTGGCGCGAGAACGGTGAATCGGTGGCCCTGGCTTCCGGCGCCTTCGACGTCCTCCATGTCGGCCACGTCCGCTACTTGAACAACGCAAGGCTTTCGGCCGACCGACTGATCGTCGCCGTGAGCGACGACGCCTCGGTCGAGGCGCTCGAAGGTGCCGGCCGGCCGATCCTGCCGGCGGCCGATCGGGCCGAGCTGGTAGCGGCGTTCGAAGTCGTCGATGCCGCCATCATCTGTTCCGCCGCGACGGCGGCCGACGTGCGTGAGTGGATCCAGCCCGACACCCACTGCGAGGATCGCGACCTAATGGCGCAGTTAACGCGTGATCTGATCGCGCGGATTGGCGACCAATTTTGACCCGCATCCTGATCGTCAAGCTCAGCTCGCTCGGCGATATCGTCCACGCCTTGCCACTCGCGGCGGCGCTGCGCCGTGGATTCCCCGACGCCCGTCTCGACTGGGTCGTGGACGAGCGGTATCAGGAGATTCTCGACCTCGTGCCAATCGTCGATCGACGGATTGTCTGGCGGACACGGTCGGTTCCAGCGTGGCGAAGCGTCGGCGGAGTGGTCGCCGAACTTCGACGTGAGCAATACGACGTTGTCGTCGACGCGCAAGGGCTGCTCAAGTCGGCGGTCCTGGCGCGGCTCTCTGGAGGAGGTCGTGTCATCGGCCTGCCGCGGAGCCACCTGCGCGAGCCTGGCGCGCGTCTTTTCTACACCGAAGTGAGCCAGCCGGGTGCGGTTCGCCATGTCGCCGCGATCAATCTCTCGCTGGCGTCGGCGCTCAGCATGGAATCGGCGGCAGCGTCGTGGGAGTTTCCCCTCGAGGTTCGCAGCCCGACTGCCGTCGCCGACCTCCGCTGCCGGTTCGGGCGGGAGGCGGGTTCGTTTGCCGTCGTCAATCCGGGTGCGGCGTGGCCGAGCAAGCGGTGGCCGGCGGAGCGCTTCGGGGCGCTCGCCGCGCGGCTCCGGGAAGACCATGGACTGGCCGTTGCGGTGCTTTGGGGCCCAGGCGAAAAGGCTCTCGCCGAAGCCGTCGTCGCGGCCTCCCAGGGTGCTGCGACGGCTACCGGGTCGACATCGCTCGGTGATCTCGCCGCCGTTCTGAAAGAGGCGGCGCTCTTGGTCTCCGGAGACACCGGGCCGCTGCACATCGGTGCGGCCCTCGGTACGCCGATCGTCGGCCTGTACGGCCCGACCGATCCCGAACGCAACGGTCCCTGGTCCCCTGACGATCTCACTGTGTCGCGGTTCACCGAGTGTCGATGTCAGCGCGTCCGCCGGTGCCGCGACGAGCGGTGGTGTCTCGAAGAGATCTCGGTCGACGCCGTTGCCGCGGCCGCTGCCTCGCGTCTCGCGGCCACCGCGTGATGACTAGCGGGGGAGGAGAGCCGGCATCGTTTCTTGCGCGGATCGCTGGGCTGAGGGTACCGCTCGGCTTCGTCGTCGGAGTCGTGACGATCGCCTCGGCTCGGCCAAGCTCGCTGAGCCTGATGCTTGGCCTGCCAATTGCCCTCGTAGGTGAACTCATCCGGGTCTGGGCCGCCGGACATCTCGAGAAGGGGCGCGAGGTCACGACGTCGGGGCCGTACCGATGGGTGAGGCATCCTCTGTATGTCGGCTCCGCGGTCCTCGGCGTCGGGTTCGCCACGGCGACGGGTAGCCCGATCATCGCCGTCGTGGTCGCCGCCTACTTTGGCCTGACCTTGACCTCCGCGATCAAGGCCGAGGAAGCCGAGCTGCAGGATCGGTTCGGCGGGACATACGATGCCTACCGAAACGGCGAGCTCGGCGAACCCGGGCGACGCTTCAGCCTGGCCCGCGCGCTGCGGAACCGGGAACACAAAGCCGCGGCGGGAGTCGTCCTGGTCGGCGTATTGTTGTGGCTGCGGGTGATATCGGAATCGGGCGGTTAGCTCAGTTGGTTAGAGCACCGGCTTTACACGCCGGGTGTCACAGGTTCGAGTCCTGTACCGCCCACCAGCCTTCTGGTCGGCTTTGGCTAAGTCGTGTAGGGCAGGGCTTGCCACCACCTGCAGGGCTAGACCATGCGTGGCCCCCAGCGGAGCGGGCGGGCAGTCCTGCCTGGCCGAGCGGAGCGAAGGCCTGGATGCTATAATCTATGGTCTCGGTCGTCACGTCGCGGGGTCGTAGTTCAGTTGGTTAGAACGCCGGCCTGTCACGCCGGAGGTCGCGAGTTCGAGTCTCGTCGACCCCGCCATTTTCTTCCTCACGTCTTGGGTCGAGTGACAGCGACCCGGCAATCTCGTTTCGTCCTCGTATCGCCGTGATACGATCCGAATATCCCATAATGCTGCTGCGGGACGTTTCTGGCCATCGGTCCGTGTTGGATCTCCTGGCTCGCGCACTGGCGCGTGACACGCTGCCGCCGACGCTGCTCTTCGTCGGTTCGGATGGCGTCGGCAAGCGCCGGGTCGCGCTCGCCTTGGCACAGGCGATTAACTGTCAGTCGGCGACCCCCGCGAAGAAAGGGAAGGGCGGCCAGCCACTCACAGCGTGCGGCACCTGCGAGAGCTGTCAGCGGATCGAACGTGGCGTGCACGGTGACGTTCTTCTCGTCGAGCCGGGAGACAGCGGTGCCATCAAGGTGGATCAGGTGCGGGACGTCATCGACAGGGCGAGCTACCGCCCGTTCGAGGGGCGCAGGCGCGTCGTGATCATCGACGAGGCCGACCTGCTCGTGCCCGAAGCGCAGAATGCGCTGTTGAAGACCCTGGAAGAGCCTCCAGGCGCGTCAGTCTTCGTCCTCGTGTCCTCGCGCCCGGACGTGCTGCTGGCGACGGTGCGGTCGCGATGCCCTCGACTACGGTTCGGCCGCCTCACGGCCGCCGAGGTGACCGAGACGCTCGTCCGCGACCACGGCTACACCGAAGCCGATGCACGAGCGGCCGCGGCCAGTGCGGACGGCAGTATCGGGCGAGCGCTGGGTGCCGACTCGACCTCCGTCGCTCAGGCTCGTGAGGTGGCGTCTCGAGCCCTCCAGACGGCGACGGCATCGGCCGACCCGAAGCGCCGAATGGAGTGCGCCAAGGACTTGATCGCGAAGAACAAGAAGAAGGGCGCACCCGCGGCCGACCGCGAGGCTCTCGCGTTGCGGCTGCGTGCGATGACCTCCTTGTTGAGGGACGTCGGCCTCGTCCTCAGTGGTGGCAACGACGCAGGCCTGGCGAACGCCGACCTCGGGTCGGAGGTTATGAAACTGGCGGATCGCTACGACGGCGATCGGATCGTCCGTGCCTTCTCGGCGGTCGACCGAGCGCTCGGCGCGCTCACGGTACGCAACGCCAGCCCGAAAGTCGTGGCGGATTGGCTGGTGCTGCAGCTGTGAGGACCGTTTCCCTCTACACTACCTGAATGACGACGTCTGCTCGGCCTCGGATCGCCGTGACGGTCGGCGACCCGGCTGGTATCGGGCCGGAGGTGTCGCTGAAGGCGGCTGATGACTCGCGCGTCCGCGAGGTGGCCGAGGTCACCATTCACGGTCCGACGACCACCGAGGAACTGGAACCGTTCGCGCCGGGCGTCGTTTCGGCCGAGGCTGGCCGATCGGCCTACGAGACGATCGAGCGCGCCGTCGCCGAGGTTCAGGCGGGCCGGGCCGATGCACTGGTCACCGCACCGATCAACAAGGAGGCGTTCGCCGCGGCTGGGCTGCAGTGGCGAGGCCATACCGAACTGCTGGCGCATCTGACCGGGGCCGACGACGTGGCGATGATGTTTCACTCGGACAAGCTCCGGGTGGTGCTGGCGACGGTGCACGTGCCGCTCGCGGAGGTGCCGCGCCTGTTGACGGCCGAACGGGTGAAGAGGACGATCCGGCTGGCGGCATCGGAGCTGCCTCGCTTCGGCGTCCCTGAACCCAGACTCGCCATGGCTGGCCTCAACCCCCACGCCGGCGAACACGGCCTACTCGGCTCCGAAGACGGTGAAGTCATCGCCCCGGCGGTCGAGGCGTGCCGGGCAGCTGGGATCGATGTGGTGGGGCCGCTTCCCGCCGATACGTTGTTCGTGAGCGCGATTAAGGGGCGTTACGACGCGGTCGTGGCCTGCTACCACGACCAAGGGCTAATTCCGGCGAAGCTGGCGGCGTTCGGCAAGACGGTGAACGTGACGCTCGGCTTGCCGATCATCCGCACCTCGGTGGATCATGGCACGGCGTTCGACATCGCCCGGCAGGGCGTGGCCGACCCATCGAGCATGGTGGAGGCGGTGCTGCTCGCGGTGCGGCTCGCCGCGGGGCGGCGAGGCGACCGTGCCGAGCGCGTCGACCGATGACCGAGAAGAAACCCAGAGAGCGGCCGATTGCTGAGAACCGCAAAGCGTTTCACGACTTCCACATCCTGGACACGTTCGAGGCGGGCGTCGTCCTGGCCGGTACCGAGGTGAAGGCGATCCGGGAAGGTCGCGTCAACCTTAGGGACAGCTTCGGCCGGGTCGAAGCGGGCGAGGTCTTCGTCTACAACATCCACATCAGTCCCTACAGCCATCGGGGCTACGCCGAGCATGAGCCGACGCGCCGGCGGAAGCTGCTGCTGCACAAGGCCGAGATCAGGAAGCTGGTGGGGAAGACGGTCGAGCGCGGCATGACGCTCGTGCCGATCCGGATGCACTTCAAGAACGGGAAGATCAAGGTGGCGATCGCGCTGGCGAAGGGGAAGAAGTCGCCCGACAAGCGCGAGCGGATCCGGCAGCGGGAAGCCGAACGCGAGACGCGTGCCGCCATCAAGGAACGGCGAGGCCGATGAAGGAGCTGGGGGCGATGAAGGTGCCGTTGGTCGATCTCGGCGCGCAGTACGAGTCAATCCGCGACGACGTCCTGGCCGCCGTGACGCGGGTCTGCGACAGCCAGCGCTACATCCTGGGGCCTGAAGTCGAGCTGGCCGAGCAGGAGCTGGCCAAGAGCCTGTCGGCGACGCACGCGATCGGGGTGTCGTCTGGCACGGATGCGCTGCTCGTGTCGCTCATGGCGCTCGGCGTCGGACCTGGCGATGAGGTCGTGACCAGCACCTATTCGTTCTTCGCGAGCGCCGGCTCGATCGCGCGGCTGGGTGCGACGCCGGTCTTCGTAGACATCGACCCGGCGACCTTCAACCTCGACCCGGAGGGTGTGAAGGCGGCGGTCACGCCCAAGACGAAGGTCATCATGCCGGTACACCTGTTCGGCCTGAGCGCGCCGCTCGACCCGATCCTGGAGACCGCCGCCGAGGCCGGCGTTCCGGTGCTCGAGGACGCTTGCCAGGCGGTCGGCGCGCGCTATCGCGAGAAGCAGGTCGGCACGCTGGGCGCGCTCGGGTGTATCTCGTTCTTTCCGAGCAAGGCACTGAGCGCGTTCGGTGACGCCGGACTGGTCATCACGAACGACGACGAGCTGGCGACGCGGGTCGGGATGCTGCGGACACACGGGGCCGAGAACAGGTACTACCATTCAGCGATCGGTGGAAACTTCAGGCTCGATGCGATGCAGGCGGCGATCCTGCGCGTGAAGGCGCCGCACCTGCGCCGGTGGCTCGAACAGCGCCGGCAGAACGCCGCCCGCTACACCCGGTTGTTTGAGGAGGCCGACGTGGCGACGTTCGGTGTCGAGTTGCCGGTCGAGCCTACCGGCCACTGGCACACCTATCACCAGTACGTCATCAAGGCGCCGCGCCGCGACGAGCTGAGGAAGCATCTGGAGGCCCATGACGTCGAGACGGCGATCTACTACCCGGTGTCGCTCCACCGGCAGGAGTGCTTCCGGCACCTCGGATTCCCGGCCGGGAGCCTGCCGAAGGCCGAGGCAGCGGCGAAGATCTCGCTCGCCTTGCCGATGTACCCCGAATTGACCGAAGAGCAGCAGACCCATGTTGTGGAGGCCGTCGTGCACCACCTCCGGATGTCGTGATGCCGACGCGACGGGTCCTGGTGACGGGTGCGGCCGGCCAACTCGGGGGCGTCATCCGTGAGCTGTTCGGTGATGGGGGCGATGACGTCACGGCCCTCACCCGGGTCGAGCTGGACCTGACCGAACACGACGCGGTGCTTCGGGCCGTTCGCGACGCCCAACCCAATCTCATGGTCAACTGTGCCGCCTACAACCAGGTCGACGCCGCCGAGGACGATGCGACATCGGCGTTGGCCGTGAACGCCTTCAGCGTCCGGTCGCTGGCGCGCGCAGCGTCCGATGTCGGGGCAACGTTCGTGCACTACAGCACCGACTTCGTCTTCGATGGCCGGGGGGCTGTCCCCTACACGGAAGAGAACCAGCCGAGCCCGCAGAGTGTCTACGGTGCGTCGAAGCTCCTGGGCGAATGGTTCGCGGCCGATGTGCCACGGGCCTACGTTCTCCGGGTGGAAAGTCTGTTCGGCGGGAGGCCGGCCAAGAGCAGCGTCGACCGGATCAGCGATGCGATTCTCGACGGGCGCGAGGTGCCGGTCTTCATCGACCGGACGGTCTCGCCGAGCTACGTTCAGGACGTGGCAGGTGCGACGCGGACGCTCGTGGACGCCGAGGCGCCCCCCGGTCTCTACCATTGCGTGAACTCCGGGTACGGCACCTGGTGGGAGCTGGCGGAGGAGATCGGGCGGCAGCTCGGCGTGACGCCGAAGTTGAAGCCGGTCGCCGTGGAGACGGTGAAGCTGCGCGCGCCGCGCCCGAAGTACTGCGCTCTGTCGAATACGAAACTGACCGACGCAGGCTTCACGATGCCGATGTGGCAGGACGCCTTGGGGCGGTATCTGAAGGTACGGACCGACGGTCGGCCGAGAACCTGAGTGCTATAGTGACGCCGGAGTGGACACGGTGAGCGCGGTGCAGGACCAACTCGTTCGGAAACTCGAAGACCGCTCGGCGGTCGTCGGCGTCATCGGCCTCGGCTACGTCGGCCTGCCGCTGTTGCTCGAGTTCTCGAAGGCCGGGTTCTCGGCGGTCGGGTTCGACGTCGACGCGTCGAAGGTCGCGCAGGTCACCGCGGGCCGGTCGTACATCCCCGACGTCTCGTCGGAGGAGTTGTCCGCGGCCGTCAACGCCAAGCGGTTGACGGCGATGACCGATTTCGATCGGTTGCAGGCGGTCGACACGGTCAACATCTGCGTCCCGACACCGCTCCGCAAGACGAAGGATCCCGATCTGTCATTCGTCGCCGCGGCGACCGCGTCGGTGGCGGCGCACTTGAAGGCTGGCCAGTTGGTCATCCTCGAGTCGACGACCTACCCGGGGACGACCGAGGAGGTCGTCCGGCCGATGCTGGAGAAGGGCGGTCTCGCCGCCGGGCGCGACTTCTTCCTGGCGTTTTCCCCGGAGCGGATCGACCCGGGAAACACGGAATGGGGCACTGCGAACATTCCCAAGGTCGTCGGCGGCACCGACGAGGCGTCGACCGCGGTCGCGGCCGCCCTCTATGGCCAGATCGTCGAGCGCGTCGTGCCGGTCTCGTCGACGCGCGTCGCCGAGATGGTGAAGCTGCTCGAAAACACATTCCGCGCCGTCAACATCGGCCTGGTCAACGAGATGGCGCTGATGTGTCACGACCTCGGGGTGAACGTCTGGGAGGTCATCGACGCGGCGAAGACGAAGCCGTTCGGCTTCATGCCGTTCTATCCCGGGCCCGGGCTGGGCGGGCACTGCATCCCGGTGGACCCTTTCTACCTGAGCTGGAAGGCGCGGCAGCAGGGGTTCGAGAGCCGCTTCATCGAGCTCGCGGGGCACATCAACGCCGCGATGCCGAGGTATGTGCTCAAGCGCGTAGGTGAAGCGCTGAATTCCGTCGCGAAGCCGCTGAAGGGATCGCGGATTCATCTGTTCGGGGTTGCCTACAAAGCCGATGTGAACGACGTGCGAGAGTCGCCGGCGATCGATCTGGCGCAGCTACTGCACGAATGCGGCGCCGTGCTGTCGTACAGCGATCCGTGGGTGCAGAAGGTGGACATCGGATCGCTGCGACTCGAGGCGACCCCGGCCGCGGCCGCATTCGACCGCCCTCTCGACTGCGCTGTCATCACCACGCCGCACAGCGCCTTCGACTACGACGCGATCGTCGAGGGCTCACCGCTCATCGTCGACACGCGCAACGCCCTGCGCGGCCTGGCGGGGCCGAAGATCTTTCGTTTGTAGTCTCGGGGGTCGGACGGGGCGCCTCAATCGCGGTCGCCCTCGTCCTGAACGACGTCCGCCACCCAGAGGTCTCGCTGGTCGAGTTGCCACGTGAAATAGGCGTAGCGGCCATCGGTCGCAAGAGCCGCGGGACCCAAGCCGCCCTGCTTGCCGACCAGGTCGGTCACGGCACGTTCCCTGCCGTCCTCGAGGGACACGACCCACACGTTCGCGCGTCCGTCGCGAACAGCGCGAACGTACACCTCCCGCGAGTCGGGTGCCCACCGCGGAACGCCAACGTCGCCTTCGACGACGCGGTCAGCGTCGCCGCCGCGGGCCGGCAGACGCCACAGTGCCGGCTGTCCTGAGCGGGTGGACACGAAGACCAGCCACTGGCCATCGGGTGACCATGCGGGAAGGTAGTCGGAGGCAGGGTCGTCGGTCATTTGCCGCCGCCCGCCGCCACTCACAGACGTCACCCAGATCTCGTCGTTCCCGCTCCGGTCCGACGTGAACGCGATCTCCGCTCCGTCCGGTGACCAGGTCGGGAACCGTTCAATCGCTGCATGTCTGGTGAGCTGATGCGAGACACTCCCGGCGATCGGCATGATCCAGATGTCGCGGTCTCCACTCCGACCGGTCGAGAACGCGATCCGTTCGCCGTCCGGTGACCAGCGCGGTCCCAGGTCGGGTCCCAGGTCGGTCGTCACGTGCTGCAGCTTGCCTCCCGCCGCTGGCAGCATCCAGAGGTCCGGGTTCCCGCCTCGGTCGGAGGTGAGGATCAGTCGCTTGCCGTCAGCCGAGAGGTCCAGGTGCACGACGTAGGCGTCCTCACCGGTCAACTGCTCCGCATCGGCCCAGGTGGCCGGACGATCTCCGAAGATCGGCACACGCCATACGTTGCTAAACACCCTGCCGACAGAGTATGCGAAGCGCGAGCGATCAAGTGAAAACGATCCATCAACCATCAGCGTCCCCGCAGTCTCTTGCTGGGGAGGACCCTCGGGGAGATCGTTCTCATTGAACCGCTGCAGCCAGAGATCGGGGCTGCCGTCACGGTCGGAGACGTAGTAGAGCGTTCGTGCGTCCGACGACCAGCTGGGGCTGTGGTCCTTCGTTGCGCCGTCGGTCACGGGGAATGCCTTCCCATCCTCGACGCGCACGACCCATACTCGACCGGTCGGCGAATCGTGACTGCCCTCGACGTACGTGAAGAAGCGACCATCGGGCGAAATCCTCAGATCCACGTAGACGGTCAGCAGCGGTCCTGGCAGGAGGAGTCGGCGTGCGGCACCGATCGGTAGCGCTTGGATTTCAATGACTGGGACACCGTCGTCGACCACCCGCAGGTAGGCCAGGGCGGTCCCGTCGGGTGACCACTGGGGTGGACCGCCCAGGCGGGCAATACTCATGACTGCTTGGCTCGGCACGCCGCCTCCGGCCGGCATGACGAAGACGCCGCTCGGATCTCGCTCTGACAGAAACGCAATCTGTCGTCCATCGGGCGACCAGCTAGGCGCCCGATCCCAACCTTCATGGTCGGCGGTCAGGTTCACTGGTCGCCCTCCGTCGAGCGGCGCAACCCAGATGTCCAGGTTGCCACCTTCGTCGGATTGATACGCGATCCGCTGGCCGTCGGGCGACCAGGCCGGAAGATCCTCCGCGCCGATGGCCCGAGTCAGGCGAGTGGGATTGACCAGCCGAGCAACGTCAGACTGAGACTCGTCGCCTGGGCTCACGACATGGCCGAGATCCACGGCAAGGAGCACCACCACGGCGACGGCGCTCGCGCCGAGCACCATTCGACTCTCCGTAGTCCAGTGCACGACGTGGCTCAGTTCCGGTCCATTTGCCAGAACTCAGCGCCAAAGTGATCGGCCGGCAGGCGCCACTCATCGCTCTCATCCGCTGCGGATCGGAACAGCTGATTCATGGCATAAATCAGCGACTGCGGCGTGGTTCCCAGGTTTGCCACACCGTGCGCCACGCCGCGGGGAATCCAGAGTCGGTGACACTTGCCACCTCCGAGCGCCAATCGGGCCGATTCGTTGACTGTCGGTGACGCGCGCCGCAGGTCGACCAGTCCGACCAAGACCGTGCTCGTCGGCGGGACGATCCACAGGTCGTCCTGCGATAGATGAAGATGCCACGCCTTGACCGCGCCGGCCTCGAGCACGCTCCAGTTCCACTGCACCGGCCGGAAACTTTCGAACCCGGCCGCATCACCGGCCTCGTCCAACCGGAGCAGTTCGGCGAATGCGCCGTCCGAGCCGCGATGCACCCGCGCCTCGTCCAGCACCACGCCGTCGATCGCCTTGCGAGCGGCGTAGGCCTGGCGCGTGACGGCCTTGGTGACCGAGTCCAGCAGATCAGGCAGCGACAGGGGGTTGGGCTTCATACGTCCTCTGTAGCTTTGAAAGTATGCTCAGGTATGGTCAGAGCGAGCGCCCTCATTATACTGAATTGAAACGAGTCGACGTCCGAGTGACTTGGAGGACTATCAGGACGCGGCCAGGGCAGCGCGGGCTCTCCACGGCATTCGCGAATGTATACTACGAGTCGGGCAACGTGCGAAGAGAGGAAATGGTCGTTCGGGTGGGGGGTGTGCACTTCGGATCGAGGCGGTCAGGGGAATGCCAGTTTGATCCTTGAGAGCAATCCGAGCCAGTATGCGTCGAGTGTGGCTTTGCAAGCATGAGTCCCTCCGATTCGACTCAGGCCTCTCACCGATCCGAATCTCAATGCCATGCCCAAGGAAGTGAACACGCCAGCGCCGATCGAGCGCGTGCCGGAGGGAGCTGAGTTCTATCACGGCTTCTGGAAGGAGTACACGGCTAGACTCAACCGGCGAGCCAAGATCTCAGCCGAGCAGCAAGAGCAGGTGTTCGTGGAGTTTCATAGCGACATCCTTGCCGAAGTGTTTGGGCGAGCGCCCGGCACCTTGGTGGCCAACTTTGGCTGCGGTCAGGGCACTCACTCGGTGCCCATGGAGCGTCGGGGATTTCGGGTCGTAAATCTTGAGTTTTCGTCCGAAGCACTTGCGTTGACTCGGCAGTACTATGACCGTTCTGGCATCAAGCCGCTCCTCGTTAGGTGCGACATCCTCCACCCTCCGTTTGCCGACGAGTCATTCGACGTCATCATGAGTTTCGGAGTGATAGAGCACTTTTGCGATATCCGGACACCTTTCGAGGAGATGGCGCGTGTACTCAAGCGAGGCGGAGTCTTTCACGCGGAAATCGTGACACGCCGACTCTCGCTCCGGTCACTCGACATCTTTCTGTCAGCCGCGATGTACACTGCCTACAACCTGCTTTTCTTGCGGTGGTCGAAGATTCGAGGCATCTCGCGCGGTGCCCATCTTGGGGAGGATTTCTTCGAGAATACATATCCTCTGTCGGACTACGTGCGGGCACTCTCGGCCTCCGGCATACAAGACCTCCGCAGCTTCGGCGTCCGGCCGTTTCTGATGATCGCCATTCCGCCCTGGATGGACCGGTTGTATGCTCGGTTCCTGAGGGCGCTCGTACCTTGCCTCCGGGCGGTTACCTTGTCGGGTTCGGCGCTCACCAAGCGACTCTGCCCAGTGTGGCTCGTGTACGGTCGAAAGTAGCAAGGGTGCACGGCCACCCGCCTCGAAGAGTCGCGTTCTTTAGCGCCGCCCTGGTGATCGCCTATGGCTCGCACGCGCGAACCCAGTTCCGCTCGGTCAACGCGTCGAGTAGCGCAGACGCGACGACACTGTCCCCTCGATCGGTCAGATGTCCGTCGGTGTCCGGGTCGCGATACAGCGTTAAGGTGTCGGTCTCCGCGCTTCGAAAGGCTGGAAGAAGGTCGACGATCGGGATGTCCCACCTTGCCGCGAAGCGAGAGATCATCTGCTGCGGAAGGGGAGTTAGTTCTGGGCGAGAGAATTGGAATGCGTCGGGAATGACCATCACCATCAATTGCATCCCTTCGCTGTGGATCCGCTCGACGAGCGTCTCGAGTTCCTCGAAGTAGCGTTCCCAGGCTCCTTCCAGCCTGTCCGGCAAGGGTTCCTTGTAGAACTGGTCCGTACGGAAGAGAAGATACGGCACCCCGTCATCGGTCTGCGCGTACGCGCTCCCCGCGCTCCGGCGACTCAGGGTCAGTCTCAGTCGGAACAGCAGTTGGTAGGCGGCCGTTTGACGCAGCGCCGACTTGAAGGGGAACTCGAACTGTTCGTACACGCGCTCCGGCTGCTTGCCTGCCAGAAGGGCCTCGATGTCGTTCGGGAAGAACTGCAGGATGACCAGATCCGGGTTCACGGCCAAGCCCTGTTTCTCGAACACGACCGCTTCGCGGTCGATCGTCGCGCCCCCGTATCCGGCGTTCACGACTTCGATGCCGGCGCCGAAACGCTCATCGATCTGATCTTGTAGTTTCGTGACGAATCCGCCCTCGAACGTGAACGAGTCGCCAAGGGCCAGAACAGTCCGGCACCGCTCGGGGTCGATTTCGTCACCGCGGAGCCCGAGCGAATTGATGCGCATCCGGCTCGGCGGGTCCTCCCAGGTTTGAAGAAAGTCCTGGTTCGGTTTCATCAGAAAGTGACCGGGAACACCCGACGGGACGAACTCGACCATTCGGTACGGGAAGCCGATGGCGCGGAGGGAGAGTTCACCTGCGAGCGCACCGATGGAAACGCTCACGATGGTGAGAAGAAATCTCGCATGCCAAGCGGGACGTGTGAGCGCCATACGGGAACCGGCTGCCGGATGCCTCTGACGGCGCCGACACTATCACGTCGACGTGTTCTGCAGAAGGGGATGCACCGGCAGAGGCCGGGAACTCGCAGTGGAGCAGCGAGCGAATCCGGATGATATATAATGCCGCTGCGGGCGGCACGCCATTCCTCTTCGAAGAAGATGCTCAGAACTCGACTGGCTCTGACTGCGACACTCCTCGCCGTCAGCTTCTTTGTCGGCTACTTGGTTCACCGGCAGCAAGTGCAACCGTATCACTTCATAGAGAACGTCTACTCGCGACTGCTCGTGAGCGAATTTTCACGTCGGTTCATCGCCTCGATCGACGAACTGCCGGAGGGCTATTGGAATGCCGCGAGGCCGGCCTCGGGTCTGACCCCTGAACAGCAGGCGAACATGTCGAGGCTGAGATCGGTAGGCTATCTGGGAGGGGTCCAAGAGAGCCAGGCCGTTCGCGGCGTCGTTCGGTACGACCCCGAACTCAGCTACGCGGGTCTGAATTTGTATAGTTCGGGGCACGGTCCGGAGGCCGTGCTCATGGACATGAACGGGCAGCGGCTCCACGTGTGGAAGCTGCCGTACGAAAAGGCTTTCCCTGATCGTCTCCCGCCTCCGATTCCCGTGACCGCGGGCTACTGGAGGAAGGTGCATCTCTATCCCAACGGGGATCTGCTCGCCGTGTTCGAGGGAATGGGACTCATCAGGGTCGATCGCAACTCCGAGCTGTTGTGGGCGGTTCCCAATGGGAGTCACCACGATCTCGAGGTGCGAGAGAACGGCGAGATCTACGTCTTGACGAGTATCGCCCACCTGAGAACTGACGTCCGCGAGGATGGTCCGATTCTGGAAGACTTCGTCACGGTGCTGGGGGCGGACGGCGTCGAGCGCCGTCGCTATTCCGTACTCGATGCGCTGCGCGACTCGGATTTCGGGACGCTGCTGACGCATTCAAAAGGCTGGGAGGGTCTTCAGGGAGACCTCTTGCACACGAATGCGCTCGAGATTCTCGATGGAACGCAGGCCGAGCGTTCGCCCGCGTTCAAGCAGGGCAATGTGTTGGTGTCCCTGCCGGCCGTCAACGCGATTGCGGTCATTGACCTTGTAGAGAACCGAGTCGTCTGGGCACTGACCGGTATGTTCGAGGCCCAGCACAGCCCCACTTTCGTCGAGACCGGCAATCTCCTCATCTTCGATAACGTGAGCGAACCCGAAGGCTCACGAGTCATCGAAGTAGACCCCTTCAGCCAGGATATCGTCTGGGTGTACCGCGGCGACGAGGAAATGGCTTTCTACTCGAAGTTCTCGGGAGTTACGAGCCGACTGCCGAACGGAAACACCCTGATCACGGAAACGGAAGGCGGCCGAGCCTTCGAGGTCACGTCCGACAAGCGGATCGTGTGGGAGTTCAGAAGTCCGTATCAAGCCGGTGACAACCAGCGGTTCATCGCTGCGTTACTCGAGATGCAACGCCTGTCCGCCTCGCCCGTCGACTTTCCATTCAACCACCCGTGACCTTGCCCCCTTAAACCGGTCCAAATCTAGAGAGAGGATTTTGGGCCGAGAGGGGGCAGGAGATGCCGAAGAAACGCTGCACGCCGGAGCAAATTAGCACCACTCTCCGCCTAGGCGAAGTCGAGCTCGCCCGAGGGCAGACCACGGCTGAGGTCTGCAGAAAGCTCGGCACGAGTGAGCAGACGTACTACCGGTGGCGAAAGGAGTACGGCGGCTTACGCCTCGACCAGGCGAAGCGGTTGAAG
>MPLZ02073086.1_pt1 | contig 73037 bp, 65 predicted proteins | sample 1617311 | NCBI WGS metagenome assembly MPLZ02 (sample SAMN05944806, study PRJNA350692) | marine metagenome | biome: marine; feature: ODZ; material: water; isolation source: 160 m water sample filtered on 0.2 um supor filter | place: Pacific Ocean | collected 2012-04-08 | depth 160m m | reverse complement strand
GTCCCGATGGCAGCCGCCTGGCCATCGAGATCAACGCCGCGCCGGTGCAGGAGGCAGGGCGGACGCGGGTCTATTCGCTGGCGCGGGACCGATCTGCCGAGCAGGCCACCGACGAGCGGCTGCGCAGCCTGTCGCAGGCGGTCGACCTGTCGCCCTCGAGCGTCATGATTCTCGATGCCGAGCGGCGACTGATCTACGCCAACCCGAGCTTCGAGCGGATCACGGGTTACAAGGCAAAGGAGCTGCTGGGCAAGCCGACCGACGCGCTCTGGCTCGATCCCGCCGGCACCGAGCGGGCCGAGATCTGGCAGACTCTGAGCGCCGGCCGCAACTGGTCGGGCGAGGTGCGCAACCGGCGCGCAGACAGCACGCCGATCTGGCAGCAGGTGTTCTGCTCGCCCATCCCGGACGAGCAGGGGGCGCCGGTGCGCTATCTGATCGTGGCGGAGGATGTCACCGACCGGAAGGCCCAGCAGGAGCAGCTCTACCAGCAGGCCCATTACGACGCGCTCACCGGGCTCCCCAACCGCTTCCTGGCGCAGGAGCGGCTGCATCAGGCGGTGACGGGGGCCCGGCGCAACCGGACCCACGTGGCGATCTTCTTCCTGGACCTCGATCGCTTCAAGCAGGTCAACGATACCCTCGGGCACGATGCCGGCGACATGCTGCTGAAGGAAGCCGCCTATCGGCTGAACGCCGCGGTGCGCGCGGATGACACGGTCGCGCGCCTGGGCGGCGATGAGTTCCTGATCGTGCTGAACGGCCTGCACGGCGGCGACGATGCCGTACTGGTCGCCCGCAAGATCCTGGACTGCTTCGTGTCGCCCTATCTGGTGGAAGACCAGGAGATGGTCATCTCCACCAGCATCGGCATCACCCTGTATCCGGACGATGCCGAGGAGGTGGGTGAGCTGATCCGCAACGCCGATGCGGCGATGTACGAGGCCAAGGCCCGGGGGCGCAACACCTACTACCGCTTCACCGCGGAGATGAACGAGCGCGCCATGCGGCGGATGCGCATGGAGGGAGTCCTGCGCCACGCACTCGAGCGCGGCGAGATCTACGCCGCCTATCAACCGCTGATCGACCTCGCCACCGGCCGGCCCTACGGCGTGGAGGCGCTGATGCGCTGGCAGAGCACGGAGTTCGGTGCGGTCTCGCCGGTAGAGTTCATCCCGATCGCCGAGGAGAGCGGGCTGATCAACGAGCTCGGCAGCTGGATCATCGGCCAGGCCTGTCGCGATGCGCAGCGCTGGGCGGCGCAGGGCTGGGCGCTCGGCGTCTCGGTGAACGTCTCGGCGCCCCAGCTGTTCCAGCCGGACTTCGTCGAGCAGGCACTCGCGGCGGTGACGGGCGCCGGCCTGCAGGCGGATCAGGTCACGCTGGAGGTGACCGAAAGCGTGCTGCTGGAGGCCGGGCCGGAGGTCGAGGGCGTGCTGCAGCGGCTGCATGAGACGGGCTTCCGGCTGGCCATGGACGACTTCGGCACCGGCTATTCCTCGCTTGCCTATCTCAAGCGCTTCCCCTTCGACATCATCAAGATCGATCGCACTTTCGTGCGCGACATCGCCGAAGACCGCAGCGATCTCGCCCTCACGCGCGCGATCATCGCCATGGCGCATTCGCTGGACCTGCGGGTCACGGCCGAGGGCGTGGAGGATCGCGCTCAGCTCGAACTGTTGCTCGAACACGGCTGTGACAGCGCACAGGGCTTCTACTATGGCCGGCCCGTGCCGGTCGGCGCGCTCACCGACTGGCTGCGCCAGCAGCGGCCGGCGGGCGGCGCCCTGGAGCGCGGCGCCCGCTAGCCGGCGGCCCCCGCGGGCGCCGGAGTATCACCATGCTGCTGCAGGAGTGCAGCGAAGGCCTGCGCCGCCCGCGAGGGGGTGATCGCCGCATGGCGGATCATGCCGAGCCGGCGTTCGGCCCGGAACGGGGCCGGCAGCACCTGCAGCCCGGGGTCGAGCAGCGTGCCGGGCAGGGCGCTCCAGCCGAGGCCGATCGTCGCCATCATCCGCAGCGTCTCCAGATAGTTGGTCGCAAGCTTCACCCGCAGCTCGAGCCCGCTGGCGCGAAACGGCGCCTCGATCAGCCGCCGCGTGAAGGTGCCGGCATCGGGCAGCACCGCCGGGCAGGCGGCGAGCTCGGCCAGCGACAGCGGGGCGTCCGCCGAGCGCGCCGCCAGCGGATGATCGCTGCCGCAGACGGCGAGCAGCGGATCGGCCCACAGCGGCGTGATCGCCAGCGGCGCCCGGGCCTGCGGCGGCAGGGTCACCACGCCCAGATCGAGCGCGCCCTCGGCCACGGCGCGGCAGATCTGCTCCGAGGCCTGAAAGGTCAGCTCCAGCTCGACCTGCGGATAGCGTCGGGCGAACGCCTGCAGCGTGGGCGGCAGTCGCCGCAGGCCGATGTGATGGCTGGTGCCGACCTGCAGCGGACCGGCGACCGGCGCGGCCAGGTCGGCCAGCAGCCGTTCGGTGCCTTCCATGTCCGCCAGCAGCTGCCGCGCCCGGGGCAGCAGCAGGCGGCCGGCCTCGGTCAGCCGCACCCGGCGCCCGACACGGTCGAGCAGACGTTGACCGAGGTGGGCTTCCAGCGCGGCGATCCGCTTGCTGACAGCCGGCTGCGTCAGGTGCAGTCGCTCGCCCGCGCCCGAGAACGATCCGCTCTCGGTCACGGCGATGAAGGCGCTCAGCTGTTCCGCGTCCACCAAATCTATTCCGTGCGGGAATGCATAGAATGATAAATATCCATTGGAGTTATGATCGGTTCGTCCCTAGCATGCAAGCCGTGCCCTCGCATCGGGCCGGGAGGTAGGCAGGCATGGCAGGCAAGACGCTTTACGACAAGATCTGGGACGCGCACGTGGTCGACGTGGACGAGGGCGGCACGACGCTGCTCTACATCGACCGCCAGCTGGTGCACGAGGTCACCTCGCCCCAGGCCTTCGAGGGGCTGCGTCTGGCGGCGCGCCAGCCGTGGCGTCGTGGCGCGAACCTGGCGGTGCCCGATCACAACGTACCCACGCGCGATCGGGCACGGGGCATCGCCGATCCGATCTCGCGCGCGCAGGTCGAGGCGCTGGATGCGAACTGCGCCGAATTCGGCATCACCAAGTTCGAGATGACCGACCCGCGCCAGGGCATCGTGCACGTGATCGGCCCGGAGCAGGGCTTCACGCTGCCCGGAACCACCGTCGTCTGCGGCGACTCGCACACCGCCACCCACGGCGCCTTCGGTGCGCTCGCCTTCGGCATCGGCACCTCCGAGGTGGAGCATGTGCTGGCCACCCAGACGCTCTGGCAGCGCCGGGCGAAAACCATGCGCATCACCGTGCGCGGTCAGGTGGCGCCGGGCATCACGGCCAAGGACATCGCGCTGGCCATCATCGGCCGCATCGGCACGGCGGGCGGCACTGGCCATGCGCTCGAGTTCGCCGGCGAGGCCATCGAGGCGCTGTCGATGGAAGGGCGCATGACTTTGTGCAACATGGCGATCGAGGCGGGCGCCCGCTCCGGGCTGGTCGCGGTCGACCAGACCACGATCGACTACGTCCAGGGCCGGCCCTACGCCCCCACCGGCGCGCAGTGGACGCAGGCGGTGGCGGCCTGGCGCGGACTGCGCAGCGATGCCGACGCCACCTTCGATCGCGAGGTCCTGCTCGAGGCCGGCGAGATCGCGCCGCAGGTCACCTGGGGCACCTCGCCGGAGATGGTCGTGCCGGTGCATGCGCAGGTGCCCGATCCGGCGCAGCAGGACGATCCAGTGCGCGCCGAGGGCATGCGCCGCGCGCTCGCCTACATGGACCTCGCCCCCGGCACGCCGATCACCGGCATCGCCGTGGACAAGGTGTTCATCGGCTCGTGCACGAATTCGCGTATCGAGGATCTGCGCCAGGCGGCCGCTCAGCTGCGCGGCCGGCGCGTGGCGGCGAACGTGCGGCTGGCCATGGTGGTGCCGGGCTCGGGCCTGGTGAAGCAGCAGGCCGAGGCCGAAGGGCTCGACCGCCTGTTCGCCGCCGCCGGCTTCGAGTGGCGTGAGCCCGGCTGCTCGATGTGCCTGGCCATGAACGCCGACCGGCTGGCACCGGGCGAGCGCTGCGCCTCGACCAGCAACCGCAACTTCGAGGGCCGCCAGGGGCGCGGCGGGCGCACGCATCTGGTCAGTCCGGCCATGGCTGCCGCCGCGGCGGTGGCGGGACACTTCGTCGACATCCGGCAGGAGGGCTGAGACATGCAGCCGTTCGTTACCGTCACCGGCACGGTCGCTCCGCTCGACCGGCCGAACGTGGACACCGACGCCATCATCCCCAAGCAGTACCTGAAATCGATCAAGCGCACGGGCTTTGGTCCCAACGCCTTCGACGACTGGCGCTATCTGGATGCCGGCGGCCTGGACGTCGACAACGCCAGCCGGCGGCCAGATCCGGACTTCGTGCTGAACCGGCCGGCCTACCGGCAGGCGACGGTTCTGCTGGCGCGGGAGAACTTCGGCTGCGGCTCCTCCCGCGAGCACGCAGTCTGGGCGCTGGCCGACTTCGGCTTCCGGGCGGTGATCGCTCCGAGCTTTGCCGACATCTTCTTCGGCAACTGCTTCAAGAACGGGCTGCTGCCGATCGTGCTGCCGACTGCGGCGGTCGACCGACTGTTTGCGCTGGCCACCGCGCCGGCGCCACTCCAGCTGACGGTCGACCTGCCTGCGCAGACGGTGAGCGGCGGCGGCGAGCAGTGGCCGTTCGAGATCGATGCCGAGCGCAAGCGCCGGCTCTTGGCCGGGCTGGACGACATCGCCCTGACGCTGCAGCAGGCCGAGCACATCCGTGCCTACGAGGCCCGCCGCCGCGACCAGGCGCCCTGGCTGTTCGCCGACCTCGGCTGAGGCCGGCGTACTACTCGGCGTAGTGCATCCGGCGGGTCATCCCGCCGTCGACGATCAGGTTCTGCCCGGTGACGAAGGCGGCATCGGCGGAGAGCAGGAAGACGACGGCGCCGGCCACGTCCGGCGGCCGACCGACGCGTCCGACCGGATGCTGTTCGTGGTCGATCGGCCGCAGCGCCGGCTCCTGGCGGGCCTCGTGCTTCTGCCAGTCGGCGGTCTCGATCCAGCCCGGGCTGATGCAGTTGACGCGCAGCGGCGCGAGACTCATCGCCAGCGCATGGGTGAGTGCGACGATGCCGCCCTTGCTGGCGGCGTAGGCCTCGGTGTGCGGCTCGGACTGCAGCGCGCGGGTGGAGGCGATGTTCACCATCGCGCCGCCCGTCTCGCGCAGCGGCTCCGCGGTGTGCTTGGCGACGATCGCGTAGCCGGTCAGGTTGACGTCGATCACCCGCCGCCAGTGCGCCAGATCGAGTTCCTCGATCGGCCCATTGTCCGGCGCGGCCATGCCGGCGTTGTTGATCACCGCGTCCAGCCGCTCGAACTGCTGGAGCAAGGCCCGTACCAGGTTGGTCACCTGCAGTTCGTCGGCCACGTCCACCCGGTCGGTCAGCAGCTGCGCCTCGTCGTGCTCGGCAGCCAGCTCACGCAGCGCATCGCGATCGACATCCGCCACCACCACGCGCCAGCCGTCGCGCAGCAGGCGCTGGGTGATGCCAAGGCCGATGCCCTGCGCGCCGCCCGTGACCAGCGCCACCCGCGCCGGCTCAGACATGGCGCCACCCCGGCCCGGCGGCGGGGCGTGGCTGGCGGGGCGAGGGCGGCAGGAATGACTGGGGGCGCATGGCATGGCTGCGTGGGAATGGGCCTATCCGATGCCGGCGTACCCAGGTTGGTTCCCGCAGCGCCGCCGGCGGCGGCCGTTCGGGTCGGCGCCGGCGGCCCGTTATAATGGCCTGTTTCGCGCTGCCGAGCGGCGGCAAGCCCAAGAGGACGCATGAGCAAAACGATTCTGCTGCTGCCCGGCGATGGCGTCGGCCCCGAAATCTGCCGCCAGGCCGGCAAGGTGCTCGATGCGCTGCGCGGCTATGGCCTCGATGTCGAGCTGCAGACGGCGTTGATCGGTGGTGCCGCCTTCGAGGCGCACGGCGAGCCGCTGCCGGCCGGCACGCTGGCGGCGGCGCAGGCGGCCGATGCGGTGCTGCTCGGCGCGGTCGGCGGCCCGGCCTACGATGCCCTGCCGCGCGCGCAGCGGCCGGAGACGGCGCTGCTGCAGCTGCGCTCGGCGCTGGGGCTGTTCGCCAATCTGCGCCCGGCGCTGCTCTACCCGGAGCTGGCCGACGTCTCCACGCTCAAGCCGGAGGTCGTCGGCGGGCTGGACATCATGATCGTGCGCGAGCTGACCGGCGGGCTCTATTTCGGCCAGCCGCGCGGCATCGAGACCGATGCCGATGGCGTGCGCCGCGGCTACAACACCATGGTCTACGCCGAGCCGGAGATCGAGCGCATCGTCCGCGCCGCCTGCGAGATCGCGCGCCGGCGCGACGGGCGGGTGTGCTCGGTGGACAAGGCCAACGTGCTCGAGGTCTCCGCGCTGTGGCGCGAGGTGGCCGAGCGGGTCGCCGCCGATTACGACGAGATCACCCTCAGTCACATGTACGTGGACAACGCCGCCATGCAGCTGGTGCGCGCGCCGCGCCAGTTCGACGTCATCGTTACCGGCAACCTGTTCGGCGACATCCTCTCCGACGCGGCGGCGATGCTCACCGGTTCGATCGGCATGCTGCCCTCGGCCTCGCTCGACGCCCACGGCAAGGGCCTGTACGAGCCGGTCCACGGCTCGGCGCCCGACATCGCCGGACAGGATCGGGCGAATCCGCTGGCCACGCTGCTCTCCGTCGCCATGCTGCTGCGCCATTCGCTGGGGCAGCAGGCGCTGGCCGATCGGCTGGAGCGTGCGGTCGGCACGGTGCTGGCGGACGGTCTGCGCACGGCGGACATCGCCGCGCCGGGCGAACGTGCCGTCGGCACCGACGCGATGGGCGATGCCGTCGTCGACGCGCTGATTCACGGCTGAGGAGGATTCGATGCAGAAGATGAAGACAGGCCTGGTGGGCTGGCGCGGGATGGTCGGCTCGGTGCTGATGCAGCGGATGCGCGAGGAGAACGACTTCGCCGGCATCGAGCCCACCTTTTTCTCCACCAGCCAGGCCGGCGCGGCCGCGCCGGCAGAGGCCGGTGGCGCCGTGCTGGCGGACGCGCATGATCTCGACGCGCTGGCGGCGATGGACGTCATCATCACCTGCCAAGGCGGCGACTACACCGGGCAGGTGCACGGCGCGTTGCGCGCGCGCGGCTGGCAGGGCTACTGGATCGACGCCGCCTCCACGCTGCGCATGGCCGCGGACAGCGTCATCGTGCTCGACCCGGTCAACCGCGAGGTGATCGATGCCGCGCTGGACGCCGGGCGGCGTGACTTCATCGGTGGCAACTGCACCGTCAGCCTCATGCTGCTGGCCGTCGGCGGCCTGCTGCGGGCCGATCTGGTCGAGTGGATCAGCCCGACGACCTACCAGGCGGCCTCCGGCGCCGGCGCGGCCAACATGCGCGAGCTGCTGGCCCAATTCGGGCAGCTGCACGAAGCTGCGTGCGAGCTGCTCGACGATCCGGCCAGCGCCATTCTGGCGATCGACCGGCAGGTCACCGCGGCGCTGCGGCACGAGCAGTTCCCCCACGCCGCCTTTGGCGCACCGCTCGCCGGCAGCCTGATCCCGTGGATCGATCGCGCCATGGACGGCGGCCAGACCCGCGAGGAATGGAAGGCGCAGGCAGAGGCGAACAAGATCCTCGGCCGGAGCGCCGACCCCGTGCCGATCGATGGACTGTGCGTGCGGATCGGGGCGATGCGCTCGCACAGCCAGGCGCTGACGATCAAGCTGCGCGGCGACGTGCCGCTGCCCGAGATCCACGAGCGCATCGCGGCCGGCAACGACTGGGTGCGCGTGGTGCCGAACGAGCCGGAAGCGACGCGGCAGGCGCTGACACCGGCGGCCGTCACCGGTGGGCTGGAGATTGCCGTCGGCCGCCTGCGCAAGCTCAGCATGGGCGGCGAGTACCTCGGTGCCTTCACCGTCGGTGATCAACTGTTGTGGGGCGCGGCGGAGCCGCTGCGGCGGATGCTGCGCATCCTGCAGACCCGCTAAACCTGCGCGCGGACGAACGGTCCGCTATGCTCGTTGGCCGGTGAGCCCGCCGCCCGTCACCCGTGACGGGCGGCTGCGGTTCTCAAGGAAGGTTCCAGGCGAGCCGACAGGCTACAGGATGAAGCCGCGGAGACGGGGTTGATGAGCAGAGCGGGCAAGTGGATGGGGATCGCCGGGGCGGTCCTGCTTTGGCCTGGATTGGCGGCGGCGCTCGGACTGGGGGAACTAGAGACCCGCTCGGCGCTGAACCAGCCGTTCGAGGCGCGCATTCCCATCGTGCGGGCCGAGGCGCAGGAGCTGGACACGCTGTCGATCGAGCTGGCCGACGCGCAGACGCACGAGCGGGCAATGCTCACGCCGCCGAGTGTGGCCGGGGGGTTGCGCTTCGAGCTGATGCGCGGCGGCGCGCAGCCTTATATCCGCGTCACCACCGACCAGCCCATCCGCGACCCGTTCTTCACCTTTCTTCTGGAAGTCAACTGGTCCGGCGGCCAGATGCTGCGCGAGTACACCACGCTGCTCGACCCGCCGCTCCTGACCCAGCAGGCGCCCACGGTCACGCGTGCGCCCACGACTCGCGAGACAGCGCCCCCCGCTGCGCCGGCGGCCCCTGCTCCGGCTCCAGCCCCGGCGCGATCGGCCCCGGCACGCGAGCAGGACTACGGCCCGGTGCGCGAGGGCGAGAACCTCTGGGAAATTTCCCGCCGCGTCAGCCGAGGGACCGGCGCCAGCCTGAACCAGGTGATGCTGGCCATCTATCGCCGTAATCCGCAGGCCTTCGCCGGCAACGTCAACCTGCTGCGCCAGGGCGTGGTACTCGACCTGCCGCCGGCCGATGAGATCCGAACCATTCCGCGCCAGGAAGCGATCCGCACGATCGCGGCCATGAACGACGCCTGGCGCCAGCGCAATGCACCTGCCGCGGACACGGCGCAGGGAGCGCAGGAGGCGGGCGGCGAGTCCGGCGGCGCCACGGCGCCGGCCACCCCGGCAACTGCCGAAGCGGAGACCGAGACCGCAGCTGATGCGCCGCGTCGCCCGCGGTTGCAGCTGGTGGCGCCGGACGAGGCGCTGGAGGGCGGCATGGCCGCCGACGAGAGTCAGGCCGGACAGGCCGCCGGGCCGGCAGCGGCCAGCGCGGGGGAGCAAGCCCTGCGCGGCGAACTCGCTCAGCTGGAGGAGGAACTGCAGGAGAGCCAGGCGCTGCTGCGACTGCGCAACGCGGAACTCGCAGCGCTGCAGCGGCGATTGTCGGCGCTCGATGCCGGCGCTGCTGCGGCGCCCGAGTCGACTGTGGCCGAATCCGGTAGCGCGTCGGCACCGGCCGAGCCGATCGAGCCGGCCGGTTCGGCTGCCGTCGCGCCACCTGACCCGCGGCCGCTGGCCGCCGATGGCACCGAGCCGGGCGGCGTGAATCTGCCGGGCTGGCTGCGCAATCCGCTCTGGCTGCTGCTGGCGGCCGGCGGCATCCTGCTGGCGCTGTTGCTGCTGATCCTGCGCCGACGCCAGGCAGCGGCGCAGGATCTGACGGACGAGCCGGCAGATTTTGGGGACGAAGACCCGGCGCCGGTTGCCGCGGGTGATGCCGCGCCGGAACAAGCCGAGGACGAGCCGGCGGGCGCCGCAACCGCCAACGCGCCGACGGCCACCGATGAGGTGCTGACGGAGATCGACCTGGCGCTGGCGCAGGCGCAGACCGATGAGGCGCTGGACCTGGTGGAGCGGGCGCTGGACGAGTCCCCCTCACCGGCGCCGGTCGCACTGCGGCTGAAGCACGCGGAGGTGCTGGCGGCGGCAGGTCTTCCGGCCGCCCTGGACGAGGCGCTCGACCGTCTTGAGGCCGATCCGGCGGCGCGGGCGCATCCGGATTGGCCTGCAGTGGCGGCCCTGCGCGCTCAGGCCGAGCCCGCCGGCGCTGCCGAGGCGGAGCTGGGCGCCGTGGCTGGGCAGGAGACGGCGTCGGTCGATCGGACCGCGCTGCTGGATCTGGATCTGGACGAGGCCGAGCCCGAGGCCGACGAGGCGGCGGCTGTGCAGGATGAGCCGCTGGAGTTCGATCAGCCTGTGGATGGCCCGGGTGCAGGGCCGGCCGCGACCGGCATTCCGCCGGACGAGCAGGCCGAGGCGCTGGAAAGCAAGCTCGATCTGGCCCGGGCATACCTGGAGATGGAGGCCTACGAGGAGGCCCGGGCCGCGCTCGATGTCGTGGCGGCGCAGGGCTCCTCGCTGCAGCGGCAGGAGGCCGACACGCTGCGCCTTCAGCTGCCGGACGCCGAGGTGTCAGCGGCGCCGACCCCGCCCGCGGATGCGATGCCGGCGAGCCTGGATGAGGCGCCGTCGCTGCCGGCTGCGGCGCCGGCAGCAGCCGACGACGCCGAGGATGTCGACGAGTCCGCGGCCGACGAATCGTCCTGGCTCAGCGAGGAGGAGTCTGCCGTGGAAACCAAGCTCGATCTCGCGCGGGCCTATGTCGGCATGGAGGATCTCGAGGGCGCGCGCGGGCTGCTGCGCGAGGTTCTCGAGGAGGGGGACGATGACCAGCAGGCGCAGGCGCAGCGCATGCTGGACGAGCTGCCCTGAGCGGGTGACTGCCCCGACATGACCCCGCCGACGCCCGCGGGCGCCGGCCCTCCACCCGGCCGCACCCGCATCGCGCTGGGGCTGGAGTATGACGGCTCGCGCTATCACGGCTGGGAGGCGCAGCGACATACCGGTCTCACGGTGCAGGCGACGCTCGAGCGGGCGCTTGCCCGCATCGCCGATGCGCCGGTCCGCACCGTGGTGGCCGGGCGTACCGACACCGGTGTCCACGCCGCCGGCCAGGTGGTGCATTTCGAGACTGACGCTCAGCGTCCGGCGCGGGCGTGGGTGCTCGGCACCAACAGCCATCTGCCGGCCGATGTCAGCGTCAGCTGGGCCCAGGCGGTGCCGGCGGATTTCCACGCCCGCTTCAGCGCCCGCTGGCGTGCCTATCGCTATCTGCTGATGGACCGCCGGGCGCGGTCGGCGTTGCGGGCCGGGCGGGTGTGCTGGCGCCGGTATCCGCTCGATCACGGCCGCATGCATGCCGCGGCGCAGGCGCTCGTCGGCGAGCACGACTTCAGCGCCTTTCGCGGCGCCGACTGCCAGGCGCACAGCCCGATCCGCCAGGTGCAGTGGTTGCGAGTGCGGCGGCGGGGCGAGCTGGTGATCGTCGATATCCGGGCCAATGCCTTCCTGCATCACATGGTGCGCAACATCGTCGGCAGTCTGCTGCCCATCGGCGAGGGCAGCCGCCCGGCCGGTTGGCTCGGCGAAGTACTCGCCGCGCGCGATCGGCGTGCCGCCGGTGTGACGGCGCCGGCCGCCGGACTCTATCTGGTCGCGGTGGGGTACCCCGACCATGCGCTGCCAAGCCGCCGGCCCACGGTGCTTGGCGTCTTCTGAAGCGGGCCGGCGTCTCTGGTAACCTGTCCTGCTGGCGGGGTGAATCGGCGTCGATGTCGCGGATAACGATCAAGATTTGCGGGCTGACGCGCCCGGCGGACGTCACCGCCGCGGTCGAGGCCGGCGCCGACGCGCTCGGGCTGGTGTTCGTGCCCGCCAGCCCCCGCGCACTGGAGCCGGCGCAGGCAGCCGCGCTGGTGACCGATCTGCCACCGTTCATCACCCTGATCGGGCTGTTCATGGATCCGCAACCGGCGCAGGTCGAGGCGGTGCTGGCAGCGGTGCCGCTCGATCAGCTGCAGTTCCACGGCACGGAATCGGCCGCTGCCTGCGCGCGCTACGGGCGGCCGTACATCAAGACCGTGCCGCTCGGCGAGACGACCGATCCCCAGCGCCTGTACGATGCTGCCGCGGCGCACCCGCGCGCCCGGGCGCTGCTGATCGACGGCCATGGTGTCGGCGAGCTCGGTGGCCAGGGCCGGCGTGTGGGACGCCTGGCCGACGGTCGCCGCTGGGGCGAGGTGCTGGCGCGCCCGCTGGTGCTGGCCGGGGGGCTGGCGCCGGGCAATGTGGCTGCGGCGGTGGCAGCGGCGGCGCCGGCGGCGGTGGATGTCAGCAGTGGTATCGAGCGTGCCCCGGGAATCAAGGATCCGGCGCTGATGCGCCGGTTCGTGGAGGAGGTTAGAGGTGTCTGCTGAACTGAGCGCCGCCACCGGCGGACCGGATGCGCGAGGCCACTTCGGCCCCTACGGCGGCCGATTCGTGCCCGAGACACTGATGGCGCCACTGGCCGAGCTGGCGGCTGCCTACGATCGCTATCGACAGGATCCGCAGTTCCAGGCCGAGCTCGATGCGGACCTGCAGGACTATGTCGGTCGCCCCTCGCCGCTGTACCTGGCGGAACGGCTGACGCGCGAGGCCGGCGGCGCCCGCATCTATCTGAAGCGCGAGGACCTGAACCACACCGGCGCGCACAAGGTGAACAACACCATCGGCCAGATTCTGCTGGCCAAGCGCATGGGCAAGCGCCGCATCATCGCCGAGACCGGCGCTGGCCAGCACGGTGTGGCCACCGCCACCGTGGCCGCGCGCCTCGGGCTGGAGTGCGTGGTCTATATGGGCGCCAAGGATGTCGAGCGCCAAGCGCCGAACGTATACCGGATGCGCCTGCTGGGCGCGCGGGTGGTGCCGGTCACGGCCGGCTCGCAGACCCTGAAGGATGCGCTCAGCGAGGCGTTCCGCGACTGGGTGACGCGCATCGACGAGACCTTCTACGTCATCGGTACCGTCGCCGGACCCGACCCCTATCCGCGGCTGGTGCGGGACTTCCAGGCCATCATTGGCCGCGAGGTGCGCCAGCAGTTCCAGGCGCGCGAGCAGCGCCTGCCCGAGGCGCTGGTGGCCTGCGTCGGCGGCGGCTCCAACGCCATCGGCCTGTTCCACGACTTCATCGGGGAGCCGCAGGTGGCGCTGCACGGCGTGGAGGCCGCCGGTCGGGGCCTGGAGACCGGCGAGCACTCGGCGCCGCTGACGGTCGGCCGGCCCGGCGTGCTGCACGGCAATCGCACCTATCTGATGATGAACGACGACGGCCAGGTGGCGCCGGCCCACTCGATCTCCGCAGGACTGGACTATCCCGGCGTCGGGCCCGAACACGCCTGGCTGAAGGACTGTGGTCGGGCGCAGTACGTGGCCGTGGACGACGCGGCGGCGCTGGCGGCCTTCCATCGGCTGACGCGCACCGAGGGCATCATTCCGGCGCTGGAGAGCTCGCATGCCGTCGCCCATGCGGTGGAACTGGCCGGCAAGCTCGGCCGCGACGCGGCGCTGGTGGTCAACCTCAGCGGCCGGGGCGACAAGGACATCGGCACGGTCGCCGAGCGTGAAGGGATCGAGCTGTGAGCCTGCCCCGTATCGAGCGATTGTTTGCCCGGCGCCGGGCGGCGGGCACCACGGCGCTGGTGCCCTATCTGATGGCGGGGGATCCGGATCTGGACACCTCGCTGCGCCTGATGCACGCGGCGGTCGATGCCGGTGCCGACCTGATCGAGCTGGGCATGCCATTCGCCGATCCCATGGCCGACGGGCCGGTGATCCAGCTGGCCTGCGAGCGCGCGCTCGCCGCCGGCACCGGGGTACTCGACGTGCTGGCGCTGGTGCGCCGTTTTCGGCAGCAGGATGACTCGACGCCGCTGATCCTGATGGGCTATCTCAATCCGATCGAGCGCTTTGGCTACGCTCGCTTCGCCGCCGCGGCTGCCGAGGCCGGTGTCGACGGCGTGCTGGTGGTCGACGTGCCGCCAGAGGAGGGCGGCGAGCTGCACGCCGCGCTGCGGGGGCAGCAGCTGGCGACGATCTATCTGGTCGCCCCCACCACCGCGCCGGCGCGGATGGCGCAGATCGCGCAGGCCGCGAGTGGATTCGTCTACTACGTCTCGCTCAAGGGCGTGACCGGGGCGGCGTCGCTGGATACGGCTGCCGTCGCCGAGCGGGTCGGGCAGCTGCGGGCGCACAGCGCGCTGCCGGTCGCGGTCGGTTTCGGCGTGCGCGATGCCAAGGCCGCCGCCGAGGTGGCGAGGGTTGCCGATGCGGTCGTGGTCGGCAGCGCGCTGGTCGCCACGGTCGCCGAACATGCCGCCGACGTGCAGGCGGCCGAGACGGCGCTGCGGGCCCGGCTCGGCGAGCTGCGCGCCGCGATCGATCGCTGCGATGCTGACAAGGAGTTTGCATGAGCTGGTTCTCCCGCCTGGTGCCCTCGCGCATCCGGACCCTGCCCACCGACCGCAAGAGCGTGCCCGAGGGCCTGTGGACCAAGTGCGGCGAGTGCGGCGCGGTGCTCTACCAGCCCGAGCTCGAGCGCAACCTGCAGGTATGCCCGAAGTGCGATGCGCACATGCCGATCCGGCCGCGGGAGCGCCTCAGGGCCTTTCTGGATCCGGACACCGGCACTGAACTCGCCGCCGATCTCGAGCCGGTGGACGTCCTCAAGTTCCGCGACAGCAAGCGTTACAAGGACCGCATCAACCAGGCGCAGAAGAAGTCCGGCGAGCATGATGCGCTAATCGTCATGGACGGCCGTCTGCTCGGCGCGCCCTGCACCGTCTGCGCCTTCGACTTCGCTTTCATGGGCGGCTCGATGGGTTCGGTGGTGGGCGAGAAGTTCGCCCGGGCCGCGCGCCACAGTCTCGAGGCGGGCCAGCCGCTGGTCTGCTTCACGGCCAGCGGCGGAGCGCGCATGCAGGAGGGCCTGTTCTCGCTGATGCAGATGGCCAAGACCAGTGCGGCGCTCGCCGATCTGGCTGCCGCGCAGCTGCCCTATGTGGTCGTGCTGACCCACCCCACCACCGGCGGCGTCTCGGCGTCTCTGGCGATGCTGGGGGATCTGAACCTTGCCGAACCGCGTGCACTGATCGGCTTCGCCGGCCCGCGGGTGATCCAGCAGACGGTCGGACAGACCCTGCCGGAAGGATTTCAGCGCAGCGAGTTCCTGCTCGAACACGGCGCGATCGATGCCATCGTCGACCGGCGCGAGCAGCGCGAGCGCATTGGCCGGATGCTGCGCCTGCTGATGGCCGCCCGCCAGCCGACGGACGTGGATGCCAGCGCCCCTGCCACAGACGCTTGAGGACTGGCTGCACTGGCAGCAGCACCGGCATCACACACAGATCGATCTCGGCCTCGGCCGCATCGGTGCGGTGGCCCAGCGCCTCGCGCTGCGCCGCCCGGCACGGCACGTGCTCACCATCGGCGGCACCAACGGCAAGGGTTCGACCGCCGCCTTCGCAGCCGCCATGGCATCGGCCGGCGGGCTGCGCGTGGGGGTCTACAGCTCGCCGCACCTGTTCGAATACCCCGAGCGCATCCGCATCGACGGCAAGCCCGTGGCGCAGGGTCCGTTGTTGGCCGCCTTCGAGCGCATCGAGCATGCGCGGGGCGAGATCCCGCTGACCTACTTCGAATACGGCACGCTGGCCGCCCTGTTGCTGTTCGCCGATGCCGCGCTCGACCTGGCGGTGCTGGAGGTCGGGCTGGGCGGCCGGCTCGATGCCGTGAACCTGATCGACGCCGACGTCGCCGTGGTGACGCGCGTGGCGCTGGATCACATGGCGTACCTGGGCCCGGATCGTGATGCCATCGGCCGGGAGAAGGCCGGCATCGCCCGCCCGGGCCGGCCGCTGGTCATCGGCGAGCCGGCGCCGCCGATGGGACTGCTGCAGGCCGCGGCCGAGGCACGGCTGGTGCGGGCCGGGCAGTCGTTCGAGGTGACCGCGGCGTCGGCGGGCTGGTGTTGGCGGGGTGGCGGGCGCCGGCTGGAGCTGCCCTGGCCGGGGCTGGCCGGGCGCCACCAACAGGATAATGCCGCCGCCGCCATCGCGGCGCTCGAGGCGCTGGAGCTCGGATTGGCGGCGTCTGCCTATCGGGAGGGCGTGCGCGCCGCACACCTGCCCGGGCGCTGCGAGACTTGTCGGGTCGCCGGCGTGCCGGCGCTGCTGGACGTGGCGCACAACGCCGATGCCGCCGCTGCGCTGGCGGCGCATGTGCAGGCGCAGTGGGGCCGCGCGCCAGTGGTGCTGGCAATGCGTGAAGACAAGGACGCTGCGGCCTTCATCAGCGCGCTGGCGCCGGCGGCGAGCGCATGGCACCTCGCGCCGCTGCCGGAGGGGCCGGGCGCCGAGGTGGCCCGGCTGGCGGCAGCCGTCGGGGCGGCGGGGAGCCGGGTCGCCGGCGAACACATCGATGTGGCCGCGGCGGTTGCGGCCGCGGCAGCAGGTGCATCGCCGCCGGTACCCGTGGTGGTGACCGGCTCGTTTCTGACCGTGGCTGCCGTACGCGCTGACGGCTTATAATGCCCAGTCACCCGCCGTTGGGGAGCCGCGCTGCGCGTGGACAGATCGACTAAACACCGCCTGCTGGGCGCGGGCCTGCTCTGGCTGCTGGCCTTTCTGCTCATTCCGCTGCTGATCCCGGATGACGACGCGCCGGCGACGCCGGACGAGGCGCCGCCGGCGCTCGCACTGCAGGGGGATGGCGACATGCTGGCGCTGCCCGGGCTGCCGATGCAGGAACGCACGCTGCGCCGCGCGGAGGACTTCCAGGAGCTGCCGCGCCGGGTCGAACCGGCCGTGCCAGCCGACGCGGACCTGCTCGACGTCCCGCCGAGCGAGGAGATGAGCGCCGGGTCGGAACCGGCGCCGGTCAGGGACGCTGTTCGGCCGGCCGAGCCGGCGCCGGCGGTCGAGCCCGGTTCGGGCGCCGAGTCACAAGCCGGTGGCGGCTGGGCGGTGCAGGTCGGCAGCTTCGGCGACCGCGAGAACGCCGAGGCACTGGCGGAGCGCCTGCGAGGGCGCGGCTATCCCGTGCTCACCACGCAATTCCGCGGCGGCAGTCAGGTGCTGTACCGGGTGCGGGTAGGTCCGTTCGGGCAGCGGCCGGAGGCCGAGGCGCAGCTGGCGCGGGTGCAGCAGCAGCTCGGGCTGAACGGCCGCGTCGTGGGCCATCCCTGAGCCGCGGCGGTGAACGTGCTGGACCTGATCATCCTGCTGTTGATCGCCGCCTCGGTCGGTGTCGGGCTGTGGCGCGGCTTCATCCGTGAGAGCGTCACCCTCGCCAGCTGGCTGTTCGCCGCTTGGCTGATCCTGCGCTATGCCGGGCCGCTGGCGGATGCACTGACGCCCTGGCTTGCGCAGGAGACAGTGCGCGTCGTGGTGGCCGTGGTCATGCTGGCGCTGGCGGCGCTGACCCTGGGCGCACTGGCGACCACGCTGCTGCGCCGGCTCGCCGGGACGCTGGGCCTCGGGCTGCTCGATCGCCTGCTCGGCATCGTGCTTGGTGCGGTCCGCGGTGTGGTGGTGGTGACCCTGCTGGTGCTGCTGGCCGGGGTGACGCCGGTGCCGGATGCGCCGGGCTGGCAGAACTCCGCCCTGATTCCATCGTTCGAACGTCTGGCGGCGGCGGCATTGGAGCGGTTACCGGCGGATGCTGCCGAACGGTTTCGACATTACGCGCCGCCAGCCGGCGCGGCCAACAGCGTGGCGAGGTAGAACACGGCGGATGTGCGGCGTAGTAGGCATCGTGGCCCGGGGGCCGGTGAATCAGGAGCTGTATGACGCGCTGACGGTCCTGCAGCATCGCGGACAGGACGCGGCCGGCATCATGACCTGCGAGGGCAGCCGGCTGTATCTGCGCAAGGACAACGGCCTGGTGCGGGACGTGTTCTCGGCGGAGGACATGCTGCGCCTGCGCGGCAACCTCGGTATCGCCCATAACCGCTATCCCACCGCCGGCTGTGCCAGCAGCTCGGAGGCGCAGCCGCTGTACGTGAACTCGCCCTTCGGCATCTCGCTGGCGCACAACGGCAACTTGACCAATGCGCTGGCGCTCAAGCAGGAGCTGTTCGTCGAGGACCTGCGCCACATCAACACCAACTCCGATTCGGAGATCCTGCTGAACGTGTTTGCCCACGAGCTGCAGGCGCGCGGCAAGATGCGCATCAGCGAGGACGACATCTTCGCCAGCATCGCGCGGGTTCACGAGCGCTGCCGCGGCGCCTACGCGGCCGTGGCCATGATCACGGGCTATGGCATCGTCGGCTTCCGCGATCCTCACGGCATTCGCCCGCTGGTCTACGGCAAGCGCGACACGCACAAGGGCGTCGAATACATGATCGCCTCGGAGACAGTGGCGCTGAATGTGCTGGGCTTCGACGTCATCGGCGACGTGGCTCCGGGCGAGGCGATCTTCGTCGACGTCAACGGCAAGCTGCACCGGCGCCAGTGCGCCGCCGCCCCGCAGCACTCGCCATGCATCTTCGAGTACGTCTACCTGGCGCGGCCCGACTCGATCATCGACAACGTCTCGGTCTACAAGGCGCGCCTGCGGATGGGCGATGCGCTGGCGCGCAAGATCCAGCGCGAATGGCCGGAGCACGACATCGACGTGGTGATCCCGATCCCGGATACTAGCCGCACGGTCGCGGTGCAGCTCGCGCATCATCTGGACGTGAAGTATCGCGAGGGCTTCATCAAGAACCGCTACATCGGCCGCACCTTCATCATGCCCGGGCAGACGCTGCGGCGGAAAAGCGTGCGCCAGAAGCTGAACCCCATCGACCTGGAATTTCGCGACAAGAACGTGCTGCTGGTGGATGACTCGATCGTGCGGGGCACGACCTCGCAGCAGATCGTGCAGATGGCGCGGGAGGCCGGCGCGAACAAGGTCTACTTCGCCTCGGCGGCACCGCCGGTGCGCTTTCCGAACGTCTACGGCATCGACATGCCCACCTCGGACGAGCTGATCGGCTATGGCCGGACCGAGGCCGAGATCTGCGAGTTCATCGGCGCCGACCGGCTGATCTATCAGGAACTGGAGGATCTCGAGCAGGCGGTGCGCTGGGATACCGCCGACATCCAACGCTTCGACAGCTCCTGTTTCTCCGGGGAGTACGTCACGGGTGATGTCTCGCCGGAATACCTCGCGGAGCTGGCGACGCGGCGCTCGGACGCCGCGCGGGCCGCGGCCGACGGTCCGGGCGGCGAGCTGGCGAACCTCGTCGAACTGCCGGTCGATGCCTGAGGGCCAGCCGATGCACGAAGCCGATCCAGCGCTCACCTCGCTCGACACCCTGGCGGTCCGCGCTGGGGGCTGCCGCACCGGCGAGGGCGAGCACTCCGAGGCGATCTTCGCCACCTCCAGCTTCGTCTTCGCCAGCGCGGCGCAGGCGGCGGCCCGCTTCGCCGGTGAGGAACCGGGCAATATTTACTCGCGCTTCACCAATCCCACCGTGCGCGCCTTCGAACAGCGGCTGGCAGCGATGGAAGGCGCCGAAGCCTGCGTGGGCACGGCCAGCGGCATGGGCGCGATCACGGCCACGCTGCTGGCGCTGCTGGGTCAGGGCGATCACATCGTGGCCTCGGAGGGGCTGTTTGGTACCACCACCGGCCTGCTCGGCAATCACCTGCCGCGCTTCGGCATCGCGGTGAGTCTGGTGCCGCCGGGTGATCTCGATGCCTGGCGCGCAGCCATGCGGCCGCAGACACGCCTGCTGCTCGCGGAGACGCCGACCAACCCCCTGACGCAGCTGGTCGACATTGCCGCGCTGGCGGAGCTGGCGCACGCGCACGATGCCCTGTTGGCGATCGACAACTGCTTCTGTACGCCCGCGCTGCAGCGGCCGCTGGCGCTCGGCGCCGATCTGGTGCTGCACTCGGCGACCAAGTATCTGGACGGTCAGGGCCGTTGCCTCGGTGGGGCCGTCTGCGGACCGGCCGAGGTGGTGACCGAGCGCATCTTCCCGTTCCTGCGTTCGTCGGGCATCACGATGAGCCCGTTCAACGCCTGGGTGTTCCTGAAGGGGCTGGAAACGCTGCCGCTGCGGATGCGTGCGCACTGTCAGAATGCGCTCGAGCTGGCGCAATGGCTCACGGGTCAGGAGGCGGTTCATCGGGTGCACTTCCCGGGCCTGGCCACCCATCCGCAGCATGCGTTGGCGGTGGCGCAACAGTCCGGCCCGGGCGCGATCGTCAGTTTCGAACTGGCCGATCGCGCGGCCGCCTGGCGCGTGATCGACGCGGTGCAGCTGTTGTCGATTACCGCCAATCTGGGCGATACCCGCAGCACCATCACCCATCCGGCCAGTACCACCCATGGGCGGCTCGGCGATCAGGTTCGAGCGCGGCAGGGTATCGGCGAGGGGCTCGTTCGGGTTTCCGTGGGGCTGGAATCGCCGACCGACCTGCAGGCCGATCTGGCACAGGCCTTCGTCCGCGCGCAGGTGGCCTAGGGCTCGCTCAGGCCGTCGCGAGCGGCAGGCGCGTGAGCTCCACCTGCCCGGCCCCGCAGCGCAGCACACTGCCCTGGGTGTACCAGTCGCCGAGCACGATCCGCTCGCACGCGCGACCCTCGACCGTCAGCGCATGCACCCCCGGCCGATGGGTGTGACCGTGGATCAGCCGCTGCGCCCCGGTGGCGCGGAAGAGGTCGGCCACGGCGGCGGGCGTTACGTCCATGATCTGCGTCGGCTTGCGTTGGGTGCGAGCGGCCGTGCGGGCGCGCAGGGCGCCGACCAGCCGGGCGCGGGTGCGGGTGGGAAGACTGCGGTAGACCCGCTGTAGCCAGCGGCTGCGCACCAGGCGACGAAAGCGCTGGTAATCGGTATCGGCGGTGCACAGCTGGTCGCCGTGCGAGAGCACCGTCGGTACGCCGTCGAGGTCGATCAGCTGCGGATCGTCGAGCAGCCTGCAGCCGGTCGCCGCCTCGAAGCCGGCTCCGAGCAGGAAGTCTCGATTGCCGACCATCACCCGAACCGGCGTGACGGCGCTCAGCCGCCGGAGCGCGGCGAGCGTGCCGGCGTGACGGACGCCATCGATGTCATCGCCGGCCCAGGTTTCGAACAGATCGCCAAGGATGTAGAGCGCCTCGGCCTGCCTGGCCGGCCCGGCCAGGAAGCGGTGGAACAGCGCCTCGATGTCGGGCCGGGCCGGGTCCAGATGCAGATCGGAGATAAAAAGCGTCGTCACTCCGCCGCGGCATCGGCGAGCGGCACGACCCGCTCGACCACCACCGGCTCGGCCGGCACGTTCTCGTGCGGCCCGAGGGTGCGCGTGGGCACCTGCGCGATCCGGTCGATCACGTCCATGCCGTCGGTCACCTCACCGAAGACGGCATAGCCCCAGCCGGCCGGCGACTGGCCGCGATGATCGAGAAAATCGTTGTCGACCAGGTTGACGAAGAACTGCGCCGTGGCCGAATGCGGGTCGCCCGTGCGGGCCATCGCCAGCGTGCCCCGCGCGTTCTTGACGCCGTTGTCGGCCTCGTTGCGGATGGGCGCCTGGGTCGGCTGCTGGCGCATCTGCGCGTCGAAGCCGCCACCCTGGATCATGAAACCGGGGATGACCCGGTGGAAGATCGTGCCGGCAAAAAAGCCGCTGTCGATATAGGCGCGAAAGTTTTCGCTGGTCTGCGGCGCGCGCTCCTCGAACAGGCGCACGGTGAAATTGCCGGCAGAGGTCTGGAACTGATACATGGTTGGCTCCACGGGGTTGGCGTACAGGGGGAGCAACGGGAAGATGCCGGTCAGCAGGAAGAAAAGCAGCTCGCGCCAGCGTCGCATCGGATCACCTCGTCGTCTCGCAGGGGCCGTATCATAGGCGATTTGCCGGCGCGACCGGGCACCTGCCGGGTGTCGCGCGCCATCGGCCAGGCAGTACGCCAGCGATGAAGACCCGCTTCGCCCCCAGTCCGACCGGTCGGTTACATCTGGGTAACCTGCGCACCGCGTTGTTCAATTATCTGCTCGCACGCAGTGTCGGCGGACGCTTCCTGCTGCGTATCGAGGATACCGACGCCGCCCGCAGCACCCTGGCGCATCAGCAGACCCTGCTCGACGATCTGCGCTGGCTCGGCCTGCAGTGGGACGAGGGGCCCGGCTGTGGTGCGTCCGATGCCGGGCCGTTCCGCCAAAGCGAGCGCGGCGCGATCTATGCCGGTTACTACGAGCGGCTCCTCGACGCCGGGGCGGCCTATCCCTGTTTCTGCAGCGACCAGGCGCTGGCGAGCAGTCGCCGTGCGCAGCTGGCAGCCGGCCTGCCGCCACGCTATCCGGGCACCTGCCGGGGGCTCGCGCCGGCGCAGGCGCAGACGCGGCTCGCCGCCGGCGAGGCGGCGGCGCTGCGGCTGGCCGTGGCGGGTGGCGAACGCCTGGTGTGGGACGATCTGGTGCACGGGCCGCAGCAGGTGCAGACCGAGGTGCTGGGCGACTTCGTCATTCGCCGGCGGGATGGTAGCGCGGCGTTCCTGTTCAGCAATGCGCTGGACGATGCGCTGATGGGAGTCACCGACGTTCTGCGCGGTGAGGATCACCTGGCCAACACCCCCCGCCAGCTGCTGGTGCTGCGCGAGGCGGGACTGCCGCCGCCACGCTATGGGCATCTGCCGCTGGTGCTTGGCGCCGATGCCGCGCCGCTCTCGAAGCGTCGCGGCGATGCGGGCCTGGCGGCGTTGCGCGATCAGGGAGTGCTGCCGGCCGCCCTGGTCAACTATCTCGCCCGCTTCGGTCACCGGCTGGAGGACGACGCGCTGCTCCCGCTCGCTGAATTGGCGGCGCGCTTCTCCCCGGCGCGGCTGGCCCGTGCGGGCGCGCGCTATGACCCGGCGCAGCTGCTGCACTGGCAGCACCGGGCACTGGGCATGCTGTCGCTGCCGGCGTTGCGGGATTGGGCCGGCCCGGCGCTGGAAGGGGTGCCGGCCGCGCGGGCCGAGGCGCTGCTCGGGCTGGTGCGTGGCAATGTGCGCACCCGCGCGGAGGTGGCCGACTGGGCGCAGCGTCTGTGTCTGCCGGGGGCGCCGGACGAGGCCGCGCCGGATGCGCCGCCCGCGCTGTTCGCCGCGCTGCTGGCAGCATGGCAGCGCCATGGGGCCGCACTGCCGGCGATCGTCGCGGACGTCGCCGAGGTAACCGGACGCAGGGGCCGGGCGCTGTATCATCCGCTGCGTCTGGCGCTGACCGGGCGCGAGGACGGGCCCGAGCTGCGCGATATCCTCGCGCTGATGCCGCCGGCAGTGGTTCAGGCCCGGCTGGAACGGGCGCTGCAGAAGAGTTCCGAGTCCTCATGATCACGATCTACGACAGCCTCTCCCGCCGCAAGCTGCCGCTGCGTCCGCTGCGCCCGCCGCAGGTGCGGATGTACGTGTGCGGCGTGACCGTCTATGACCTCTGCCACGTGGGCCATGCCCGGGTCATGGTGGTGTTCGACATGGTCAGCCGCTACCTGCGCTATCGCGGGTATGAGGTGAGCTATGTGCGCAACATCACGGATATCGACGACAAAATCATCCGTCGTGCAGGCGAGCGGGACGAGCCCTGGGAGCAGCTGACGGCGCGTTACATCGAGGCCATGCACGAGGATGCCGCTGCGCTGGGCGTGGCGCCGCCCGATCAGGAGCCCCGGGCGACGGCGCACATGGCCGAGATCGTCGCCATGATCGAGCGTCTGCTGGCCGGGGGCTTCGCCTATCGCGGGGAAGGCGGCGACGTCTACTTCGAGGTGTCCCGCTTCGAGGGTTACGGTCGACTGTCCGGTCGCGCCTTGGCGGACCTGCGCGCCGGGGCGCGCGTGGAGGTCGCCGCCGACAAGCGCGATCCTTTGGATTTCGTGCTGTGGAAGACCGCCAAGCCGGGCGAACCGGCCTGGTCTTCGCCGTGGGGCCCGGGCCGGCCCGGCTGGCACATCGAGTGCTCGGCGATGTCGACCCACTGCCTCGGGTCGCATTTCGACATCCATGGCGGCGGCATGGACCTGAAGTTCCCGCACCACGAGAACGAGATCGCCCAGTCCGAGGCGGCGACCGGCGAGCCCTTCGCCAGCCTGTGGATGCACAACGGCTTCGTCCAGATCGATCAGGAGAAGATGGCGAAGTCGACCGGCAACTTCGTCACCATTCGCGATGCGCTGGCGCAGTATCCCGGCGAGGTGCTGCGCTATCTGATGCTGGCCAGCCACTACCGCAGTCCGCTGCAGTACGCGCCGGCGCAGCTGCAGGAGGCCAGTCAGGCGCTGGAGCGGCTGTACGGTGCGTTGCGGGATCTGCCCGACCAGCGGCCGGTTGCGGGGGATGTCGACGAGGACGCCGGTGACACCGATTGGCGCACGCGTTTCGAAGCCGCCATGGACGACGACTTCAATACCCCGCTGGCATTGTCGGTGCTGTTCGACCTGGCCCGCCAGATCAACCGCGACCGCGAGGCCCATGCGTCCACTGCCGCTCGCCGGGCGCGGCTGCTGCGCCGCCTCGCGGCACCCCTGGGTCTGCTGCAGCAGGACGCGCTGGCCGCCCTGCAGGGCGAGTGGAGCGAGGCCGATCGCCAGGCCATCGAGGCGATGGTCGAGGCACGCAGCGCGGCGCGGGCGCGGCGTGACTGGGCCGAGGCGGATCGCCTGCGCGATGCGCTGGCGGCCCAGGGGATCGAGCTGGAAGATGGCGGCGAGGTCACTCGCTGGCGACGCGCGAGCGGCGGCTGAAGCCTGCCCGCGGCGGCGCTAGCGCCCCGACCGCTGCTCGCAAGGCAACCCTTCGCGTCGGCAATAGGCCTGCCAGGTGTTGCGCAGCAGCATTGCCACCGTCATCGGTCCGACGCCGCCGGGCACAGGCGTGATCCAGGCAGCGCGTGCGGCGGCGGGTTCGAAGTCCACGTCGCCCCGCAGTTGGCCATCCGCCGTGCGATTGATGCCCACGTCGATCACGGCCGCGCCGGGACGAATCCAGTCGCCATGCACCAGTCCGACCCGCCCGACAGCGGCGACCAGTACCTCCGCCCGCGCCACCTGTGCCGCCAGATCCCGCGTGAAGCGGTGACAGACGGTGACCGTCGCGCCGGCCAGCAGCAGTTCCAGCGCCATCGGCCGGCCGACGATATTCGAGGCGCCGACCACCACGGCGTCTTTGCCCCGCACATCGAGACCGATGTGGTCGAACAGCGCCATCACGCCCAGCGGCGTGCACGGGCGCAGGGCCGGCAGGCGCTGCGCCAGGCGCCCGATGTTGTACGGATGGAAGCCGTCGACATCCTTGTGCGGATCGATGCGCTCGAGCAGCGGCGCTGGATCCAGCCCCGCCGGCAGCGGCAGCTGCAGCAGGATGCCGTCGACGGTGGCGTCGGCGTTCAGGCGGTCGATCAGCGTCTCCAGCGCGCCCTGGGACACGTTCGCCGGCAATTCGTGAGTCTGGGAGCGGATGCCCGCCTGTTCGCAGGCGCGTGCCTTGTTGCGCACGTAGACCGCCGAGGCCGCATCCTCGCCGGCCAGGATGACTGCGAGCCCGGGCGGGCGGGCGCCGACACGCTGGATCGCGTGGGCGACTGTTTCGCGAACCTGCGCCGCACAGGCGCGCCCGTCGATGAGCTGGGCTGCCAACAGATCTGCTCGATAGGTGGGAGGGCAATTGTCGCACTCCGCGCCGGATCGGCTCAAGGTAGGCAGCTCCGGCGCGATTGACCCGGCCCGGGAGGCGCTATAACATTGCGCGTCTCTCGGCAGGGCCCAAGTGGCCGCTGGCCGAACAGCGGCTTCGGGGTATAGCGCAGCCTGGTAGCGCGCCTGCTTTGGGAGCAGGATGTCGGGGGTTCAAATCCCTCTACCCCGACCAGAGTACGGGACGACCGATCGCTCCGGGCGCTTGTAGCTCAACCGGATAGAGCATCGGCCTTCTAAGCCGAGGGTTGCAGGTTCGAGTCCTGCCAGGCGCGCCATCCGCGCAGACGCGACAGGCCAGGCTGGCGCGTTGTCCAGCAATGGTGGACGTAGCTCAGTTGGTAGAGCTCCGGATTGTGATTCCGGCGGTCGTGGGTTCGAGCCCCATCGTTCACCCCAGTTCAAGTCCGCACGACGGGCCGTTAGCTCAATTGGTAGAGCAGCTGACTCTTAATCAGTAGGTTCGGGGTTCGAGTCCCTGACGGCCCACCATTCCCCGCCATGCCCGCCGCCTCATCGGCGATATTACCCACGATGCAGGCGCCCGTCGGCTGCCGCGCCGCTGGCTCGCGCCGGCCGTTCCCATCCGGCCTCGCCATTGCCCCGCTCGCTGGTGCTGTGCGCCCTCGGCTATCATAGGCGGCTGACTGCGAAAGTGGCGGAACTGGTAGACGCGCTGGATTTAGGTTCCAGTGGGGTAACCCGTGAGAGTTCGAGTCTCTCCTTTCGCACCACCCATCGTTGAATCGCCGGCCGGGGCCGGCACGTTGTCGAGGTCATGCATGCAAAGCTCGGTTGAAACCACCCAGGGATTGGAACGGCGGCTCTCGGTGCAGGTGCCTGCCGCCGAGATCGAGCAGCGGATCGATGTGCGGCTGCAGGAGCTGTCCCAGCGCGTCCGGCTCAAGGGATTCCGGCCCGGCAAGGTGCCGCAGCGGGTGATGCGCCAGCAGTTCGGCCAGCAGGTGCGCCAGGAGGTGCTCTCCGAGGTGCTGCAGTCGAGCTATGCCGAGGCAGTCGCCGAGCAGCAGCTGCGTCCGGCCGGCGCGCCGCAGATCGAGCCGTCCCAGCTCGAACCGGGCAAGGATCTGGAGTACGTTGCGACTCTGGAGGTGTTGCCGCAGATCGAGTTGCAGCCGATGGACGACCTGACCGTCGAGCGGCCGGTGGTCGCGCTCGATCAGCAGGATATCGACGAGGTGCTGGCTCGCGTGCGCGAGCAACACGCGCACTGGCATGCGGTCGAGCGGCCCGCGCAGGATGGGGATCGCCTGGAGGTCGACTTCGTGGGCACGATCGGTGGCGAGGTCTTCGATGGTGGGACTGGGGAAAACGTCGCCGTGGAACTCGGGGCCGGGCGGTTCCTGCCGGCGTTCGAGGAAAACCTGCGCGGCGTTGGGGCCGGCGAGGAGCGCACGTTTGAGGTGCCGTTCCCGGCCGACTACGGCAACGAGGCACTGGCCGGCAAGACCGCCGAGTTCACGGTCAAGGTGAACTCGGTGAGCGAGCGGCATCTGCCCGAGGTCGATGACGCCTTCGCCGAGCAGCTCGGCGTGGCAGGTGGTGTGGCGGGGCTGCACGAGGAACTGCAGTCGAGCATGCGGCGCGAGGCCGACGAGGCGATCCGCAACCGCCTGAAGCAACAGGTGTTCGAGCAGCTGGTGGCGCGGCACGAGCTGACCCTGCCCACACCGCTGGTGCAGGAGGAGGTCGGCCGGCTGCGGCAGGAACTCGTGCAGCGGCTGCGCCTGCCCGAGGGGCAGCAGGGCGATCTACCGGCGGAATTGTTCGAGGAGGAGGCGCGGCGGCGCGTCGCGGTGGGTCTGCTGGTATCCGAGATCATCCGCCAACAGTCGATCGAACTCGACGAGGGCTCGCTGCAGCGGGTGTTGGACCGGCTGACTGCCGGGCAGGACCGGGCAGCGGAGTTGCAGCAGGCCTACCGACGCAACGAGCAGGCCATGAGTAACGTTCGTATCATGGCGATGGAAGATCAGGTGGTGGACTGGCTGCTGGCCAAGGCGCAGGCGACGGAGCAGCCGATGCGCTTCACTGAGCTCATGGCCGGGCCGCAACAGGCCGATGAAGTGGTCGAGGACGCCGAGCCCGCTGCCGAACAGTCCGAATAACCGGTAGACGTGAGGAGAGCACACGAATGAACCTGGTACCCATGGTCGTCGAACAGACGGCACGCGGTGAGCGCGCGTACGACATCTTCTCGCGGCTGCTGAAGGAGCGGGTGGTGTTCGTGGTCGGGCAGATCGAGGATCAGATGGCCAATCTGGTCGTGGCGCAGTTGCTGTATCTGGAGTCGGAGAACCCGGAGAAGGACATCCACCTCTACGTCAATTCGCCAGGTGGCGTGGTTACCGCCGGCATGGCGATCTACGACACGATGCAATTCATCCAGCCGCAGGTCAGCACGATCTGCGTCGGTCAGGCCGCGAGCATGGGCGCCGTCCTGCTGGCCGGCGGTGCCGGCGGCAAGCGCTACTGCCTGCCGCACTCGCGCATGATGATCCACCAGCCGCTCGGCGGCTTTCAGGGACAGGCGAGCGACATCGACATCCACGCTCGCGAGATCCTGTCCATCCGGGACAAGCTCAATCGCGTGCTGGCCCATCATACTGGGCAGTCGGTGGAGCAGATCGAGCTCGACACCGAGCGGGACCGCTTCCTGAGTGGTGAGCAGGCCGTCGAGTACGGACTGGTCGATGCCGTGCTGCAGCAGCGGCCGCGACCACCGGCCTAGTCCGCGCGCGGCTTGGGCTCGTTCGACCGGCGTGATATACCTCTGGCATACCGTCAAGCGGGGTTTCCTAGACGATGACTGACGAGACACGCGGTCGCGCCGGAGAGAACGGCAAATCGTTGTTCTGCTCCTTCTGCGGCAAGAGCCAGCACGAAGTGCGCAAGCTCATTGCCGGTCCTTCCGTATTCATCTGTGATGAATGCGTCGAGCTGTGCAACGACATCATTCGCGAAGAACTGCAGGACGGCGCCGCCGCGGATCGGGACCGGCTGCCGCGGCCGGCAGAGATCAAGCAGGTGCTCGACCAGCACGTGATCGGCCAGGAAGCGGCCAAGAAGATCCTTTCGGTCGCGGTGTACAATCACTACAAGCGGGTGCAGCAGGGCGAGCCCGAACGGGACGGTGTCGAGCTCAGCAAGAGCAACATCCTGCTGATCGGTCCCACCGGCTCGGGCAAGACGCTGCTGGCCGAGACGCTGGCCCGTATTCTGAACGTGCCCTTCACGATCGCCGATGCGACCACGCTCACCGAAGCGGGCTATGTCGGCGAGGATGTCGAGAACATCATCCAGAAGCTGCTGCAGAAGTGCGACTACGACGTCGACAAGGCGCAGACCGGCATCGTCTATATCGATGAGATCGACAAGATCTCGCGCAAGTCCGACAACCCGTCCATCACCCGCGACGTGTCGGGTGAAGGTGTGCAGCAGGCCCTGCTGAAGCTGATCGAGGGCACGATCGCCTCGGTGCCGCCGCAGGGCGGGCGCAAGCATCCGCAGCAGGAATTCCTGCAGGTCGACACCCGCAACATCCTGTTCATCTGTGGCGGCGCCTTCGCCGGCCTGGACAAGGTCATCGCGCGCCGGACGCGCACCGGTGGCATCGGCTTCGCCGCGCAGGTGCAGTCGCCGCAGCAGGACCGGGCGCTGGGCCAGTTGCTGGCCGCCGTGGAGCCGGAGGATCTGATCGCCTATGGCCTGATCCCGGAGTTCGTGGGGCGTCTGCCGGTGGTGGCAACGCTAGAAGAGCTCGACGAGGAGGCGCTGGTGCGCATTCTGGTGGAGCCGAAGAACGCCCTGACCAAGCAGTATCGCAAACTCTTCGAGATGGAGGATTGCGAGCTGGAATTCACGGACGACGCCCTGCGTGAGGCGGCGCGGCGGGCGATGGAGCGCAAAACCGGCGCCCGTGGCCTGCGCACCATCCTCGAGGGCTCGCTGCTCGACACCATGTACGACCTGCCGTCCATGGACAACGTGGTCAAGGTCGTCGTCGACGGCCGGGCCGTGACGGGCGACTCCAAGCCTTACGTCATCTACGAGAATCAGGGGAAGGACTCGCCGCAACAGCGGGTCGCCTCCGATTGAATCCCCGCCGGCCGCCGCGCGCGGCCGGCGCCCACCCTTGCGCTGGCGGATGACCATTCCCGCTGTGCCGTCCGGCAACGCCGTCGACGGCTGGCATCCATCAGCCGCAACGTTTTCACGAGGTCCATGCCCATGGTCGATACGACCCAACCGGCGCAGGAGAACGTCTACCGGGCGCCATTGCTGCCGCTGCGCGACGTGGTCATCTACCCGCACCTGGTCATTCCGCTGTTCGTCGGTCGGGATCGCTCGATCGAGGCGCTGAATGCGGCGATGGAGGGCGACAAGCGGGTGCTGCTGGTGGCACAGCGCAGCGCCGAGGTGGACGATCCGGGCCGCGACGAGATCTTCGACGTCGGTACCGAGGCGACCGTCCTGCAGATGCTCAAGCTCCCCGACGGCACCGTGAAGGTGCTGGTGGAGGGGACGCATCGGGCGCGGCTGCGCCATCTGGAGGCGCAGGCCGAGCATTATCTTGCCGAGTACGAGGTCGTGCCGGATAGCGGTGAGGACGAGCCGCGCGAGATGGAAGTGCGCATGCGTTCGGTGCTGGCGCTGTGCGATCAGTACGTGAAGCTGAACAAGAAGGTGCCGCCGGAGGTGCTGACGACGCTCGCCGGCATCGAGTCGCCCGGCCGGCTGGCCGACACCATTGCCGCGCACATGTCGCTGAAGGTCGAGGCCAAGCAACAGGTGCTGGAGACGCACGACGTGCGTGAGCGGCTCGAGCAGATCATGGCGCTGATCGAGAGCGAGATCGATCTGCTGCAGATCGAGAAGCGCATCCGGTCGCGCGTCAAACAGCAGATGGAGAAGAGTCAGCGGGAGTACTACCTGAATGAGCAGATGAAGGCCATTCAGAAGGAGATCGGTGAACTCGAGGACTCGCCCGGCAACGAGGCCGATGAGCTGGCCCGGCGGATCGAGGCGGCAGCGATGTCGCCGGAGGCGCGCGAGAAGGCGGACGCCGAGCTAAACAAGCTGCGCATGATGTCGCCGATGTCTGCCGAATCGAGTGTGGTGCGCAACTACATCGAGGCACTCGTCGATGCGCCCTGGAAGAAGCGTACGCGGCCGAAGCGAGATCTGGCGCGTGCCCAGGAGATCCTCGACATCGACCACTACGGCCTGGAGAAGGTCAAGGAGCGGATCGTCGAGTACCTGGCCGTGCAGCAGCGGGTGCGCAAGCTCAAGGGCCCGATCCTCTGCCTGGTCGGTCCGCCCGGTGTCGGCAAGACCTCGCTCGGCCGCAGCGTCGCCCGGGCGACCGGGCGCAAGTTCGTCAGAATGGCGCTCGGCGGGGTGCGTGACGAGGCGGAGATCCGCGGCCACCGGCGGACCTACATCGGCTCGATGCCTGGCAAGATCATCCAGAACCTGACCAAGGTCGGCGTGCGCAATCCACTGTTCCTGCTCGACGAAGTCGACAAGATGGCGATGGACTTCCGCGGCGATCCGGCCTCGGCACTGCTGGAAGTGCTCGACCCGGAGCAGAACACTACCTTCGCCGATCATTACCTCGACGTGGACTTCGACCTGTCCGACGTCATGTTCGTGGCCACGGCCAATACGCTCGACATTCCGGCCGCGCTGCTCGATCGGATGGAGATCATCCGGATCCCGGGTTACATCGAGGACGAAAAGCTCGCCATCGCACGCGGCTACCTCATTCCCAAGCAGGTGCGCCAGAACGGCCTGCAGCCGGAGGAGCTCAGCTTCACCGATGAGGCCTTGCGCCTGATCATCCGCCGCTACACGCGGGAGGCAGGCGTGCGCGGCCTGGAGCGGGAGATCGCCAAGATCTGCCGCAAGGTGGTCAAGCAGATCCTGCTGGAGCCGCAGACCCGACAGGTGCTCGTGACGCCGGAAATCGTCGACCGCTACCTCGGCGTGGAGAAGTATCGCTACGGGTTGGCCGAGGAGGCCGATCGCATCGGCCATGTCACCGGTCTCGCCTGGACCGAGGTGGGTGGCGAACTGCTCACCATCGAGGCCGCGGTGGTGCCGGGCAAGGGCAAGCTGACGCAGACGGGCTCGCTTGGCGAGGTGATGCAGGAATCCATCCACGCGGCGCTCACGGTCGTGCGCTCACGCGCGGCCAGCCTCGGCATCGATGCGGCTTTTCATCAGCGCACGGACGTGCACCTGCACGTTCCCGAGGGCGCCATCCCCAAGGATGGACCCAGCGCCGGCATCGGCATGTGCACCGCTCTGGTCTCGGCGCTCACCGGCATTCCTGTGCGGGCGGACGTGGCGATGACCGGCGAGATCACGCTGCGGGGCGAGGTGCTGCCGATCGGTGGACTGAAGGAAAAGCTGCTGGCTGCAAGTCGCGGCGGCATCCGCAGGGTGCTGATTCCGGAGGAGAATCGCCGGGATCTGCAGGATGTGCCGGCGTCGATCACCGACCGGCTGGAAATCGTGCCGGTACGCTGGATTGATCAGGTGCTGCAGTCGGCGCTGGTCCGCCAGCCACTGCCGCTGACCGAGCCGCCGGCAGTCGAGCGGACGGAGGCTGGCGAGGCGACAGGCTCCAGCCCCGCCAGGCCGCATTGATGCGCGGTCGTTGACGCCTTTTTTGGGGCCTTGCTATAAACGGTGGGCGCTCAAGGCCGCACCTTGCCCCGCATCGACTGTCAGCGGCGCTTCTGGACAGCCGCCGGGCAGTGACGTCAGGGCCGGCGGGATCCCTCGCAAGGGCCAGAACCTACATCATGGACACAACAGGCATATCAAGGAGAACGACCTATATGAATAAGTCTCAGCTCATCGAGGAAGTTGCCAACGCGGCCGATCTCTCCAAGGCCGATGCCGGTCGGGCGATCGACAGCCTGGTCGACGTCATTGCCGATGCTCTGAAGCGGGGCGACCAGGTATCGATGACCGGCTTCGGGACCTTCAGCATCCGGGAGCGGGCGGCCCGCACCGGACGCAACCCGCAGACCGGCGAGCAGATCGAAATCAAGGCCAGCAAGGTGCCTGCATTCAAGGCTGGCAAAGCCCTCAAGGATTCCGTAAACTAGCGCGCTCCCGGGGCGGGTGCTTAGCTCAGTCGGGAGAGCGTCGCCCTTACAAGGCGAATGTCGGGGGTTCGAATCCCTCAGCACCCACCATAGCGTCGGAGTGGTAGTTCAGCTGGTTAGAATACCGGCCTGTCACGCCGGGGGTCGCGGGTTCGAGTCCCGTCCACTCCGCCATATCCAGAGCCGGGCGCCATGGGCGCCCGCTCGCCCGGTCTGCCACGTTTCCGGTATTCCGGGCCTCAAGTCATTCCCTTCCTACCGGTCGTGCCATAACCGTGCTGTCCGCTATCCGTGACCGCTCGCGCGGCGTGTTCTCATGGCTCATCGTCGGGCTGCTGTCCGTTCCCTTCGCCCTGTGGGGAATCAACAGCTACTTCGGGACCGGCGCCACCCGCGCCGTTGCCGAAGTCAATGGTCGGGAAATCAACCAGAGCGAGTTCACGCAGCGTTTCCAGCAGCAATACCAGCGGCTGCAATCCCTCTACGGCGAGCGCTTCTCTCCGGAGCTGGTCGATGAGGCGTCACTGCGTCGGCAGGTGCTGGAGGATCTGGTCAGCGAGCACCTGCTGATCGATTACGCCGACCAGCACGGGTTGATCGTCAGCGATGCGGCGCTGGCCGAGGCGATTGGCTCCATCGAGGCGTTTCAGAACGACGGCAGTTTCGACCCTGCCCGTTACGCTCAATTGCTCGGTGCCCGCGGCTACAGTCCTGCCGGCTTCGAGTTCGAACTGCGCCAGGCCGAACGCACCGATCAGCTGCGGGGGGTCCTGCTGCATGCACCGGTCGTGACCGATGCCGCGATCGATCGATTTCTGGCCTTGACCAACCAGCGTCGGGATCTGCTCGTCGCCCGGCTGCGGGTTCCGCCGGAGGCCGTGCCCACGCCGACGCCGGCGGAGCTGGAGGCCTACTACGAGGCGAATCGCAGTGAATTTGCCACCGCGCCCCGCGTCCAGCTGCGTTACCTGCTGGCGAGCGCCTCGCAACTCGCCTCTGAGATCAGCGTCTCGGACGAGGAGGTCGCCGCCCGATACGAGGCTGACCGGGATAGCTATCAGACCCCGGAGCGGCGGCGTGTGGCACATGTGCTGCTGACCGGTGACGATGCGGCTGACCGGCTGACGGCGATGCGCGAGCAGATCACGAACGGGCAGCGCAGCTTCGCCGAGGCGGCAGCCGAGTCGGAGGATGCCGCCAGTGCGGCGTCGGGCGGCGAGCTCGGCTGGCTGACGCGGGAAGATCTCGATCCGACGCTGGCCACGGCAGTATTCGCGCTGCCGGTTGGTCAGCTGAGCGAGCCGGTGAAGTCACCCTATGGTTGGCATCTGCTGCGGGTTACCGAGATCGAGCCGGCCGAGCGTCAGCCTCTGGCCGACGTCAGGGACAGCATTCGCGAGACCCTGCGCACCGAGCAAGTGGAAGAACGACGTTACGAGCTGGCGGAATCGCTCGAGCAGCTGGCGTTCGAACATCCCGGCTCGCTGGATCCGGCGGCCGAGGCTGTCCGGCTGCCGCTGGCCACCACCGACTGGCTGAGTGCCGCGCCCGAGGCGCCCCAGGCGGCGCCGGCACTGCCCGATGCGGTGCTGAGCAAGATGCGCCAGCTAGCCTTCACGCCGGCCCTGCTGGAAGACGGTGACAACAGCCCGCTGATCGAACTCGAGGACGGCTCCCTGCTGCTCTTCCGGGTGGCGGCACACGAGCCCGCGCAGCCACGGCCATTTGATGAGGTGCGGGCCGAGGTGGCTGCCCAGCTGCAGGCAGAGCAGCGGGCCATACGCCTGGCCGAGGCTGCCGACGCGGTGGAGGCGGCATGGCAGGCGGGTCAGGATCCGTCGACGCTGTCGTTGCCGAACGTGGAGATCACCCTGCAGCGCCACCCTGGCGTGCAACGCGCGGGCGCTGGCGAAGGCGCGGTCGAGCCGGCGATCCGGCAGCTGGCGTTCCGCATGCCAGTCGGCGACTATCGGCAGGTAGCGCTGGATGACGGCGCCCGCGCCGTGGTGCACGTGCGTGATCTGGAGACGGCGGCGCCGGGTGAGACAGCCGACGAGGGGCAGCTGGCCGCCCGGCGTGAGGCGATCCGGGCGCAGCTGGAGGCGGCACGCGGACAGACGCAGCTGCTGGCCTTCGTCGGCGCCCTGCGCGAGGACGCCGACGTCCGGTTGCAGACGGTCGATCCGGACCGGCAGTAAGCACACCCATGCGCCTGGCGCTGCACTGGCAGATCCTGAGCGCCATGGCCGCAGCCGTGATCCTGGGGCTGGTGCAGCAGCGCTACGCCGTTCCTGCACAGCTGCCCCTGCTCGGCGCGCTGGACCTCATCGGCACGCTGTTTTTGAACGCGCTGAAGATGCTGGTAGTGCCGCTGATCGCCACCGCCATCGTCTCCAGCATCGCCGCGGCCGGCGGTACACAGGCGGGGGATGATGCCTCGCTCGGCCGCCTCGGCGCCTTCACCGTGCTCTACTACACCCTCACCGGTGCGCTCGCCGTGGCCACCGGCATCGTGGCCGCCGCCTGGTTGCAGCCCGGACGCGCGCAGGGCGAGGGCGTGGCGGCCCAGCTCGGGGTCGGTGAAGCCGTTGCGCTGCCGGCGCAACTGGGCCAGGCGCAGGCTGGAGATCTCGCCCAGATCTTCCTGCAGCTGGTGCCGGCGAACCTGATCGCGGCAGCGGCGGACGGACAGCTGCTCGGCGTCATCACCTTCGCCATCCTCTGCGGTGTCTTCATCCGCCGGCTGCCGGCACCGTCGGCCGAGGTGCAGCGGCGATTCTGGCAGAGCGCCTACGAGCTGATGATGGCGCTGACCGACTTCATCATCCGCTTCGCGCCGCTCGGCGTGTTCGCGCTGCTGGTGCCGATCGTCGCCGATACCGGGCTGCAGGCGGCCCGGCCGTTGGCCTGGTTCATGCTGACGGTCTGCGCCGCGCTCGCGTTCCACACCTTCGTGACCCTCTCGGTGCTGCTGGCCGCGCTGGGCGGGCGCAACCCGCTGCGTCACCTGAAGGATGTTGCGCCGGCGCTGCTGACGGCCTTCTCGACCGCTTCATCCGCCGCCACGCTGCCGCTGACCCTTGAGGTGGTGGAGGAGCGCGCGAAGGTATCGCCCCGCACCAGCAATCTGGTGCTGCCGGTAGGGGCCACCGTCAACATGGACGGCACGGCGCTGTTCGAGTGCGTGACGGTGCTGTTCCTGGCGCAGGCCTACGGCATCGAGCTTTCGTTCGTCCAGCAGTTCCTGGTGCTCGGTATGGCGCTGGTGAGCTCGGTCGGCGTAGCGGGGATTCCGGCGGCGAGCTTTGTCGCCATCACCATCATCCTCGGCATGGTCGGCCTGCCCCTGGAGGCCGTGGCACTGGTGCTGGGCGTGGATCGCGTCCTCGACATGGCGCGTACGGCGACCAACGTCTACAGCGACACCACCGCCGCCGTCATCCTCGATCGGTTCGTGGCCGGCGCCGGCCGCTGAGGCTGGCACCGGCACGCGGCGATCGGGTCAGCCGATCAGCCCGAGGATGTTGTAGCCGGCATCGACGTAGGTGATCTCGCCGGTGATGCCGGAGGCGAGGTCCGAACACAGGAACGCGGCGACGTTACCGACCTCGTCGATGGTGACGTTGCGACGCAGGGGCGCGGCCTGCTCCGCCTTGCCCAGCATGCCGCGGAACCCGCTGATGCCGGCTGCCGCCAACGTCTTGATCGGCCCGGCGGAGATGGCGTTGACGCGCAGGCCCTCCGGCCCGAGGTCGTGGGCGAGGAAGCGCACCGAAGCCTCCAGGCTCGCCTTCGCCGGGCCCATCACGTTGTAGTTCGGGATCGCCCGCACGGCGCCGGCGTAGGTCAGCGTCAGCAGGGCGCCGTTGCGGCCCTGCATCAGTGGCAGCAGGGCCTGGGCGAGGGCCGGGAAGCTGTAGGCGCTGATGTCGTGGGCGATGCGAAAGCCCTCACGCGTCACGCTGTCGACGAACCGGCCCTCGAGTTGCTCGCGCGGGGCGAAACCGACCGAGTGGACCAGCACATCCAGCCCGTCCCACGTCTGGCCAAGCTGCTTGGCGAGGCCTGCGATCTGCGCGTCCTCGGCGACATCCAACGGCAGGCAGATCGAGGCACTGCACTGCTCGGCCATCTCGACCACCCGCGGCCGCAGCTTCTCCCCTTGGTAGGTGAAGGCCAGTTCCGCGCCCTCGCGATGCATCGCCTTGGCGATGCCCCAGGCGATGGAACGATTGCTGGCGGCACCGACGATCAGTGCCTTCTTACCCGCGAGAAAACCCATGGTGACGTCCTTGCTTGTTAGACCCTTGGTGGTGCGCAGCGCCGGGCTCAGCCGCCCAGATCGCTCGTGTGCAGCACCAGCCGTTGTCCGGGCGTCAGTCTATCGCCGTTCAAATTGTTCCAGCGGCGCAGATCGGTGACGCTGACACCGAAGCGATGCGCGATCCGGCTGAGGGTATCGCCGGTGCGTACCTGATACTGCAGACGTGCCGTCCCGGCGATCTGCAAGTCCTGCCCGGTGCGCAGCGGCGTGCTGGGGTTCAGGCCATTCATGGCCGCCAGATCCGTTGCCGAGACGCCGTGGCGTTTGGCGATCGAAAACAGGGTTTCCCCCGGTTTGACGACGTAGAGCGTCCCCTCCTCGATATCGGCGGCGTGGGGCAGGGCGAGCGACTGTCCCACCTGAAGGGTGTTCGAGCGCAGCCCGTTCAGTTGCTTGATCGCGGCGATGGACGTGCCGTGACGGACGGCGAGCTGACTCAGCGTGTCCCCGGGGCGAACCACATGGCGGTCCCAGGCCGGCGCGGCGGATTCCGGCAGAGCGGCCAGTGCCGCGACGAAATCCTCATGTCGTTCGGCGGGAATCAGCAGGCGGTGCGGCCCCTGCGGATCCATCATCCAGCGCCGGTGGGCGGCATTGTTGGTGCGCACCTCGTCCGGCTCGCACTCCAGCAGTCGCGCGGCGACCCGCATGTCCACCGGCTGGTCGAGCTCGACCACCGCCAGCACGGGGCTGTCGGTGATGGCGGGCAGGGCGATGCCGTAGTCGTGCGGCTGTTCGACCAGGCGTCGCATCGCCAGCAGCTTCGGCACGTAGTTGCGCGTCTCGGTGCGCAGCGGCAGATGCCAGTAATCGGTGGGCCGGCCTGCCGCAGCGTTCTGCTTCTGCGCGCGCGATACGGTGCCCTCACCGCCGTTGTAGGCCGCCAGCGCCAGCAGCCAGTCATCGTCGAAGCGATCCGCCAGGTACTCCAGATAGTCCAGTGCAGCCGTGGTCGAATCGGGAATGTCGCGCCTGCCGTCATAGCCACGGCTGCGGCGCAGGCCCACGGCCGTGGCGGTGCTGGGGATGAACTGCCACAGGCCGGCGGCGCCGCTGCTTGAGTTGGCGAAGGGGTCGTAGCCGCTCTCGATCGCTGGCAGCAGCGCCAGCTCCATCGGCATGTCGCGCCGCTCGATCTCCTCCATGATGAGATAGAGATAAGGGGCAGAGCGGGCCAGCACCTTTTCCATTGCCGGCAGGGACATGCGCCGGAGCTGGGCGTCGACCCGCGGATGATCGGTGGCAGGAAGCGAGAAGCCGTCCCGTATGCGCGGCCAGATCGACACTTCCCGCGCTTCGACCTTCTGCACCACCAGCGGCGCATCCGGCGCCACCGCGCGCACGCGGGTGGAGCTGCGGGCCGGGCGGGACTGCGAGTTTGCCGCCTGCTGCCGCACCGGCGCTGGCCGGGTCGCGGGTGGCGGGGGCTGGGCCGGCGGCGGCGAGTCGACTTCCGTTTCCACGGCGACCGGCCCCATGCCGGGCTCCAGCGTGGCGCAACCTGACATCAAGGCCAGCAAGCCGGTCATGACGAGGCCGGAAGCCCGCCATCGAGCGCTGCTCGGTGTCATCTGTGTCCCCGTTGTTCTGCTTATATCCCTGGCTGAGTGCATTCGGTGCGTCAGCCGAAATCGTCTTTCCAGGCACGCAGCGCCGCGAACACCTCAGCCGGTGCGTCCAACGCTGTCTCCGCCCGGGCCTCGGCCGCGGCAGTCACCGCAGGCTCGTCCCAGCGCAGGAACGGGTTGGTCGCCCGCTCCACGTCAATGGAAGTCGGCAGCGTTGGCCGACCCTGTTGTCGCTGCCGCTGTGCCTCGTGCTGCCGTTGCGCGAGCGCCAGGTTCTCCGGCTCCACGGTCTGCGCGAAGACGATGTTGGCCAGCGTGTATTCGTGCGCTGGATAGACCGCCGTGTCCGGCGGCAGCTCCCGCAGCTTGGCCAGCGAGTCGACCATCTGCGCCGCCGTTCCCTCGAACAGGCGGCCGCAACCGCAGCTGAACAGCGTGTCGCCGCAGAACAGCAACGCCTGCCCGGGCGCATGATAGGCGATATGGCCGCGCGTGTGGCCGGGAACCTCGATGACGTCGAACTCGACATCGGGCGCGGCTCGATCCAGTGCCTGCAGCGACACGGTCTCGCCTTCCTGGACAGCGTGGGTCAGCCCACCGATGCGCTCGCCTGCCGGGCCGACGATCGGCAGGTTGGTGCGCTCGCGCGCGAGCCGGGCGAGACCCGCGGTATGATCGGGATGATGATGGGTGATCAATATGCCGCCGAGCGGTTTGCCGCTGCGGTCGAGGTACGCCTCGACCGGCCGCCAGTCGCCCGGATCGACAACCCAGGCCGAGCCGGTCTGCTCAGGATCATGCAGCACCCAAATGTAGTTGTCTTTGAAGGCGCTTATGGCATTAACTTGCAGCATTTTCGAATGTTCGCAAGCGGCGGCCTGCGGGTCAATCGGCCATGACTGCCAGCCGTAGCCTCGGCGAGCTCGAATTGCAGCAGTGGTTGCAGAGTGTGCCGGGTCGTCAGCTCGTCGCGGCGGAGTCGGTGCGCCTGGCGCACATGCTGCCGCAACTGTTCGGCCATGTGGCGGTGCAGCTCGGTTGCTGGGATCAGGCCGGTGTGCCTGTCGAGGCGCTGCGCACCCAGCGGGTGTTTCGGCTGGACGTACGCCCCGGGCCGGTATCATCCGAGCGCGCGGCGGCGTGGGTCGACCCCGAGGCGCTGCCGCTGGCACCGGATTCGGTGGACGTCGTGCTACTGCTGCACACGCTGGAGTATGTGCAGGATCCGCACCGGCTGCTGCGCGAGGTCGATCAGGCCCTGCGGCCGGACGGGCGCCTGGTAATCGCCGGCTGCAACCCCTATAGCCTGTGGGGACTGCGTCGCCGGCTGCCGCGGGGCCAGCCGCGCTGGGCGCAGCGCTTCCTGTCCGAGTCGCGGCTGAACGACTGGTTGAAGCTGCTCGCCTACGACGTGTTGGAAACCCGCCGTCACTGCTATCGGCCGCCGCTCGCCCGTCCGGGCGCGGCGGCCAGGCTGGCCTTTCTCGAGCGCTGGGGGGAGTGGATGCCCTTGCTGCCGCACGGTGCCTACGTGCTGCTGGCACGCAAGCGCACATCCATGCTGACGCCCATCCGGCCGCGCTGGCGCCTGGCGCCGGCATTCTCGCCCGCGCTGGTCCGGGCCCCGGGCGCCGCGGCGGTGCGTCGACGGTGAAGGAGGTCGTGGTCTACACGGATGGGGCGTGCCGCGGCAACCCGGGACCGGGCGGCTGGGGCGCGGTGCTGCGCTACGGTGGACATCAGCGCGAGTTGCACGGCGGCGAGGCGCACACCACCAACAACCGGATGGAACTCACCGCCGCCATCCGCGCGCTGGAGGCACTGCGGGAGCCCTGTCGGGTGCATTTGCATACCGACTCGCGCTACGTGCACGACGGCATCTCTCAATGGCTGCCGGCCTGGCGCCGTCGCGGCTGGCGCACGGGCGCCGGCAAGGCGGTCAAGAACGCCGAGCTCTGGCGCCGGCTGGATGCCGCCGCCGCCCGGCATGAGGTCACCTGGGAATGGGTGAAGGCGCACGCGGGCATCGCCGACAATGAGCGTGCGGACGCGCTGGCCAACCGCGGTATCGATGAACTGGAGGAGGAGCGGCCCCATGCGGCAGATCGTGCTTGATACCGAAACCACCGGACTGGAATGGAGCCAGGGCCATCGGATCATCGAGATCGGCTGTGTGGAAATCGAGCATCGCCGGCTGACCGGACGGCACTTCCACTGCTATCTGAACCCGGATCGTGATATCGACGAGGGTGCGCTGGCCGTGCACGGCATCACGCTCGAGTCACTCCGTGAACAGCCCCGCTTCGCCGAGGTGGTGGAGGAACTGCTGGCCTTCGTGCAGGACGGCGAGCTGGTCATCCACAACGCCGATTTCGACATCGGCTTTCTCAACTACGAGCTTGGCCTGCTGGGCGGGGAACGTCGCCGCATGGAGCATTGCTGCCGGGTCGTCGACACCCTGCATCTAGCGCGCCGACTGCATCCCGGGCAGCGCAATAGCCTGGATGCGCTGTGCAAGCGCTACGAGATCGACAACAGCCACCGCGACCTGCACGGTGCCTTGCTCGACGCCCAGATCCTGGCCAGTGTCTACCTGGCCATGACCGGCGGTCAGGTCGCGTTGCTGCTCGATCGCGGCGATGCGGGGGCGGTGGCCGGTGACGCGTCGCAGGCGCCTGCACACGCGCACCGGCAGGTTGCCGCCTCGATGCCGCGCCCCCCGGTGCGCCGCGCCTCGGCCGCCGAGCTCGCGGCGCATCACGAGCGCCTGGAGGCCGTGACGGCGGCGGCCGGCGAGTGCCTCTGGCGGCAGACCAGGCCGGAGCCGGCATGAGCACGGGCGCTGGCGGCTGGTTGCGGGGTGCCGCGCGCTAAAAGAAGTACAGCAGCAGGTAGCCGCTCAGCAGGATCGCGACCCACAGCACCATGCTGCCGGTGGGCCAGCTGCGGGCAAGATAGCCCTGTTGGCCGCCACTGCGCATCAGGCGGCGTTGGGCATCCTCTCGCCACTGCGTGAGCGTCGCCGCGCTGCCGGCGCGTAGCCGGCGGTAGTGATGGGCGCCGGTGACCAGCAGCCACGGCAGTGCCCGCCGCCACAGCCAGTCGACATCCAGCAGTTCGCCGGGCGCCGGCCGGCGCCAGAGACCCAGCCCCACCAGCACGCCGAACACCAGCGCCGTCGCCAGCAGTAGCTGCAGCTGCGTGATCACGTGATCGTAGGTATAGATCGCCTTGTCCACCGGATAGGGCAGGTGTGCCAGCAGCAGGTCCGGCCGGACACCGAGCACCAGCAGCGCGGTCGTGGTGAGCGCCATGCCTGCGAGCATGCTCCAGGGCGCCTCGCGCGTGGCGCGTACCCGGCCGCTGCCAAGGAAGGCAAACCAGACGACCTTCAGGCCGGCCACCAGAAAGATGCCGGCCGAGCCGGCGAGCAGCAACGCCCACAGACCCGCATGATCCGCCTTCGCTGCGGCTTCCAGGATCAGCGACTTGCTGGCGAAGCCGGCGAATAGCGGCGCCGACATCCCCAGCGCGCCGAACAGGCAGAACAGTGCCGTCAGCGGCATCGCCCGCCAGAGGCCGCCGAGTTCGGAGGCGCGGGTCGTCCCGGTACGCAGCATCACCGCGCCCAGCGCCATGAACAGCAGGCTCTTGTAGAGCACGTGGCTCACCGCGTGCGCCGCCGTGCCGTTGATGGCCAGTTCACTGCCGATGCCGATGGCGATCACCATGAAGCCGAGCTGGTTGATCAGGCCGTAGGCCAGCACCCGGCGCAGATCGTCCTCGGCGGCGGCGTAGATCAGGGTGAACACCACCATTACCACGCCCACGGCCAGCAGCCACTCCGTGCCGGGAAACGCCCGCGCCAGCGCGTAGATCGCCATCTTGGTGGTGAAGACGCTGAGGAACACCGCGCCAGTCGCGGTCGCCGCCGGATAGCCTTCGGTCAGCCAGGTGTGCAGCAGCGGGAAGCCGGCCTTGATGCCGAAGGCCAGCAGCAACAGCATGCCGCTGGGCGTGGCGGGATCGAAGGTCGCGAAGGCGAGCGAGCCGGCGCTCCACTGCAGCACCAGCGCGCACAGCAGCAGCAGCCCGGAGCCGATCTGCAGCATGAGGTAGCGCAGCGCCGCCGCCTGTGCCGCCGCACCGCCGCGGACCCAGATCAGCAGCACCGACGTGAGCGAGGTCAGCTCCCAGAATACGAACAGCGTCAGCAGATCGCCGGCGAACACCGCGCCGATGGCGCTGCCGGCGTAGCCCAGCGCCGCGGCGTGCTGCGCCCGGCCCTGGCTGCGATGCGCGTACAGCAGGCCGGCGAAGGCGGCGAAGTGGAAGATCGTGCCGAATACCAGCGCCAGCGCGTCGATGCGCACCGGGGTCAACGGCAGGCCGAAGAAGTCGCCACCGCCGATCAGGACCTCGGCAGGAAACTGTCGCAGGTGCCAGAGACTCACCAGCGGCAGTAGTACCGCCGTCGGGCCGGCCAGCAGGCGCGGCAGCAGCGGCATCAGCAGCGCGCCGAGCAGCAGCAGGGCGCCGGGCGGCAGGTGCCAGGGGAGCGTGTCAGGCATCCTCATCCTCCCCGGGCGAGGCGGCCAGCCGGCGCGTGACGCTGCCGGCGTAATAGGCCGGCGGGCGCCGCAGCAGCGCACCCACCAGCCAGCCGAGCAGCCAGATACCCGCCGTCACCGCCGCGGCGACGGCTGCCCAGCCGCCGGGAAACTCGATCCAGCCGAAGGCGCTGTGCGCGGGGTGATACACCAGCTCCAGGCCAATGCTCGCCAGCAGGACGAGGCCGGCCCCCAGCAGCCCGAGCCGGGCGCTCATGGCGTCACGCCCGCCGTGGTGATAGGCATCAGCAGCTCGGCGATCGGCTCAGCCGCGAAAAACAGCGCGATCGAACCCAGGGCCGTGAACACCAGCGGAATCAGGCAGGCCAGCGGCGCCTCCTGCAGGCCGCGCGGCGCGTCCGCCGGCGGCGGCAGGAAGAACGCCCGGCCCGGGATCGGCAGCAGGTAGGCAATGTTCAGCAACGAACTCAGCATGTAGACGGCCATCAGCCACGGATAGTCGGCCTGGACCGTGCCGGCGGCCAGCAGGAACTTGCTCCAGGCGCCACCGCCGGGGGGCAGGCCGATGACGCTGATCGCAGCCAGCAGGAATGCCAGCATCGTGATCGGCATGCGCCGGCCCAGGCCGTTGAGCTGGTCGACATCGGTCTTGTGGGCGGCCACCAGGATCGCGCCGGCGCAGAAGAACAGCGTGATCTTGCCGAACGCGTGCATCACGATGTGCAGCCCGCCGCCGACGACGCCCAGCCCGGTCGCCAGCGCGGCACCGAGCACGATGTAGGCCAGCTGGCTGATGGTGGAGTAGGCCAGCCGCGCCTTCAGGTTGTTGCGCGTCAGCGCGATCAGCGAGGCGCTGATGAGCGTGAACGAGGCAACGAACAGCAGCCAGTCGCTGGCGGAGGTCTCCTGCAGAAAGTCCAGGCCAAACACGTAGACCACGACCTTGAGCACGGTGAACACGCCAGCCTTCACCACGGCCACGGCGTGCAGCAGCGCGCTCACGGGCGTTGGCGCCACCATTGCCGAGGGCAGCCAGCGGTGGAACGGCATCAGCGCCGCCTTGCCGATGCCGAACATGTAGAGGGCCAGCAACACGGCGGCTGCGCCCGAGCCGATGTGGCCGGCAAGGATGCCGCCCTCACGGAAGTCGAGCGTGCCTGTCGCCTGCCAGGTCCAGACGATTGCCAGCAGCTGCAGGCCGATCGAGGTGCCGATCAGGGTGGCGAAATAGACCCGGGCTCCGCGCTTGGCAGCCTCATCCTGGTGGTGGGCGACCAGCGGATAGGTCGCCAGCGTCAGCAGCTCATAGAAGATGAACAGCGTGAACATGTTGGCCGCGAAGGCGATGCCCATGGCGGCCGCCAGCGCGATCGGAAAACAGGCGAAGAACCGCGTCTGGTGCTCCTCGTGATGGCCGCGCATGTAGCCGATGGCATAGACTGCGGTGGGCAGCCACAGCCCGGCGGCGACCAGCGAGAACAGCATGCCGAGCGGTTCGACCTCGAAAGCCAGTGCCAGCCCCGGCATCAGCTCCCACAGCGCGACGGCAGGGCGGTCGCCGGCGCTCACCAGCGGTAGCAGGCTCAGCACCAGTAGGAACAGCGTCGTCGCCGTGACCAGCGTCACCGCCTCGCGCAGGTTGGGGCTGCGGTCGGCCAGCGCAATCAGCGGCACTGCGACCAGCGGCCCGAAAACCGCGAACAGGATCGTCATCGCCGGTGTCACGAGGCGGCTCCCAGCAGCAGGCGGGCCGCTTGGCTCGCCACCCCCACGGTGACCTCGGTGTGCACACCGAAGTAGAGATTCGCCAGGGCCAGCAGCCAGGTCGGCACCAGCATGCCCAGCGGCGCCTCCTGCACCGGCGCCTGCCGTGCCGGCGCAGGCTGCAGATAGGCCGCCTCGATCACCCGCCAGACGTAGATCACGGCCAGCAGCGAGCCGCCCAGGATCAGCAGCGCCAGCAGCCATTGCTCCTGCTCCAGCGCGCCCAGCAGCAGATACCATTTGCTGATGAAGCCGGCCGTGAGGGGCACGCCGATCAGACTCAGCCCGCCGATCACCAGCGCGCCCATCGTCCAGGGCATCTGCCAGCCGATGCCGGCCATGTCCTGCAGCTGCACTGAGCGCAGGCGCAGCGCGATGCAGCCGAGCGCCATGAAGATGGCGCCCTTGGCAAGCGCGTGGTTGAACAGGTGCGCGATGCCGCCGGTCAGCCCGGGGAGATTCAGCAGCCCGATGCCCAGGATCATGTAGCCGACCTGGGCGACGCTGGAGTAGGCGAAGGAGCGCTTCACGTCCGACTGCACGATCGCCGTGATCGAGGCGAACACGATTCCGGCCGCTGCCAGCAGCAGCAGGATCCGCGACAGCCCGATGTCGCCGAAGGCGTGGGAAACGTCGAACACCGTGAACGCGAAGCGCAGCATCGCGTAGACCGCCACCTTGGTCGAGGTGGCGGCGAGGAAGACCGTCACCGCCGAGGGCGCGTACGTATAGGCGTTCGGCAGCCACAGATGCAGCGGGAACAGCGCCAGCTTCAGCGACAGGCCCACCAGGATGAAGGCGTAGCCCGTGCGCACGGTGCGCGAGTCGCTGATCGCCGCCAGCCGGTCGGCCAGATCCAGCATGTTCAGCGTGCCGGTGGCGGCGTACAGGTAGCCGACGCCGATCAGCACAAAGGTGCCGCCGATCGTGCCCATGATCAGATACTGGTAGCTCGCCGTCAGCGCCCGGCGGTCCCGGCCCATGCTGATCAGGATGTAGGACGACAGCGAGGAGATCTCGAGGAAGACGAACAGGTTGAAGGCGTCACCGGTCGCAGTGATGCCGAGCAGGCCGGTAAAGCACAGCAGCAGCACCGTGTAGAACAGATACGCTCGCTCGCGACCGATCTCCTCCAGCACGCTGCGCCGGGCGTAGGGCAGTGTCACGGCAGCGATTGCGCACAGCAGCAGCAGCACGAAGCCGTTCAGCGCATCGATGCGGTACTCGATGCCCCACGGCGGCGCCCAGCCGCCCATGAAGTAGCGGATCGGCCCGACATGCAGGGCCTGATCGAGCAGCAGCACCGCGATCGCCAGGCACATCCAACTGACCGCGGTCGCCAGCGTCCAGGCGGCCCATTCGCGGCGCAGCAGCAGACACAGCGGCGCAGCGATCAGCGGCAGGACGACCTGCAGCGCGGGGAGGTTGGCGGCGATCACAGCGACTCGTCCTGCCCGTGTATGTCGTCTTCCTCGATGGTGCCGTAGGCATCGTGGATGCGTGCGACCAGTGCCACGGCCAGCGCCGTGGTCGCCACGCCGACCACGATGGCCGTCAGGATCAGCACGTGCGGCAGCGGGTTGGAATAGCTCTCGTAGCCGGAGGCGAGGATCGGCGCCGTGCCGTCTTCCACCTTGCCGAGGCTGATGTAGAAGATGAAGACCGACCCCTGAAAGATGTTCAGTCCGGCGATTTTCTTGATCAGGTTGCTGCTGGCGATGACGATGTAGAAGCCCGCCATCATCAGCACGATCACCACCCAGTAGCTGTACAGGCCGAGCGCCATGCTCATTCGTCCGAGCCGGCGAAGGTGACGAAGATCACGATCATCACCGCGGCCACGGTGATGCCCACCCCCGCCTCCACCAGCAGGATGCCCAGGTGCTGGCCGTGCTTGGGCTCGTGGGCCAGCACGTCGTAGTCGAGGAAGTTGCCGCCCAGCAGCATCGTCGCCACGCCCACGCCCGCGTAGAGCAGCACGCCCAGCGCGATCAGCGTTTCCAGCAGCCGCGGCGGCAGCACCCGGTTGACGTTGGGGAGGCCGAACACCAGCGTGTAGAGGATGAACCCGGCAGCGAAGATCACGCCGGCCTGGAAGCCGCCGCCCGGGCCATAGTCGCCGTGGAACTGCACATAGAGCGCGTACAGCAGAATCAGCGGGATCAGCAGCTTGCTGATGACCCGCAGGATCACCTGCTCGTTCATGTGCGCTCCCGGACGGCCTGGCGCCGGCGGCGACGGCGTTGCCAGCCGCGCAGGATGATCAGCACGCCGACGGCAGCGGTGAACACCACGGCGGTCTCGCCCAGCGTGTCGAAGCCGCGATAGCTCGCCAGTACCGAGGTCACCACGTTGGGCACGCCGATTTCGTCGTAGGAATTGAGGTAGCGGATCCCGACGTGCTGATGCACCGGCGCCTCCGGATCACCGTAGTGCGGCATGTCCAGCGTGCCCCAGATCAGCGCCCCACCGGTCAACATCACCACCGCCAGCGGCAGCAGCGGACGGTGCGTGGGGATCCGGCTCTCGCGCGTGGTCAGCGCCAGCGTCGCGACCATCAGCACGGTGGAGATGCCGGCCCCGACCGCCGCCTCGGTGAAGGCGACGTCCACCGCGTCCATCATCACGAACAGCCCAGCCACCAGCAGGCTGTAGATCCCCGAGAGCATGATCACGGCCAGCGTGTTGCGCAGGCGCACCATCGCCAGCGCCGTCACCGCCAGCAGGGTCAGCAGCAGCAGATAGACCGGATGCTCGATCATTCGCCGTCCTTGCCGAGGCGCGTGCCGACGGGTGGGCGCAGGCCATCGTGCAATGCCGCCTTGGCGAGCGCATGCGCCGAGGTGGGGTTGGTCAGCGCCAGAAAGAGCAGGATCAGCAGCAACTTGAAGATCATGATGCCGCCGCCGCCAAGGCAGCACAGTCCCAACAGGATCGAGAACGCGCCGAGCGTCTCGCACACGCTGGCCGCGTGCATGCGGGTGAACACGTCAGGAAAGCGCAGCACACCAATGCCGCCGATCAGCGTGAACACCGCGCCCACGCTGAGCAGCACCCAAGCTAGCACCTCGAATGCCAGCGCGATCACTCCCGCGGCTCCGCCTGGCTCAGCGTGCGATTCTGCATGAGCTTGAGCACCGCGATGACGGCGAGGAAATTGATCAGCGCGTAGACCAGCGCGATGTCCAGCCAGTCGCGCCCGTCCAGATAGCTCAGCACGGCAATGATCAGCACCGTCTTGGTGCCGAACAGGTTCACGGCCAGGATCCGATCGTAGAGGGTCGGCCCGCGCAGGGCCCGCACCAGTGCCAGAAACATGGTACCGACGATGCCGATCAGGGCGATGTCCAGCGGGCCGATCACGCCTGCGCCTGCCGCGGGCCTTCCAGGGCCCGCACGCGTCGATCCATCTCGCCGCCGAGCAGATCCTCGGCACCGGCCCGCGTCAGGGCATGCACTTCGATCCGCCCCGGGTGAACTTCCAGCGCAATCGTGCCGGGGGTGAGCGTGATGGAGTTGGCGAAGATGACGCGGGCGAGTTCGGTGCGCTGCGAGGCGGGTATGCCCGCCAGCGTCGGCGAGAGCGACAGCCGCGGCGCCAGGATGTGGCGCACCACGTCGAGGTTCGCCTTGACGATTTCCTTGCCCAGCCAGAGCCAGTAGCCGGGCAGCGCCATCCCGAACTGCAGGGCGAAGGTCTCGTGATCGGCCAGGTCCATCCGCCGGGAGATGATCGACACCAGCAGCACCGACAGCGCCCCGAGGCTCAGCAGCAGGGGCGTGTAATGCCCCGACAGCAGCAGCCAGAGCAGGGCGAGAACGAGCGCGACGCGCACGGTGTGGAACAATGGAAGCGTCCTGCTGAGCCGGGAGCCGGCCTTGCGCGGCGGCCGGCGACCCGTCGAATCGAACCCCCGGCATTAAATCCACCGCCCGCCCGCAAGTCAACGCGCCCCCGCCGGGCCGCCGCTCGCGGGCGCTGTCATCGGCTGCCGCCGCGCCGTGTCACGCCGCAATCATGATCTGGCGCATCCGAAGGGCGACGGCCCCGCTTGCCTTCGGGCTGATGCCGTCCCCGTCCCGTGGCCGCGCCGGACTGCGCATCCCGCGCGCTCACGCCACGGCGGGCCGCTCGGCGCGCCCAGGGTGCATCACTCGCCGCGGCTGGCACGATCGCCGCCGTCTTCGCAGCCCACAGCGCTCGCGCGGCCTCTTGCTGCAGGCGCAGCCGCAGCCGCCGGGCCGGTTCGCCTGCCGGCCCGAGCCACCCTCGCGCTGGCGCGGTGCTGGTCTCTGGCCGGCGGGTGCAGTTGCAGGGCCTGCTGCAGGCATGGCGCGGCCGGTCGCAATGGGCGCAGGTCACGGCGCTCGTCGATCGCGACCGCCAGCCGCTCACCCCGACGCCGATCGATGCGGCGGCGCTGGCCGCGCTGGATCCCGCGCTGAGCAATCGGCTGGTGTGGCTGACCGGTCCGCGGCGCGATCTAACGGCGCCCGGGGAACTCGCGCCTACCGCGCCGGCCCAAGAAGCCTTGGCCCTCCCCGGCCAGACCCGTGGGGCAGCAGGGCGATCCATCCGGAGCAGACACAGGAGACAGACGATGAAGCGCAACGCGAGCGCCATCTGGGAAGGTGGCATCAAGGAGGGCGGCGGCTCGATCAGCACGCAGAGCGGGGTGCTCGAGTCGGTGCCCTATGGCTTCAACACGCGCTTCGAGGACGAGCCGGGCACCAACCCGGAGGAACTGCTCGGTGCGGCCCATGCGGGCTGCTTCTCCATGGCGCTCTCGCTGATGCTCGGCGAGGCGGGCATCACCCCCGATCGCATCCACACCAAGGCGGCGGTGAACCTGCGCAAGGCCGGCGATGGGTTCGAGATCAACGCCGTGCATCTGGATGTCGAGGTCAGTGCACCGGGCGCCGACGAGGCAGACTTCAGACGGGTGGCCGAGCAGGCCAAGGCCAACTGCCCCGTGAGCAAAGTGCTGAATGCCGACATCACGATGGAGGCGAGGCTCAAGCGCTGACGGCGCTGACGGCGCGCCGGCGGCTGCCGCGGGCCAGGTGCCGCCCGCGGCGCCGACTGGCAGCATCACGGCGGTCGGCGGCAAAATGGCCGGCCCGAACGCCACGGTACGCGCCTGCCCAGGGAGGTCTGCATGTACATCGCCATGAACCGGTTCAAGGTCCGCCGCGGCGAGGAGGAGACGTTCGTCGAGATCTGGCGCCAGCGCGAGACGCATCTCGATCAGGTGCCCGGGTTTCGCAGCTTTGCGCTGCTGCAGGGGCCCAGCGCCGAGGCGCACACGCTGTTTGCCTCCCATTCCACCTGGGATGATGCCGCGGCGTTCGAGGCCTGGACGCATTCGGAAGCCTTCCGTCTGGCTCACCGTCAGGCGGGCGGGCGGCGAGACATCTACCTCGGCCCGCCCTGCTTCGAGGGCTTCACCCAGGTCCTCTAGCGGCTGGCGGTGCCGGCGCGGCGCAGCGCCGCCCACAGGCGAGTCCATTCCGCCCGCCAGTTCCGCTGAGGACGCCAGCAGGGGGCGCCGTGGCCGGTCGTGTACCGGCGTCTGGACGGGTACCCGTCGCCGCCGCTCGCGGGCGATCCACTATGCTGAATCCTGTTGTCGATGCCTGGCCGAGGGGCATCGCCAACGCCGGTCGGTGTGAGGGCGGCGTTCGTCCCGCGATGACGACGAACTGTTGTCTCGTGCGTTGTTCTAACCCAACTTGGTTATTCCGGCTTTTCGCGAGGAAGCCCATGAAGATGATCGTCTCCGGCTGGAGCCGGGGTTCACGCCTGGCACCGGCAAGGGCCTTGCCCGGCGGCGGCTCCGATCTGGCGGTCCAGGCCCTGATGCCGCCCACGCAGGTCACCGCCGGCGGCACCGCGCTGGTGCGGCTGGGCACCGGCCTTCGTACCGGCACGGACTTTGGCGTGCATGTCTACGCAATCGGCCTGTACCGGCGGCGGCGCACGGCCTCCGCCGAGCAGATCCTGGCGCAGCCATTCCCGTCCCGTCTGGTGCTGCACTTCCTGCGCGACGTGCCTGTCAGCCAGTTGCGCGACGCCTGGCGGGACGGCGTGGTGAACAACATCGCCGATCCCGCCGGGGTTGGAGCGGAACTCGCGCGCTGGGCCGCCACGCTGACGGATCTGCAGCAGGGGCAGAGTCAGGTCGTGGACCTGGAGGATGGCGGCGCGAGCCTGTTGACGGATGGAAAGATCCAGATCCAGGTCAAGAGCGAGGCGTTCGCGCGGGCCATACTGGCCGTATGGCTGGGACCGCATCCGCCAACGGCGCAGATCAAGTCGGCGATGCTCGGCATGCACAGCTAGCTCCCCATGCCCACGGCCGGCGCGACCGATGAGCGCGCTGGCGCTCGGCCTGCTGCTGCTGGCCGGCCTGGCCGGGGGCGTGCTCGCCGGGCAGCTTCGCCTGCCCCGGGTGGCCGGCTACGTACTGGCCGGGGCCGCGCTGTCTCCCGAACTCGCCGGAGGCTGGCTGTTGCCGGACCTCGCGTCCTGGAGCGGCGCGTTCACCACCGCGGCGCTCTCGCTGATCGCGTATCTGATCGGCAGTTCACTTGGCCACTCTTCCTTGCGTCAGCTCGGCCTGGCCGTCCCCGTGATCGCGCTCGGCGAGTCAGCCGGGGCGGTGCTGGTGGTGGGTCTCGGGCTTTGGTTGCTGTTGCCCGTGCTGGGGCAGGCGGTCGATGCCGGGGCGCTGGCGCTGGCGTTCGCAGCCGTCGCCTGCACCACCGCACCGGCCGGCACGATCGCCGTGGTGCGCCAGTATCGCGCCGACGGGCCGCTCACCCGCACGCTGCTTGGCGTGGTGGCGCTGGATGATGCGTTCGGCATCGTGCTGTTCTCCCTGGCCACCGCCCTTGCACCTCTGCTGCTCGCGGTGCCGGCAAGCGCTGACTCATCCGCATCCTGGGAGCTGATGCACGGGCTGCTGTCGGGCGCGCGCGAAATCGGGCTCTCGCTGCTGCTCGGCGCTCTGGCCGGCAGCCTGTTGGCCCGCAGTGTGGAACGGCTGGCCTACGGCGAACTGGCCTTGCCGCTGACACTCGGTGTGGTGCTGCTGGTCGCCGGCGCGGCCGATACGCTGCAGGCCTCGCCATTGTTGGCGGCAATGGCCACGGGTCTGGTCGGGCGCCGGCAGCTGCCGGCTGCCAGTCGCCGCTTGAGTGAACCGCTGGAGGCGCTGGAGGAGACCGTGTTCCTGCTGTTCTTCGTCCTCGCCGGCGCCCATCTGGATCCGCGCCTGTTCGCCGCGTACCTGCCGTTGATCGGTGTCTATCTGGTGCTGCGGGTCGCCGGCAAGGTGCTGGGCGCCCGCCTGGCGGCGCAGGCGAGTGGCGCCGGCCCGGCGGTGGTCCGCAACATCGGCTGGGGCCTTGTGCCGCAGGCCGGCGTGGCGGTCGGGCTCGCGCTTTCGCTGGCAGATCGGCCGGGATTCGCGCACGTCACACCCACGGTCGTGAACGTCGTGCTGGGCGCCACGGTGATCCACGAACTGGCGGGCCCGCTCTACGCGCGCTGGGCCCTCGCCCGGGCCGGCGAGCTCGGGCGGGCCCCGCGCCTGGGAGCAGGGGAGTGACCGCGACCGTGGGGCAGTGGCTGGCGGCTCATCCGCGCCGGCTGGCACTGCTGACCGGTGAACCCACCGTGGCGCAGGCCATGGCCCTGATGCTCGCCGAGCCCGGTCGACGCGACGTATACGTGGTGGCCGACGGCGTGCCCGTCGGCCACATCGCCCTGCGCCGGCTGGCCAGCGTGGCGCTGGCGTCCTATCTGCCGCGGCCGACGCGCGGCGAGCTGCTGGTACAGGCCGAAGCCGCGCAGGCCGGCGCCTTCGTCGAGCAGCATTTCCCGCTGGCGCGGGAGGACGAGCCGCTGGAGGTCGTGATCCATCGTCTGCTCGAAGCCGACGTGCAGGAGATGCCCGTACTGACGGCAGCGGCAGATCGCCTGCTCGGGGGGCTGGACCTGCTCGACGTGCTGCGTGAACAGCAGGCGCTGATGGCGACCGCCGCCCCCGATTCCTGAGCTGCGGGCCGTACAATGGCCGGCCGAGTCGCCACTTCGCCTGCCATGCTGCTGACCCTGCGCGATATCTCTCTCGCCTACGGCACCGACGTGCTGCTCGATCACGCCGAACTGCGCCTGGAGGCGGGTGAGCGGGTCGCGCTGGTCGGCCGCAACGGTGCGGGCAAGTCCACGCTGCTGAAGGTGATCGCCGGCGAGCGCGAGCCGGACGACGGGCTGATCGAGCGCGCCCCCGATACCGTCATCGCGCAGCTCCCGCAGGAGGTGCCCGCGCAGCTCGGCGGCAGCACCTTCGATGTGGTCGCCTCGGGCCTCGGCGAGGCCGGCCGCGCGCTGGCGCAGTACCACGCGCTGGTGGGCCGGCTGGCGGCCGGCGAAGCCGTGGCCGACGCCCTGGCCGCGGCGCAGGCGCAGGTCGATGCGGCCGGTGCCTGGCTGTTGGAGCAGCGGGTCGCGGCCACGCTCAGTCGGCTCTCGCTCGCGCCCGCGGCGGCTTTCGCCGACCTTTCCGGCGGGCAGAAGCGCCGAGTGCTGCTGGCCCGGGCGCTGGTGCGGGAACCGGATCTGCTGCTGCTGGACGAGCCGACCAATCACCTCGACATCGAGACGATCGAGGCGCTGGAGGCGACGCTGGCCGGCTATGGCGGCGCGCTGCTGTTCATCACCCATGATCGAGCCTTCCTGCGCCAGCTGGCGACCCGCATCCTCGATCTTGACCGTGGCCGGCTCACCAGCTGGCCCGGCGACTACGAACGCTTCTTGCAGGCGCGCGAGGCGGCATGGGCGACGCAGGCCCGTAGCCAGGCACTGTTCGACAAGCGGCTGGCGCAGGAGGAGGCCTGGATCCGGCAGGGCATCAAGGCCCGGCGCACGCGCAACGAGGGCCGGGTGCGGGCGCTAGAGGCGATGCGCGAGGCGCGCCGCGCCCGGCGCGAACAGCAGGGCAGGGTGCGGCTGGAGGCAGCCGAGGGCGCACTCAGCGGTCGCCGGGTGATCGTCGCCGAGGGCCTGGACTATCACTGGCCGGGCAGCCAGGTGCCCTTGGTGCGGGACTTCTCGACCGTGATCCAGCGCGGCGACAAGGTCGGCCTGATCGGCCCCAACGGCAGCGGCAAGACGACGCTGATTCGCCTGCTGCTGGGCCAGCTGGCGCCGAGCGCCGGTCACGTGAAGCTGGGCACGAACCTGCAGATCGCGCATTTCGATCAGCACCGCGCCGCGCTCGATCCGGCGGCGAGCGTGGCCGACAACGTCGGCGAGGGTCGCACGTCGATCGAGATCAACGGCCAGTCGCGCTCGATCTACGGCTACCTGCAGGATTTCCTGTTCCCGCCCGAGCGCATCCGCCAGCCGGTGCACGCGCTGTCCGGTGGTGAACGCAACCGCCTGTTGCTGGCCAAGCTGTTCGCGAAGCCGGCGAACCTGCTGGTGATGGACGAGCCCACCAACGATCTGGACGTCGAGACGCTGGAGCTGCTGGAGGCACGGCTGGTGGCGTTCGACGGCACGCTGCTGCTGGTCTCCCATGATCGCGCCTTCCTCGACAACGTCGTCACCAGCACGCTGGTCTTCGAGGGCGAGGGCCAGGTGGCGGAGTATGTGGGGGGCTACAGCGACTGGCGGCGCCAGCGCCCGACTCCGGCGCCGAGCTCCAGGCCCGCCACCTCGCCGGCGGCGCGGCCCGCCGTCCGGCCGCGGCCGGCACCGGCGCTATCCGGCCCCGAACGGCGGGAACTGGCGAATCTGCCGGCGCGGATCGAGCGACTGGAGCGGCAGGTCGAGCAGTTGCAGCAATGCATGGCCGCGCCGGGCTATTTCGATCAGGCGGGCGAGCAGCTCGCCGCCGACGGCGCGCAGCTGCAGCAGCTGGAGGCGGAGCTGGCCACGGCCTTCGCCCGCTGGGAGGCGCTGGAGGCGGCGCAGGCCAGCGATTCCCTGCCCTAGTCGGATGCCTCGCCAGGTCCCTCGGCCAGGCCCAGCCGGGCATGCCATTGTGCCAGCGACTCGTCCGGGTAGGCCGTGAAGCAGCGATCGTGCGGCTCGGCGTCGACCGGCACCCACGCAGGCTTGGAATCCAGCATCAGGTGCGTGTGCTCGGGCACCCGCGGCAGCGGCGTGTCGATCGCCGAGGCGAAGGGGTGCACCAGCTCTGGCCAGCGCGGATCGTAGACCCACAGGGCACTGCCGCAGCGACGGCAGAAATGCCGCAGCGCCGGACTCACCGGCGCATCCGCGCCCTCGCCCAGCCGTGCCTGGTAGCGCTGCAGGTCGGCCTCGCCGGTCACCTGCAGCGAGGCCGCGCGCCCGCCGAGGTTGATGGCGAAGCCGCCGCCGCCGGCCGTCTTGCGGCAGATCGAGCAATAGCAGCGCGCGTACGGGTAGGGCTCGGGACAGTCCAGTTCGAAGCGGACCGCGCCGCAGTGGCAGGCGCCGGACAGGTGCATGGCAGATCCTCCGTCGGCAGGCGTTCCCGGCACTCGCCGGCGCCCTCACCTTAGGGTATACCTGCCCGCCATGAGCGGAACCAAGACTCTCGCCATGGTGGCCTCGCTGCTGTTGGTCGCGCTGCTGATCTTCCTGCTCGGCCCGCGCATCCCCATCGACACGCATACCCGGCCGGTGGCGCTGCCGGCCGATCTGGACGCCTGGCTCGCCGAGCGTGAGGCGGCGGTCCCCGATCTCATGCCCGGCGCCGAAAAGACCATCCGCTGGGCCGGTGACCCGGGCGAGCGGACGGCGCTGGCGGTGGTCTACCTGCACGGCTTCTCCGACAGTCGACAGAGCCTCTCGCCGGTGCCGGAGACGCTGGCCCGGCAGCTCGGCGCGAACTTCTTCGCTACCCGTCTGACCGGCCACGGCCGCAATGGCGCGGCCATGGCCGAGGCCAGCGTCAACGACTGGTTGCAGGACGGGCGCGAGGCGCTGGCGATCGGCGCGCGGCTGGGCGAGCGGGTCATCCTGATGGGGCTCTCTACCGGCGGCACCCTCGCCACCTGGCTCGCCGCGACCCAGGACGACGCCCCGCTCGCCGCGCTGCTGCTGGTGTCGCCGAACTACGGGCCGGCCGACGCACGCGCCCGCATCCTCACCTGGCCCTGGGGCGGGCACATCGCCACGCTGGTGGAGGGCGAGGAGCGGGTCGTGCCGGTGCTCGACGCCGACCACGAGCGCATCTGGCAGCATCGCTATCCGACCCGGGCGCTACTGCCGATGATGGGCCTGGTGCAGCTGCTCGGCCGCACCGATCTTGCCGCCATCCGGGCGCCGACGCTGATGGTGTACTCGCCGGACGATCAGGTCGTCGACGTGGCCGCCATCGAGCGCGCCTTCGAACGGCTCGAGGCGCCGAAGGCCAAGGTGGCGTTCACCGCCGCCACCAGCGCCAGCCAGCACGTGCTGGCCGGCGATGCCATGTCGCCGGCCGCCAATGCGCCGCTGCTGGCGACGCTGCTGGGTTTCCTGGCCGAGCAGGACGTGGCACCGGCTCAGGCCGGCCGGGCCACCGGGTCACCGTCCTCCAGCACGTAGCTCGCCACCGTCCGCAGCGGCGCGCCGGGCCGGCTGACGTAGTCCACCGCCCGGAACTGCATCAGGCAGCGCTCGGGCGTGAGTTCGCAGTAGGTGTAGCCGCGGCGGTAGTGGTGGAAGCGAAGATGCGGGTTGCGGCCGTTGGCGAAGGCGCGAATACCCTCCTCGCTGGCCTCGGCGCCGTCGCCGTCGGAGCTGATGGAGGTGGCGACGAACTCGCTCGCCAGCACGCCGGCGTCGGGATCATCCACCACGCGCGGCAGCAGGCCGACCCAGGCATCGTGCAGGTCGCCGGTGATTACCAGCGGGTTGGCCGGCTGCCGGCTCGCCAGCAGCCGCAGCAGGCGCTGGCGGGCAGCCGGATAGGCATCCCACTTGTCGAGCTTGTAGGCCGGTTCGGTCCCACCGACGTCGAGCCGCATGATCGGCACCTGCTGGGCCAGCACGTTCCAGCGCGCGCGGGAGCGGGTCAGCCCACGGTAGAGCCACGCTTCCTGATGCAGGCCAAGCATCGTCCGGCGCGGATCCTCGATCGCCGGGCACGCCGGGCCGGTGCCGTAGCCGCAGGGCTCGGTCACACTGCGGTGCTGGCGCGTGTCCAGCACGTGGAACTCCGCCAGGGCGCCGAAGCGCAGGCGCCGGTACAGGCGCATGTGGGGGCCGAGCGGGCGTGCTGACAGCCGCAGCGGCATGTGTTCGTAGTAGGCCTGGAAGGCCGCGGCGCGACGGTAGCGAAAGGCATCGCGTGACTGCAGTGCCGGATCCTGCGGAATGTCGCCGCTCCAGTCGTTGTCGACTTCGTGATCGTCCAGCGTCACCACCCACGGGCAGGCGGCATGCGCGGCCTGCAGCGCCGGATCGGCCTTGTACTGGGCGTAGCGCTGCCGGTATGCATCGAGCGAGACCGTCTCGCCCTGGCCGGCGTGGCGGCGTACCTTGTCGTCGGCCGCACTCGGTGCGCCCTCGTAGATGTAGTCGCCGAGGAACACGACCAGATCCAGCTCCTCCGCGGCCAGATGCCCCCAGGCGGTATACAGGCCATCCTCGTAGTCCTGGCAGGAGGCGAAGGCGTAGCGCAGGCGGGGCCAGAGCAGATCCGCGGGTGGGGCGGTGCGCGTGCGGCCGGTGGGACTCCACTGGCCGGCGGCGCGGAAGCGGTACCAATAGGTGCGCGCCGGCGCGAGACCTTCCACATCCACGTGCACCGCGTGTGCCAGTTCGGGCCGGGCCGCGACCCAGCCGTGGCGCGTGATGCGGCGGAAGCCCTCATCCTCGGCCACCTCCCAGCGGACCAGCAGGGGTCGCAGCGGCATGCCACCGCCCGGCGCCAGCGGCTCGGGCGCGAGCCGCGTCCAGATCACGACGGCATCCGGTAGCGGATCCCCGGACGCCACGCCCAGGGTGAAGGGATTGCCGCGCATCCGCTGCGAGCCGGGCGAGGTCACGCCGCGGCCGGGTGTGCCGAGTGTGCCGGCCGCCACCAGCAGGCCGGCGCCGGTCTTCAGGAACTGGCGGCGATCGGAACGTCGAGCCATTCGGATGCTCCGGCAGCGAGGGATTGGCCGCCGTTGTCGCACACCTGCTTTGCGCTGCGATGATCGCCGGATCACCGTCGGATGACAGCGCCGGACGCCGGCCGATGTGGTCTCGCTATACTGCCGGGCATGCCTCGCGCATTCTGCCACCTGCTGTTGACCTGGCTGCTGCTGTCCCTGCAGCTGGCCACCGCCTGTACCGCGATGCCCACGGCCGCACGGGCTGCCGGCACGGCACCGATGGCCTGTGCCGAGGCCGCCACGATGCCGGCGCACATGGCCCACGCGCCGGCAGGGCAGCGCAGCCAGGCGGTGGCCGCCGGTCCGGCGCTGGCGCCGCCGCCCTGCGCGCAGCTCAGCCACTGCTCGCAGTGCACGGCCGTGCCGCCGGCGCTGACCCCCGGCGTGGTGCCGGAGCCTGTGCGCTGGCTGCCCCTGGCACTGTCACGGCCCCCGGCGCCCACCGCGGGGATGCCACGCCCCCCGAGCGCGACGCGGGCCGGACCCCCGGTTCCGGATCGCCCGCTGTTCCTGCGCACCGCCCGCCTGCGTCTGTAGCTCCGCTGCTGTCCGTCCGCCGGCTGTTGCCGGTGTCGATACCCTGACAGGAGCCTACTGATGTCCATCGATTCCCCGAAGCGTCCGCTGCGGCCGGCGCCGCCGCCGGACGATCCGCGCCGGCGCCAGTTCCTGCGCCTGGCAGCGGCCCTGGGGCTGCTCGGCGCGGCGCCGACCCTGCTGCCGGCCTATGCTCGGCCACGAACGGCAGCGATTCAGCCCGAGCTGCAGCCGCTGGCAGGACCAGCCCGCTACGATCTGCACCTGCGGGCGGAGACCACCGCCATCGCCGGCGCGCGCGCGTCCGCGATGACCATCAACCACACCATCCCCGGGCCGCTGGTCGCGCTGCACGAAGGGCACGCCGCCACGCTGCACGTGCACAACCATCTGGCGCAGGACAGCTCGTTGCACTGGCACGGCATCCTGCTGCCCTTCCAGATGGACGGGGTGCCGGGCGTGGTCTTTCCGGGCATCGCGCCCGGGACGCGCTTCACTGCCCGGTTTCCGGTGCGCCAGAGCGGCACCTACTGGTATCACAGCCATTCGCCGCTGCAGGAGCAGGTCGGGCTGTACGGGCCGCTGGTGATACATCCCGCCGAGCCGGAGCCGTTCGCCTACGAGCGCGACTACGTGGTGATGCTCACCGACTGGACCTTCGAGGATCCCTTCCGGCTGCTGGCCAAGCTCAAGAAGCAGAGCGATTTCGACAACTTCCAGAAGCGCACGCTGGGCGATCTGTTCGGCGACATCGCCCAGGCCGGGCTTGGCCGCACGCTGCGCGACCGTCTCATGTGGGCACGCATGCGCATGAGCCCGACCGACATCGCCGATGTCACCGGCCACAGCTACACGTACCTGATGAACGGGCTGCACGCCGCCGGCAACTGGACGGGGCTGTTCCGGCCGGGCGAGCGGGTGCGGTTGCGGCTGATCAACGGCTCCTCGATGAGCTACTTCAACCTGCGCATCCCCGGTCTGCCGATGACGGTGGTCGCCGCCGACGGGCCGCAGGTACAGCCGGTGACGGTCGACGAGCTGCAGATCGCCGTGGCCGAGACCTACGATGTGATCGTGACGCCCCAGCAGGCGCGGCCCTACACGATCATGGCCGAGGCGATGGATCGCAGCGGCTACGTGCGGGGCACCCTGGCGCCGCGGCCCGGCCTCGAGGCGCCGGTGCCGCCCCTGCGGCCCCGGCCGCTGCGCACCATGACCGACATGGGCATGCCGATGGCCGCCGCGAAGCCGGGCGAGGCCGCCGCCGACCCGGGGCACGGGCACGGCGTCGGCAGCCTCACCGAGCCCGCCGGCCCGATCGTCGCCCGGCACGGGCCGGACCGGCATGGGCCGGGCAACCTGACGGTGGCCGAGGTCCAGCGCACCCGGCTGGCCGAGCCGGGTGCCGGGCTGGAGGCGGTGGCGCATCGCGTGCTCACCTACGCCGATCTGCGCGCAGCTGCGCCGATGGCCGATCGCCGCCCACCTGCTCGGGAGATCGAGCTGCATCTGACCGGCCACATGGAGCGCTACATCTGGTCGTTCGACGGCCGCAAGTTCTCCGAGGTCGACCGGCCAATCGACATCGACTACGGCGAGCGGGTGCGGCTGGTGCTGGTCAACGACACCATGATGGAGCACCCGATCCACCTGCACGGCATGTTCTTCGAACTGGAGAACGCCCAGGGCGAGTACCTGCCGCGCAAGCACACCGTGAGCGTCAAGCCGGCCGAGCGGCTGACGGTGCGGCTGACGGCCGACGAGCCCGGTCGCTGGGCCTTCCACTGCCACCTGCTCTATCACATGGAGCGCGGCATGTTCCGGGTGGTGCGTGTCGGCCGGCCGGGCGGTGCGGCATGAGCCGGCTTGGTCGGCAGGCCCGGCAGGCCCGGCAGGCCCGGCAGGCCCGGCAGGCCCGGCAGGCCCGACAGCAGCGTGCTGGCCGGGTTGCCCGCTGCGTGCTGGCGCTGCTCGGCCCCTGGGTGTTGGCGATGGCGCCGGCGCTGGCCGGGAACGCGGCCCGGGCCAGCGCCGATGGGGCGCCGCCGGACTGGCCGGAGCCGGTCATGGACGATGCCCGCTACGCCTTCCTGCTGGTCGATCAGCTTGAACGGCGCGATGGCGACACCGACCGGCTCGGCTGGGACGTGCTCGGCTGGTACGGCGGCGACTATCGGCGCCTGTGGCTGGAGACCGAGGGCAGCGCGCAGCTCGGCAGCGAGGCCGGCGACCTGGAGCATTTCGACCTGCTGTACGGCCGGCTGATCGCGCCTTTCTGGGACCTGCAGGCAGGCCTGGGCTACGAGAAGGCCTACGGGGCCGGAGCCGATCCGGACCGAGCCTACGCGGTGCTCGGCCTGCAGGGGCTCGCCCCCGGCTGGTGGGAGGTGGATGCCAATCTGCGGGTGGATGAGGCGGGCGAGGCCAGTGTCGATCTCGAGCTGGAATATGACCTGCGCCTGACGCAGCGGCTGATCCTTCAGCCACGGCTGGAGACCCGCTACGCCTTCGGCGCCAGCCCGCAGTTCGGCGTCGGCGAGCACCTGAACGAGCTGGTCGGCGGGTTGCGCCTGCGCTACGAGATCCGTCGTGAGTTCGCGCCCTACCTCGGCTGGCGCTGGCAGCAGCGCTACGGCCAGACCGCCGACCTCGCCCGGGCCGCGGGCGAGGCGGTGGTCACCGATGCCGTGGTCGTCGGCGTGCGGCTCTGGTACTAGGGCAGGGCGGGCGAGGGCAGGTCGGCATGCTGCGGTCGCTGCCGCCCTCTCGCCCCTCGGTGTCGCCGGCCGGCGCGCCCGCGGCACGGCGTCCTGCGCGTCGCTGTCATGGAAGCGGTGCACACTGGCGGGGTGTTCGCGAAAGGAGGCGATCATGCGATATGCCACGATGTGGTGCGCCCTCGTCCTGGGCGCGGCAGCGGCGCTGTCACCCGCCTGGGCCGCGCCGACGGTGCTCACCGACGACGCCCTGCGGGCGATCGAGGGACGCGGGGGGCTGAATCCGCTGGTCTACGACCCACCGCCGTTCGTACTGCGCCTGGAGGCGCTGGCCGGGCGACTGGATGCGGCCGGACGGGACCGTGCCGCGGCCCTGCTGGCCCACAAGGCGCAGTGGCTCGGCCGGGTATTCGATGGCTGTCCGCCCGGCGCCTACTGCGTTCAATAGCCGGCCCTGGCGGGCCAGCCGGCGGGTCCCCACGCAAGCCGGCCGGGCAGGAGCCCGGCCGGTCCATACCAGGCGCCTTGGCGCCTGGCGATGCTTGCGTTCCCGCCAGCTCAGCCGGCGGTAAGGTTCGCCTCGCGCAGCTGCGCGAGCTTGCTCAGCGCGTTCTCCTTGCGCGCGATCTCCCGTTCCTCCGCCGACGCCTGGTGAGCATCCCAGTCCAGCAGCAGCGGCGTGATCAGCCGGCGCCACAGTGGCGGGCAGAGCGCCGCCAGGAAGGTGCCGGCGTAGCCGTGCGGCATCTCCGGGGCGTCGGCGTAGGGCTTGAGCTCCCAGAACGGCAGGTCGCCCTGTTCGTGATGTGCCGAGTGCCGGGTCAGCGAATACAGCACGAAGCTCGACATCCGCTTGTTGGTGTTCCACGAGTGACGCGGCTGCACCGGCTCGCCAGGCACACGCACCAGGCCGAAATGCTCCATGTAGTTGGCCACTTCCAGCGTCAGCTTGCCGACCAGGGCGGTGGCGAAGAACACGCCCACGCCAGTCCAGCCGGCCGCCGCGTAGAACACGCCGGCCAGGACCAGCACCATGGCGTAGCCACGCAGGATCGAGTTGTCGATCGAGAGCACCGGCTTGCCGAGCTTGCGCAGGCGGTCGAGCTCGAACCGCCAGGCGGCCATGTGCTCGTGCCAGATCGCGCCGGGTACCCACAGCCAGAAGTTGCTGTCCTTGCGCCGGGCGGAGGCCGGATCGCCGACCGTCGCCACGTGGGCGTGGTGGTTGTACACGTGCTCCACGGCGAAATCCGGGTTGGCGCTGAAGGCCAGCATCCAGCGGCCGAGGATCATGTCCAGCCGACTCCAGGTGCGGTGCGTCAGTTCGTGGCCGACGTTCGTGCCCGCCGCGGCGATCAGCACGCCGAGTACCAGCACCGTGCCGGCGATGGTCAGCGGCCCGCTTTCGGCCCGTGCGGCGAAGACGTCATAGCCGCTGATCGAGCGCACCGCCGTACCGAGCCCCAGAAAGTCTCCCGAGCCCAGCAGCCAGGCCTGGGCGAGGCTCGCCACCACCAGCAGTGGCAGGATCAGGTAGAGCTGCAGGTTCAGGATGCCCGGGTGACGGTACTGGGGCTCGTCGGTGTAATCGCCCATGAAGTGATCGCCGAGGAACAGGAAGGCACCGAGCACGGCGCCGACTGCCCAGATCCACAGGCCACCGGCAAAGATGCTGGCGATCACCGCCAGCAGCGCAAAATGCATCAGCGTGTATCGTAAGTATTTGATCATTTGGCTGTCTCACTCCCACATAGCAGACATCGCCGCGCTCTGGCACGGCTTGAGTCCAGTCTGCCGGGCATGTGGCGCGCCATATTGACCCAGGTCAATGCTTTGTATTGACCGGCGGTCAGCGGCTCGCCGTGGCCGAAGGCGCGGCCGTTACCGGCAGTGCCCGCACCTGCTGCGGGCGCTGGCCGCGCTGGCGACCTAGCGAGAGCTGCCCCCTCGGGGCGGCAGGTAAGATGCGCGCGATCGGGGCAGGGGAGCGGACGATGGATCGGCGAGGCCGGGTGAGCAGGGCGCTACCGCTGCTGGGAGTGCTCATCGCCGCGGTGCTGGGCAGCCAATGGCTGGAGCCGGAGCGGCTGGCGCCTGCGCCGAGGCCGGTGGCATCCGCGGCCCCTGCGGCTGCCGATCGCGTGCTCGGCCAGGCTTTCTCGCAGGGCCGCAGCGGTGAGCAGGTCCGCGGGGCGGGCGTGGTGGTGACGTTGCTGCCGGATGATCGGGAAGGCAGCCGCCATCAGCGCTTCATCCTGCGACTGCAGAGCGGGCAGACGCTGCTGGTGGCCCACAACATCGATCTGGCGCCGCGCATCCCGGCGCTGGCGGCGGGCGATACCGTCGCCTTCAACGGCGTCTACGAGTGGAACCGCCAGGGCGGGGTCATCCACTGGACCCATCACGACCCTGCGGGACGCCACGAGCCGGGCTGGCTGCAGCACGAGGGCCGGTTCTACCGCTAGCGCGACGGACGGCACGAGAGGCGCTTGCACCGGCCGCTGCGCGGCTCGTAGGGTGCGCGCTTGCCGGCGCCGCGCCGGCCTTCCCGCCGCTGGAGCCGCATGAACACGCTGTCGCTGATTCGCCGTCTGTCCGCGCTGTTTCTGGGGATGGCGCTGCTGGTGGCGGGCAACGGCCTGTACGGCACGCTGCTCTCGCTGCGCGCTGCGGCAGAGGGATTCAGTCCGGCAGTGATCGGCGGCCTGACGACCAGCTTCTTCGCCGGCTACCTCGCAGCCTCGCTGGTGGCACCGCCGCTGATCGCCCGGGCCGGACTCGCGCGCAGCTTCGCCGTGGCGGCCTCGCTGGTGTCCACCGTGGCGCTGCTGACGGCGCTGTGGGTGTCCGAGAGCGCCTGGCTGCTGCTGCGCGGACTGCACGGGGCGTGCTTCGCCAGCGCGATCATCATCGCCGAGGGCTGGTTGAACGCCGAGGCCGGCACCCGCCTGCGCGGGCAAGTGATGGGCGCCTACAGCGCGGTGTACCTGGGGGCCTGGACGCTCAGCCAGGCGCTGGTCACCGCCGCCTCGCCCACCGGCTTCCAGCTGTTCAGCCTGGTATCGATCCTGTTTTCCGTGGCGCTCATCCCGCTGTTGCTGACCCCGCACGACAACAGCCCGGACGTCTCGGTCGAGCGGGTGCCGCTGCGCCGGCTGGTGCAGCTGGCACCCGTGGGCGTGCTCGGCTGTCTGCTGGGCGGCGCCATCATCAACGCTCTGCTGGGCCTGACGCCCCTGTATGGCCACCGCATCGGGCTCGGCAGCGGCCAGGTCGCGGCGCTGATGGCGGCGCTGGTCGGCGGCGCACTGTTCACGCAATGGCCGCTGGGCTGGCTCTCCGACCGCCAGGACCGGCGGCTGATCCTGGCCGCGACGGCGGCACTGGCGATGGTGATCACGCTCGTGCTGGCGAGCACGTCGCCGAGCCGGCCCGCGGCGATCGCACTGCTGCTGCTGGCGCTCGGCGCCAGCGTGATGCCGCTCTATCCACTGGCGGTGGCGCAGGCGAACGATCGGGTCGAGGCACGCGACTCGGTGGGCGTGATGTCCTCGTTGCTGGTGGTCTACGCCCTCGGCGCGATGCTTGGCGCGGCGGCGGCGGGTGCCGCCATGAGCCGCTTCGGCCCGTCTGCGCTGTTTTGGACGGTGGCCGTGCTGCTGCTGCTGCTGAGCGGCGCGGCGCTGGCCCACTGGTGCCGGCGGCCCGCGGTGGCGCCGGAGGCGAAGGAAGCCTTCGTCGCCGTGCCGGCCAGCTCGCACATGCTGCCCTCGATGGATCCGCGGGCCGAACCGCAGGATGCGCCTGCAGCGGACGGGGAGCGTTCCGCCACCTGAACGCCGCGGCCGGCCGGCGCGGGCGCTGCGCCGTGTCGGCGGCGCGGTTCAGCCCGAGGCGGCCCGCCGGTCCGGCGCCGGCGCTGGATCGCGACCGGCGAGGTGGCGGTGCAGTGCCGCCAGCAAGGGCGGGTCGGTCAGGATCGCCCGGCGCTCGGCCCCATCCAGGTCCTGCGCCCGGTGCCGCGCCTTGGCGAACAGGCGCCTACGCTCGGCCGCCCGGCGCGGCACATGGCGCTTGCGACGCGTGCCGAGCAGTGCCAGGTGCAGTGCATGGATGGCCGGCACCTGCAGCGCCGCGAAGAAATCCGCCGGCGCCGCTGCCGGTGCCTCGGCCAGCGCCCGCGCGCGCGTCATGACGGGCAGGGGGCGCGTTTCCGGCGGTGCGATCAATAGCCCGACCCGCCTGCCGGCCGCGCCGACCCGTGGGCTGGAGGCCAGGACCGATACCGGCACGGCCAGCACCAGGGCAGCCAGAATCGGCAGCAGCCACCAGAAGTAGCCCGGATCCAGCACATAGACCAGCGTGCCCCATACCAGCGCAACCAGCGTGCCAGCGGTATGGAAGCGGAACGCGTCGGCCCAGCGGGTCGCTCGCTCGCCGCGGTTTTGCACCTGCCAGTCGACGTGGCGGCCGAGCAGCGTGAAGACGACGAACTTGCTGTGAAACAGGGCGCGCACCGGCGCCAGCAGCGTCGACAGCGCGATTTCCGTCAGCACGCTGCCCGTCAGCCGGATGAGGCCACCGAAGGCCCGCCGCCGGCGCTCCAGCAGCACCAGCAGGATCGCCAGCAGCTTGGGCAGGAACAGGATCAGACCGGTGGCCGCCAGCAGCATCAGTGCCCAGTGCGGCTCGGCCGTCGGCCAGCGCGGGAACAGGCTCGGGCCGGTGGGGAAGTAGTTGGTCGCGAGCACCGCCTGGCGCAGCGCCTGGGCCGTGCTCAGGGTCAGGAAGATCAGCCAGAGCAGGGCGGAGACGTAGCTCATCACGCCGTTCAGGAACAGGAAGCGATGCGCCGGCAGCAACCGGTCGGTGAGCAGCAGCCGCAGATGCTGCAGGTTGCCCTGGCACCAGCGACGATCGCGCGTCAGTTCGTCGATCAGCGTCGGCGGGGTCTCCTCGAAACTGCCGGGCAGGTCGTAGGCGAGCCACACTTGCCAGCCGGCGCGGCGCAACAGGGCCGACTCGACGAAGTCGTGGCTGAGGATGTCCCCGCCCAGCGGCGGCCCGCCCGGCAACCGTGGCAGGGCGCAGTAGGCCATGAACGGCGCCACGCGGATGATGGCGTTGTGGCCCCAAAACTGGCTGTCGCCGAGTTGCCAGAAATGCAGCCCGGCGCCGAACATCCGGCCATAGCAGTGGCCGGCGAACTGCTGTGTGCGGGCGAACAGCGAGCGGGCCCCGACCGGCTGGGGCAGGGTCTGGATCAGCCCCGCCCGCGGGTTGGCCTGCATCATCGCCACCAGGTGCACCAGCGCCTCGCCGGTCATCACGCTGTCGGCGTCGAAAACCACCATGTAGCGGTAGTTGGCACCCCAACGGCGGCAGAAATCCGCGACGTTGCCGCTCTTGCGCTTGATGTTGCCGTGACGGCGGCGGTAGGCGATGCGGCCGTAGGCGTCCAGCCGCTCGCACAGCGCCGCCCAGGCTGCCTCCTCGCGCACCCAGGCATCCGCCGATTGCGAATCGCTGATCAGGAAGAAGTCGAAGCGGGCCAGCTGCCCCGTCGCCGCCACCGACTCGTAGGTGGCCTGAAGCCGCGCGCACACCGCCTGCATGTCCTCGTTGTACACCGGCACCACGATGGCGGTGCGCGCCTCGGGCGGCAGCGGCGCCGTGGCCGTGGCCGTGCGGCTGATGGCGTAGCGGTCCCGTCCGCCGGCCAGCAGCATGAAGCCGAGAATCGAGGTCCAAAGGCCGATCGAGATCCAGCCGAACAGGGCCGCGAAGACCAGCACGATCGCCGCTTCCAGCCAGGTGCGGCCCTGATAGGGCAGCACCTGCAGCATGAACTGCGCTGCGATCCCGCTCGGCACCAGCACCAGCGCCAGCAGCAGCGTGCGACGCCAGGCGAGGGCGCCGGGCCGGATCCGCAGGCCGGGCTGCCCGTCGTTGGCGGACGAGGGGCGGCCGAAGATCTGCCGGATGCCGCGCCGCAGCAGCGGCGGCGCCATGGAGCGGCGCTGCTGCGGATGCAGCCGGCACATCGCCGGCGCATCCGGCGGCCCACCCACTCGCGCCAGTGCCGCGGCCAGGCGCGGATAGTGTCGTGCGAGCGCCTCACGCAGTGGCGCGAGTTCCGGTGCCGGCCAGGCGGGGTCCGGTTGGGCGTCGGGCCGGCCGGCGTGCGGCTCAATCACCGGTCGGGCTGACGTAGTGCCAGCGCTCGCCGAGCGGCGTCCCGTCCCGCAGCAGCTGGGCGGTGATCTTCAGGGGTGCATTGCCGGCCGGCCGTGCCCGCAGCCGCAGCCGCCAGCCATGCCCCGGCAACGGATGTACCTCCGCACCCTGCAGTTCGCCACCGGCAAGCTCCACCTGCGGCTGTGGCAACGGTTCGGCCGGCAATTCGCCACGGTCGAAGTCGACCTCGGCGATCAGCGGGCCACCGTTTGCCGGCAGGTCGATACGCGTCGTCGATACCTGCGCCGCCTTCGGCCCGGGGCAGGCGGTCACGCACCAGGTCAGTGCGTAGTCCAGCGCGATCGGTGCAGCGCCGGCCGACAGGTTGGCTGCCGGCAGGTGCCACAGTGCGATGGCGTTCTGATTGAACGGATCGTTCACCGGCAGTTGCAGCAGCTCCAGCGCGCCCGGCATCGCGCCCGGCATCGCGCCCGGCAGGGTGGCGAATAGGCTGGGACGCGCCTCGAACCGGCCTTCCAGCGACTGGTAGCGGGAGAAATCGCGCTCACGCTGCAGCAGGCCGAAGCGGTCCGGCGTGTGGTCGAGGACCGTGTCGAGCGAGAGCCGGGGCGGGTTGTGCAGCAGGCGCCAGTGCGCCTCGGCGCCGTGCTGCCAGGCCAGCCCGCCGGCGTCGTGCACTTGCGGATACAGCGCATCGGCCGGCGGTGAGCTCTCGCCGCGCAGGAAGCCCGCCGTCAGTGCCAGCGGCACAAGCTTGCGCGGGACCTCGCGCAGGAACAGACGTGCGCTCACCGCCACCTGCACCGGGTCGCCCAGGCTCACCTGCAGCGCGTAGGCCGCGGTCAGACGCGGGGATTCGGCGATGGCGTAGAGCTGCGTGTGGGCGGCCCCGGCTGGCGGGCGGACCAGCCAGAAATCGGTGAAGGCCGGATATTCCTCGCCGGAGGGCAGCCCGGTATCCACGGCGAGCAGCCGCGCCGTGGCGCCGGCGATGCCGGTTGGCATGCCGTTCAGAAAGGTGGCGCCGAGGGCGCGCAGCGCGCCGTCATCCTCACTGCGGCCCGCGCCCGGCTCGAGGATGAAGCCGGCATAGCCCATGCCCTCGGGCATGCTGCCCTTGCTGATGCCGCTGCCGTAGAAGAAGTCGTCCGGGTCGAAGGTGAGCGTACGCACCTGCCCGTCCTCCACCACGTGCAGGCGCGGCGAACTCTGATAGATGCTGCCGGGCGGGTACAGGCGCACCTGGACCGGCGAATCGGTATCACGCCACAGTGCGCGGCTGCGCTGGAAGCGGATCTCTCGCCACTGCGCGTAGGGCAGCTCACGCAGCCAGCGCGGCACCGGCGCGGCCGACGGGCGATGCTCTGCCTGTGCCCGCTCGCGCGCCTGGGCGATGACGGTGTCGAAATCCACGTCGGGGGCTGCCAGTGCCGGGACGCCGACCGTCGCCGCCAGCAGCATGGCGAGGGCGAGCGCAAGGCGGATTGGCCCCGGCCGGCGGCTAATCGTGATCGACATAATCCCAAGTCTCGCTGATCTGCCGGCCCTCGTGTTGCAAAAAGCCGCGCAGCCGGAGCGGTCCGCGGGCACCCTCACGGCGCAGCACGAAGCGCAGCCGCACGCCCTCGGCGTGAGGATTGGCACGAATCTCCACGGCCTCGGCCCGACTGCCGTTGCCGACGTCCAGGGCGGCGGAGAGCCGGCCGATATCCAGCCCTTCCAGTGCCGGTCCGCTGAAGTCCACCGCATATTCGCGCCCGTCTGGCTCGCCGGCGAGCCGGCCAGTCAGCGTGTTGACCACCCGTGCCCGCTCGGCACCGAGGGCCGGCGCATCGCCCCAGACGAGGCGATAGGCAAGATGCAGGGGTTCCCCCGGCGCCGGTGGCTCGGCGGGCTCCCAATAGCTGACGATGTTGTCCTGGGTTTCCGTGTCGGTCGGCAGCTGCAGCAGCGTCAGCCGCCCCGGCCCCCAGTCGCCGACCGGTTCCACCCAAGCGCCGGGGCGGTCCTGGTAGTGCAGGAACAGCGACTGATAGTGCTCGAAGCGCCGGTCGCGCTGCAGCAGGCCGAAGGCGCGCGGCGAGGGCGCATCGAGCCGCTCGTAGGTCGGCTGCAGCGGGTTCTGCAGTGACCGCCAGAGGTGTTCTTCGCCCCGCTGCAGCCACAGACCGTCCGAATCATGCTCCTCGGGGTTCAGGCGGGTGATGGGCAGGCGGGAGTTCTCGCCCTGCAGGAACATGCTGGTCAGCGGCGCCAGGCCCAGTCGCTCCACCGGCTGGCGCAGGAAGATCGTCGCCTCGACGTCGAGGGTGGTCGGCGCGCCCGGGCGCAGCAGGAACTGGTAGGCGCCGGTGACACTGGGCCCATCGAGCAGCGCGTACAGGCGCAGGAAGTCATCGCTGGGCGCCGGGCGGGCGAGGTAGAAGCGCCGGAAGCCGGGGAATTCCTCGTCCTGGCCGAGGCCGGTGTCGATCGCGATGCCACGGGCGGACAGGCCGTACCACTGGCCCCGCGCCAGGGCGCGGAAGTAGCTCGCGCCCTGGAAGGAGAGTACCTCGTCGAACTTGTCCGCGCTGTTCAGCGGGTAGAGTACGCGCAGGCCGGCGAAGCCCTTGCGACCGGCTGCCTTGGCGGCTTCGGCCAGTGCCGGGTCAGGATAGGCAAACCGGACGTCGGCGGGCGTGCGTGGATGACTGCCGGCCGCGTCGAGCTCCACGATCTCGACGTCCTGGTTGAACAGGTAGCCCGGCGGACTGAGGGCGATGCGAAAGCGGCTGCCCGGCCATAGCCATTGTGCCGGGTCATGGCGGATGGCGTCCCACTGCGCGAAGTCCCACGTCGCCAGGGCGTCGTCGTAGGTCCGGGGCGGCTGGTAGGGCGCGCCGGCGAGATCCTTCGCCTCGGCGACGAGCGTCTGGAAGTCGAAGGGCTCGGCCGATACGGTCGCGGGCAGGAGCAGTAGCGCGGCGAGCAGGCCGATCGGGCCGGGGAGCATTCTGCGGCGGCGCGCGCCGCGCAGGAGGGAAGCGAGGCGATGCATGCCGCCTATGGGAGCAGAACGCCTGCGGGCTGTCACCTGTCGCACAAGGCCGACGCCAAGCCGGCGCTGATCAGCGGCCGGGCAGATGACGCTGCCAGTCCGGTTGCAGGCCGGTGCAGTGATACGCGCCGCCGGGCGGCATGTTGGCCAGCACCAGCTCGAACTCGACTCGCCGGAACAGGCGCCGGTACAGCGGCCGGTACACCCAGGGCATGACCGTCATCTGGCTGAAGGCCGGCGTGGGCGCAAGGCTCGCCAGCCAGTCGAAGACCGCGGCATTGATCGCCCGCGGCAGCGAGGGAGTGGGCAGGCAGTCGAGCACCAGATCGACCTGCTGTACGCCCCGGGCCGCCAGCTGCGCCGGTAGTTCGCGCACGTCGGCCAGCACCGCCTCGGCGGCCGGCACGTCCGCGGCGAGCACGCGATGAAACTCCGGGTCCACCTCCACCGCGATGAGCCGGCTCTGCGGATGCATCCGCGCGGCCGCGATCCGCGTGACCGCGCCGGAGCCGGCACCGAGCTCAACGATGGTCTGCGGCCGGTGCGGGTCGATCTGCGAGGACATCGCCCGGCCGAGCGAGCGGCTGGAGGGCGCCACACTGGCGACGCGGGTGCCCTCGCGCAGGAACTTGCGCAGGAACAGCAGCGGGGGATAGGCGGACATGCGGGCGCACCTTACGACGATTGCGTGACAGGACGATAACGGTGCCGTGGCAGGGTGTGGCCTAGCCGCGCCGCCGGGGCAGGTACAGGTCGGTCAGCGTGCCGAGCACCGCTTCGGCGGACATGTGCACCGTTTCGGTCAGCGTCGGATGCGGATGGATGGTCAGGCCGATGTCCTCGGCATCGCTGCCCATCTCGATCGCCAGGGCCACCTCGCCGATCAGCTCGCCGGCGTTCACGCCGACGATGCCGCCACCGATCAGCCGGCCGCTCTCGCGCGAGAACAGCAGCTTGGTCAGACCTTCCGGCCGACCCTGGCCGAGCGCCCGACCGCTGGCGGCCCAGGGAAAGCTGCCTTTCTCGTAGGCGATGTTCTGCGCCTTGGCCTGGGTCTCGGTGAGCCCGGCCCAGGCGATTTCCGGATCGGTATAGGCCACGCTCGGAATCGTGCGCGCATCGGCGTAGGCCGGCTCGCCGGCAGCGGCCTCGGCGGCGATCTTGGCTTCGGCCATGGCCTTGTGTGCCAGCATCGGCCCGGCCACCAGATCGCCGATGGCATAGATGTGCGGCACGCTCGTGCGCATCTGCCGGTCGACGCCGATCAGGCCGTTGTCGTGCACTCGCACGCCGATCTCCTCGGCGCCGATGCGCTTGCCGTTCGGCCGCCGGCCGACCGCTACCAGCACCCGGTCGAAACGCTTCTCTGCCGGTGCCTGCTCGCCCTGGAAGTGCACCAGCAGACCGTCCTGCTGGCGCTCGATGCGGGTCACGCGCGTGCCTAGCAGGATGTCCTCGTAGCGCGCGGCCAGGCGCTGGTGCAGCGGCTTGACCAGATCGCGGTCGGCCGGCGGGATCAGGCTGTCGGTCATCTCGACCACCGACACCCGGCTGCCCAGGGCGTGATAGACGGTCGCCATCTCCAGGCCGATGATGCCGCCGCCGACCACCAGCAGCCGGTCGGGGATGTCCTCCAGCGCCAGCGCACCGGTGGAATCGATCAGGCGGTGATCGTCGTAGGGGAAATCCGGGATGCGCGTGGCCTGCGAGCCGGCGGCGATGATGGCGATATCGAAGCGCAGCCGCTCCTGACCTTCGGCCGTGTCCACGGTGAGCTCGTGCGGGCCCGTGAAGCGTCCGACGCCCGTCACCCGGCGCACCTTGCGCTGCCGGGTCAGCGTGGCGAGGCCGTCGGTGAGCTTGCGCACCACATCGTCTTTCCAGCCGCGCAGGGCGTCCAGTTCGATCTTCGGCGGGCCGAAGCGCACGCCGTGGGCGGCCATGTCGGCGGCCTCGTCGATTACACGGGCGGCGTGCAGCAGGGCCTTGGAGGGGATGCAACCGACGTTCAGGCAGACCCCGCCCAGCCGCTCGTAGCGCTCGACCAATGTCACCTCGAAGCCAAGATCGGCGGCGCGAAAGGCCGCCGTGTAGCCGCCGGGACCGGCGCCCAGCACGAGCAGGCGGCGTCCGCCACCGGGTCCCGCGGCGGCCTCGCCGCCGGCCCTGCCAGCCTTGCCGGAGCGGGGCGCCGTGTCGGCCGCGCCCTGTTCGCGAGAGGCTGGGCGCTGCCCGTCGGTGGGCGATCCGTCGTTGTTGGCCGGCTTGGTGGTGCGCCCGTTGGCCTTCGGCTTCGCCTTGCCCTTGGCCTCGGCCGCCGCATCATCGTCGGCGCTCGCTTCTTCCCCGTCGGCCTCGGCCGGGGCGTCGTCGGCCGCGCCGGCTGCCTCGTCCGCCGCGGCGTCGGGCGCAGCGTCGGCTTCGGCCTCGGCGGCCTCGTCTTCGGCCCGCAGGGTCAGCACCAGATCGCCGGCACCGATCTGATCCCCGACCTTGACCTTGATTTCCGCCACCACCCCGGCGGCAGGCGAGGGCAGGTCCATGGCGGACTTCTCGCTCTCC